>MDSV01007378.1_pt1 | contig 34755 bp, 27 predicted proteins | sample 810851 | NCBI WGS metagenome assembly MDSV01 (sample SAMN05326640, study PRJNA326480) | marine metagenome | isolation source: seawater | place: Atlantic Ocean: North East | collected 2012 | reverse complement strand
TTTATTTCCTTCGCCCTTACAACCCCGCCATTTTCAAATTTAGCGTTTATTTCCAGATCCAAGCGCCCAGGGCCTAATGACGAATCGGGATGAGGCTCGAGTTGGGGCATCAAATAATTCGGGTCAGCATTTCCATTATTTAATTCCTCTTCTGTCACTAGTCCCAGTTGCATAGCTTTTTGTTCATTAACGAAAAACCAACGCTCATAATAGGACATATTCAAATAGTCCTTTGGAGGTATTTTCTCAAGATTATGCCTAAAGCCTCCCCATTCTTTATATTGGCTGGCAGGGAACCATCCAATGGATAAGGCATATGCTCGCCCTTCCCACTCTTCGTGGAACACTGGCTCATCGACCTCAACCACAATTGGTCCAAAGCCATGCATGCCACCCATATCATGGATACTATTCATTAGAGCGTCCTCTTCTACAAAATCGCTACACCAATCATCGAATCTCTGGTTACTACATCTGCCAATTCTGATTCATTCATGTCCTCAGCCCCTTCAGGCCTTCTAGGCAACACCAGATATCTCATTTCCGCAGTACTGTCCCAAACACGAATCTCTGTTTCATCAGAAACCTCTAACCCAAACTCTCGTAATACTGCCCTGGGTTCTATAACCGCCCGGGCTCTGAAAGCCGAAGATTTATACCAAGTCGGAGGTAACCCAAGCGTTGGCCACGGATAGCAAGAGCATAAGGTACAGACGACTAGATTGTGCACTTCGGCTGTATTCTCAACAACAACCATGTGTTCGCCCTCTGTTCCAAGCAGATCTAATTCTCCTATAGCGGCAGTACCATCATCCAACAGCCTGGCTTTATAATCAGAATCGACCCACGCTTTAGCCACTACCTTCGCTCCATTTTGTGGCCCAATCCGATTTTCATACCGGTCCACCACTTCATCTAAAACAGAGGGGTCTACTAGGTTCTTTTCAGTTAAAACCGTTTCAAGGGCTTTCACTCTCAGAGCTATATCCGAGGGTGCATGCTGATGATCAGCGCTTTCCTGATCTTGTGCATTACTGATAGCGGTACTCGAAACCGCTGCTGCGCCAACCGCCGCGCCCTTAAGGAATTTTCTCCGATCAATTTTTTGGCCATCTCTAGTCATTGTATGATCCTTAATTAATTACATGTTAGTTAAGCATAATGCTATTAAATGATCTATGGGTTATGTGTTTGGTCACTTTAGATGACTGGAGCCGATCAGTAGGTTAAGAGAATTGGTTGCCGAGGGCTGCCATTAATATTTAATGGCCTCTAACTACTATCGCACTCTAGGTAGTGCTTCCAACAACAGCGGTAACATTTCTTGCAATGCCTCACCTCCCTCTGATGCCCCAGTATATTTTCCGATACGCACTACCACGAGGTCGTGACTCGGAATGATTGTCGTGGACTGGCCACCAGCACCTCGCATAGAAAATGAGGGTGGGATTCCATCATCGCCTACATCATTGTCAACCCAGAAAAAAGCACCGCCGTAAACAGGTCGCCCATCTGTTATCCAGGCAGGTGCAGTCGTGCTGGCGTAATCAACATAGCCCTCGGGTAGCAATCTTTCCCCGTTCCAGACGCCGTCCTGCAAATATAAGTTTCCTAGCTTGGCCCAATCCCTTGAGGACATAAACGCAAGACCCTGTCCAAGAAAATTGCCATAGGTATCTGTCTCGATAAGCGCTGTCCGAATACCCAGTTTGTCGAACAAGTTCCGTTGTGGAAAGCTGTGGTAATCCTCACCCCGACTTTCTACTGCAAGGCGGATCAAGTAACTGGTTAATACTGGATCGGTATTACGGTAACGACCAATCGTGTTGGGGGGATACTCTGCAGGGCGGGTCGCTGCATATTTGTACTGATTAACGCCGCCGGTATAAAGATAAAAATGGTCAGCATAAGTACTAGTATCATAGTCTGGATCGGAAGGCGCATTAATCATAACGCCACTGGACATGCGCATGATGTCTCCGATACGAATCTCCTGACGTGGATCATTCGGGTCTTCGTGCCATTCTGGAATAGGGGCATTCTGCCAGAGCTCATATTCACCCTGCTGAATCAAAACTCCCATTAGTGTGCCGGTGAGACTCTTGGTCATGGACCAACTTTCCAATGGTGTGTGTATGTCAACTTCGTCACTGTAACGTTCACCGAGAATACGCCCTTGATACGTAACTACCAGACCCAGAGTACGAGCTTCCGGCGGACCGAATCCTGTATCAAGTGCACGTTGCGCCAACTCTATGTCCACTCCGCTCGGCCAGGCATCTTCGTCTAAGACATCGCCCCTTGGCCAGGGAGTGGAATGTGCCGGAGGCAAGTCTGCCTCGACTATTGATGGAGTAAATTCAATACTGCTCTCTCCTAAGGAATGAGCCACACAACCCTGATTATCATAACGCCTGGCAGTTCTCACCACACCACTGGGTAAAACGAGAGAGACTTCTTGACGTACTCGGTCAATGCGAGTGTTGACCACGTGTTGACGCTGATCGAAGGGGGAAATAAAACCACCTAAATTGGCCGCAGCGTCGACCGGGTCCAGACCCGTGACAAAGACAGCGGAACAGAGAATCTTAGCGAATCCCGCCGTGTAATGATGCAGAGGTTCACCTGGAGGCGGCACATATTGGTTGTTTAGTCGGAAAGAATCAGCTCGTGCATTAATGCTATCCCGTGATCCATCGCTGGCTGGCGCTTCTGCAGCATGGCCTAAAACACCAAAAATTAGCAGCTGCGAAGAAACCAAAGTAGAAATTATCAGAGAGGTCTTTCGCTTTCTTAAGCATATACCCATCAAAATATCCATCATAAATAATAGTATTGAGGTTTACGGTATTAGGCAGAGTACTACAACTCTATAGTGTAGGGGCAGAAGATTTACTGGGAATGGCAAGTTGGGAGCTATCAAATTAGGCAGAAAAAATAACTAAAAAAACAGTATTTAGTGGAGTCTAACTTTAGGTACCTATTACTATTAGAAGGATAGCGATGAGCAAACCCTTCTTAATTACTGACATTTATTTTGTATTTTGACCGGAGGCTTTCTTAATCAAAACAAAAACTAGATAAAAATTAAAAGCTATTCATCGGGAGCACAAAGTGAAGTTGGTGTGGTTTTTAGTTTATGTCTCAGGCAAGATTCTCTATTAACACCTTTTTATGCTGATATCCCCTCTAAAATTCATCTAGAGATGCCGCTTATGTTTTCCGACTTACAATCATTAATATCACCACTTTTGACCGTATTTGGTGACAATCGTTTCATTCAGTCCTCTCTAGCAATAGTCCTATCTTTCGTAGTTGCTTGGATATTTAATCGCATCATCATTACAGGACTGAAGAATCTAGCGCAAAAAACTCGCCTCACTCTAGACGACCAAATAATTAGCTTATTACATGGACCAATCTACAACAGCATTTTGCTCCTTGGGATTGCCAGCGCTTTATTGATTCTCTCGCCAGCAGACCTCTTTCTATCAATTGGTTTCTCACTGATAAAGTCTTTTGCTCTTATTATCTGGGTAACTTTTTTGCTTCGCATAAATCGGATTTTGCTCATGCGCATTGCCGAAAATGAGAAACGAATAAAAGTAGTACATCAACAAACTCTGCCGCTATTCCTAAATCTGATCAACATTATTATTGTTGTACTAGCTGTTTATTTCTTATTTTCAGCGTGGAATATTGATATGACTGCTTGGCTAGCCTCTGCTGGCATCGTAGGCATAGCTGTAGGATTTGCTGCTAAGGACACATTAGCGAATTTGTTTTCCGGTGTCTTCATCATGGCAGATGCTCCTTATAAGATCGGCGATTTTATCGTCTTGGACACCGCCGAACGAGGCGAAGTAACACACATAGGAGTCCGCAGCACAAGAATACTAACTAGAGATGATGTTGAAGTTACTATTCCGAATTCAGTGATGGGCAGCACAAAAATAATTAATGAATCTGGCGGGCCATCTGAAAAGTACCGTTGTGTCGCCTCAGTTGGTGTCGCCTATGGCTCTGATATCGATAAAACAAAAAACATCTTGATAGAGATCGCTCAAACCGAAGAGCTCGTATGTGGCGACCCCGCTCCCATAGTTCGTTTTCGCATGTTTGGTGCTTCCAGCCTAGATTTCGACCTACTGGTCTGGATATCTAAACCTGCGTTAAGAGGCTCTGTGCTCGATAAACTTAATTGCGCCATCTATAAGGCGTTTAACGAACAGGGAATCGAAATACCTTACGCCAAACAAGATGTGTATATCAAAGAGCTGCCCAAATCAGTCTAGGTTTTATTTAGAACCTAACTACCAAATACAGTAGCTAGCAAACTAATCTGGCAAAACATCGAAGGCTAAAGCTATACGTTCCTCTTCCGATTCAAACGGTATGGTGTAATGCATTAAAGAAGCTGGAAAAAGGACTAAGTTTCCAGTAATAACATCGACAATCTCATGGGAGTTTCTCTCTTCCTCCCTAGCGGGTTTTTCATCATCTATGCAAACAACTAAATTGCCACTGTTGGTCTTCTGTTTAGGTGGCACGTGGATGTATAAGACCCCACTTAGCCAACCAGATTCATGAATATGAGGTGCTAATTTACCACCATTTTTCATACTAATAAGCCAGCCGTAAAGGCTATAACCCTTTGGCCAGTTAATTAAAAAGCCCTCTGTACTAAACTGGAAATGATCTTTATATTTTTTTACTTCTGCGTGTAGAATTTTTTCAATTTCATGAAATAAGTTACCATTTTTATCAAATAGGTTCCCTGCCGTTTGATGACCATTAGTTAAATGCGCTTGGCTCTTATATGAAACTGAATTGCCAGCAAAGAAATTATTGGCAGCCTGAACAAAAATATTATCGAAATCATATTGCTCGGTTAAGTCAATCTTTAAAACGTATTTAAATGGATCTCTGGCAAAAGTATTTGGTTTTTTAACTCCGTAATTTATTTCCGCGCGTGCAGTAAGCGAACCAATCGCAGCATTAATCTCTCCTCGATCTATTAAGTAGTCCAAGTGGTCATAAAACTGAGATTGATCACCTTGTCGATAAAAACATTTCAATAGGTAAGTTCCGCTATTCTTATGATTACTAATTCTAAACTGCTCGGCAGCTTCTTTATAATGCCCTTTCCCATAGAGGGTCATTCCAAGTTTGTACTCTGCTTCTGTATTAATTGGCTTGAATGCTACCGCTCTCTTTTGACTCTCTATAGTGCCTCCAAGATTGCCAGCTTTTTTGAATGTAAAACCGAGGTCGCTATGAGCGCCTGCAAGATCTGGTGACAAAGAAATTGCTTTTTTATGGCTTTTTTCAGCTTCTTGAGATTTCCCAAGTTTTTCCAGTATGAGACTTAAATTACTATATGCTTCAGCAAAATCAGGTGCGAATTTTACAGCTGCTCTGTAACTTATTTCAGCGCGCTCAAGCATACCGAGTTCTTGTAGCGTGTTACCCAAATTGCTATGAGCCTCGGCATAGTCTGGTTTCCACCCTAACGCTATTCTGTAGCTTGATTCAGCCTCTTCTAACCTTCCTAGCGCCTGTAGAACGTTCCCCAAATTATTATGAGCTTTGGCATAATCAGGCGCTAATTTAATCGCCGCTCGGTAACTTGCTTCTGCCGCCTCTAATCTATTGAGTAATTGGAGAACCGCCCCTAGGTTAAAGTATGCGGCAATAAAGTCTGGTTTCAATGCAATAGCTTTTCTATGGCTGACTTCAGCATCTTCTAGCTTACCTAGTTCCTGCAATGCATTGCCTAAGTTGCTATATGCCTCGGCATAGTCTGGTTTGAGTGTTGTGGCTTTCTTGTAGCTTAACTCAGCTTCTTCTAATCTCCCGACCGCTAAAAACGCGCTGCCCAAATTATTATGAGCACCTGGGTCATCAGGTGCGAGAGCTACTGACTTTTGATTAGTGACTAATGCTTGGGATATTCTGCCGGATTGCTTGAGGAGCACCCCAAGAACTTTCCAGCCAAATGGATGGTTTGGAAATCTATCAATGAGATCTTTGGCTAACTTTTCTGCGAGCTCATATCGTCCATTTTGATAATGTTGCAGCAAGTTATTAATTGCTTCTATAGGTGGCTCTGGATTTTCTAAATCCGACTTCAGCTCTTGCATTCATTAATCCTAAGCGTCACTACGCTACTACAAGGTTTCAATGAGTATGTATTCACGAGTAGTTAGCACCAATGAGCGGCGCCCTATGAATCACGTAAATAATATTAATTAACTAAAAAAACGCCCCCGAAGTTTACGGATATAAATTACCCAAACAACTTTATTTGAGTTAGAACGTTTCCTTGAGTCGTTAAAGCGCTCTGTTTTAGCATCTTCGGGCTGCTCTTTTAAATAAATGGAAGTCCTGTTCTCAGCAAACGTATGGTGCAACCAATTCCATAAAGAACAGACATCTCAGAAGTAGATAAAAATAATTTGATTGTTAAAATTGATATAAAGGGCTTGGAAGGGCTTTTGGCGCTTGTAATAATTACTGTTACCGTACCGAGATATTAAAATGAATTTGAAAAGAAACTATTACCATGCGTCTAAGTAAGTTTTTATCACTTTCTGTTGCAATGAGCCGAAACCAGGCCAAGTTTTTTATTCGGAAAGGGCGTGTCTCTGTTGACGGCGACGTGATCACTGATCCCAATTTAGAGCTCGCTGACACCAGTCACGTGATTTTCGATGGCAAGCCGACCTCGATCGCGGCGTATCATTATTTTCTGCTTCATAAGCCTGCATCTTACATATGTAAAATAAAAGACACACAATACGCCTCCGTTTTAGAGCTCGTGAAAAATCGATCGAAAGATCGATATTATTATTTTGCGAATGTTCTGGGGGCTGAGCAAACCGGCTTAGTGCTCCTAAGCGACGATGCCCGCTGGACAAACAGAATGCAGCGAAAGTTGTCAAAAAAACCTTGCGTTTATCAAGCTAAATCAAAAAAAATAATTAGCGATGATCAACTTAGGCTAATGACGGAGGCGTGCTTAGCAGTTTCAGAAAATCAGATTGGCCCGACAATCAATATCCAAAAACAGGATAAAAAAACATTATTACTCAGCATGAATCAGACGCACATAACTGAAATCATAAATATATTCTCTTCGGTGGATCTGGCTATTGAAACACTGCACCTGCAGCAAATTGGCAGATTGAGTCTTGGCGATCTACCGGAAGGTGATTATCTGGAGTTCACCGAGAATGAGGTCAAGGTTTAGCCGCGTTGTTAGCCAAATTTGGTAGCGAACTTCTTACGAATGGGGTGCACAGCCGAGAGCTGTCAGAGGGTTACGTAAATATGGTGCCGAAGGCCGGACTTGAACCGGCACGAGCAAGCTCACTACCCCCTCAAGATAGCGTGTCTACCAATTCCACCACTCCGGCAATTAGAAAAAACTCAATCAAGGTTTGCTTACGCGTACTAATTATTATCAGGCAATGCTGGTATATCACTCTGATTAGAAGTCGCTTCCGATGCTTCTAATGCCGGGATATCAGACTGCGCTGAAATTGTCTCTTCGAGAATATCTTGATTAACCACTGGCAATCCTATGGTTGACCCTGCTCCAGATTGATTACGAGCAAACATCGCCAGAGAGAGACTGGTAACGAAGAAAATGATTGCGGCAATCGTCGTCGCTCTCACTAAAAAGTTTCCACTTCCTGAAGCGCCAAAAACCGTTTGCGACGCACCTGCACCAAATGACGCGCCAGCATCAGCACCTTTACCCTGTTGCAGTAGAACCAAACCGACTATAGCTATGGCTACTATTACATGAACTACAACTATTACTGTTTCCATGATTTTTAATCCGCACTCTTACAGATTGATATAAATTCTTCAGCCTTTAGGGAGGCTCCCCCTACCAGACCACCATCAATATCAGGCTGGCTAAATAGTTCTCCAGCATTCGAGCTGTTAACGCTACCACCATAAATAATACGCACGCCTTTAGCGATTAGCACATCACTGTTAGCAAGATGTCCTCTAATTTGACAGTGGACCTCTTGAGCTTGCTCAGGTGTTGCAGTTTGCCCAGTCCCAATAGCCCAAATAGGCTCATAGGCAATTATAGCATTTGTAAATGCGGCAATTCCTGCGGTGTTAATTACAGAATCCAACTGAGCTAAAACAATTTGATTAGTAATTCCCTGCTTTCTTTCTTCTAAGGATTCGCCAACACACAGTATTGGTGTCATTCCGCTGGCCTGGATTGCTTTAAATTTAGCTGCAATCAGCACGTCAGTTTCTGCAAACAGTTGTCGACGTTCAGAGTGCCCTGTTATTGCCAGTTCCACTCCCATATCTGCCAACATTAGTGCAGACACTTCTCCCGTAAAAGCGCCTTTTTCCTCAAAGTATGCGTCCTGCGCCCCCAACTTTATTGAGTTTTTGCCGGTTGCCAGTAATTTTCCGACCTGCTCTAAATGTATATTGGTAGGACAAATTCCAATTTCAACAGTGTGCTCCCGCTTTTCAAATCCGCTAACTAGCCCCGCGACCAAGGATTGAATCTGCCCTCTACCCCCGTGCATCTTCCAGTTACCAACCACTATTTTTTGACGCATAGCGCTTTATACCTGGGCTATAGACCTTGTTGAATGGGCTCCCTACTATACGTCTGTAATTTGTAGCCCGCGAGCCTTGAAAAACGGGCGCTAATACTAACCAAGATACGGGGGTCTTGCAATGATCAGCAAGCTTATCTAGCTCGCAAATTCGGAAGCGACGACCTCTGATAATTCGTGGGCTAATTTATCCACCTTATCAAGATCTTCTCCTTCAACCATGACTCGAAGCACTGGCTCAGTACCTGAAGGCCGCAGCAGAACACGGCCATATTTGCCAAGCTTGGATTCAACATCAGATACCGCTGATTGCACCACCGTGTTAGCTGCAAGATCTACGACATTTGCGACCTTGATATTTACCATTGACTGAGGAAGTTTTCGCATCTTACTTCTTAAATCAGACAAAGGTTGATCACAATTTACAATCGCGGCTAATGCCTGGAGAGAAGACACAATGCCATCTCCAGTTGTGGTCTGATCCAGGCAGATAACATGGCCCGAATTCTCGCCTCCTAGCTGCCAATTACGCTCAAGCATTTCCTTCATAACATAACGATCACCAACAGGGGTTCTAACAAATGGAACGTCTAATGCATCTAAAGCCAGCTCAAGACCAAGATTGCTCATGCCCGTTCCAACCACTCCGCCAAATTCAATACTTTGTCGGCGCCTATCTCGAGCAATAATATATAAAATTTCATCTCCATCAACGATGTTACCAAGATGATCAACCATGACCACGCGATCACCATCGCCGTCAAAAGCAATACCAAGATCTGCTTTTTCTAGCTTTACTGTTTCCACAAGAGATTGAGGAAACGTCGATCCGCTGTTTGCATTTATGTTTAAACCATCTGGAGATACACCGATTGCTTTAACCCTCGCACCCAACTCTTCAAACACTGCCGGCGCAATGTGATAGGTCGAACCGTGAGCACAGTCGACAATAATTTTTAAACCATTAAATTTTAGGCTGGACCCAACTGTGCTTTTACAAAACTCTATGTATCGTCCAGCCGCATCACTAATCCGCGATGCTTTACCCAAGGATTGTGGCGACACTGTTGATATGTCTTTATCTAAAAGGCCTTCAATGGAAAATTCCAATTCGTCAGGTAACTTTGTTCCTTCACCCGAAAAAAACTTAATGCCATTGTCTTCGAAGGAATTGTGAGAAGCACTTATTACTATTCCTGCCTGTGCACGCAGAGTTCGAGTTAGGTAGGCTATCGCTGGAGTGGGCATCGGACCAGTTAAATGAATATCTACTCCCGCCGCGGTAACACCTGCTTCTAACGCTGCCTCAAACATGTATCCTGAGATACGGGTATCTTTACCAATTATAATCTTATTACGCCCGTTACCTTTGCTAGCAAAAACTTTGCCAGCTGCCCAACCTAACTTAAGCATAAAATCAGGCGTGATCGGAGAGCTACCTACTGCGCCTCGAATACCATCAGTTCCAAAATAGCGTTTATTTTTATTTTGCATTGCATCAGCGCCTATCAAGACGGCCTAGTAAAAAGTGGAAATCAGTAGCAACTATAAAGCTTGTGTATACATGGAGTGTACTCTAATTGCATCGACCGTGGCAGCAACATCGTGAGTGCGCACAATGAGCGCACCATTTTCAAGAGCCAATACTGTTGCCGCCAGTGACCCGGCGACTCGTTCTCTTGGCGGTCGGTTCACTAGTCGTCCAATCATTGATTTCCTTGATATTCCGACCAAGATTGGCAATTTAAGTGAAGAGAACTGAGTCAGATTTCTTAGTAGTTGAAAATTATGCTCCAAAGATTTTCCAAAACCAAATCCCGGATCTACTAATAAGCGTTCTTTAGTGATACCGGCATTTTCACATGCCTCAATCCGCTGTTTAAGAAAATCTATGACGTCTGTAACGACATTTTCGTAATGATATTCCTGTTGCATGGTGCGTGGCTGACCTTGCATATGCATTAAACATATTGCTGCTTTTGAATTTGCTATTACTGCAAGCGTTTCAGGATTGGTCAACGCACGAATGTCATTAACAAGCTCAGCCCCAGCATTTATGGCTTCACTCATGACAACAGCTGAACTTGTATCGACTGAAATACAGACATCGAAATTATTACGAATCGCTTCAATAAGTGGAATAACCCGAGCTAACTCTTCCTCGACTGACACTTCCACCGCGCCAGGCCGAGTCGATTCTCCCCCAATATCAATTATTCGTGCACCCTCATCGATGAGTGTTTTAACTCGGCCAAGTACTTTATCAACATCGATTACAAAGTGGCTAACCTTTGCCGACGCAAATTCGGAACCATCAGAGAAAGAATCTGGAGTAGCATTAATTATTCCCATGCAGACAGGAGAGGACAGATCAATCTGTCTCTCTCCAGCAAAAAGGGAAAATGTCACTAAGAATTTACGGTTACTTCAGAATTAGTAGATCTATTAATGTTCACTTGCTGGACCACCAATAGGCCCTGACTTATCTACCTCTTCCTTGCTCTCTTCGTCTACCTTGTGAGCACCGGAACCATTACTTTGATCAGTATCAGACCAATCAGCCGGAGGCCGTGGTTTTTTATCATCCATGATGTCATCAATCTGAAGAGAATCGATGGTTTCATATTCCATCAAGGCGTCTTTCATGAGTTCGAGGCGACTGCGATTATCGTCAAGAATTTGAGCAGCTTTCTCATAGCACTCATCAATAATTTTTCTAACTTCTTTGTCGATCGCAATGGCAGTTTCACCTGAAACTGTTTTTGCCTGAGAAGCGGCTGAGCGCCCTAAAAAAACTTCGCCATCATCTTCAGAATAAAGCAAGGGACCAAGCTCTTCCGAAAGGCCCCACTTTGTTACCATATTTCTAGCCATTTCAGTAGCTCGCTGGATGTCGTTAGAGGCGCCAGTTGTCACCCCTTCTTTCCCCAACGTCATTTCTTCCGCAATGCGGCCACCATACAGGCTACATATCTGACTAATGATGTGCTGCCTGCTAAGACTGTAGCGATCTTCTTCTGGCAGAAACATAGTTACCCCTAAAGCCCTGCCGCGAGGAATAATACTGACTTTATAAACTGGATCATGCTCTGGCATCACGCGGCCCACAATTGCATGGCCAGCCTCATGATAAGCCGTATTTAGTTTTTCTTTCTCCGACATCACCATGGACTTGCGTTCGGCGCCCATCATGATCTTGTCTTTAGCCTTTTCAAACTCCTCCATCGTTACCAAGCGACGACTTGCTCTTGCAGCAAATAATGCCGCTTCATTAACTAGGTTGGCTAGATCAGCGCCAGAGAACCCTGGCGTTCCACGAGCAATAACATTTGCCTCGACTCGGTCATCAATTGGCACTTTACGCATGTGTACTTTTAGTATCTGTTCACGACCACGTATGTCAGGCAAACCAACAACGACTTGCCGGTCGAATCTTCCTGGACGCAAAAGAGCTGGGTCTAAAACATCCGGGCGGTTGGTAGCAGCCATTACGATGACACCATCGTTCCCTTCAAAGCCATCCATTTCTACAAGTAACTGATTTAGGGTTTGTTCACGCTCATCATGACCGCCACCAAGGCCAGCTCCGCGATGTCGCCCCACTGCATCGATCTCATCTATAAAGATTATGCAAGGTGATTGCTTTTTCGCTTGATCAAACATGTCACGCACACGTGACGCACCAACACCAACAAACATTTCAACAAAGTCAGAACCTGAGATTGAGAAAAAAGGAACTTTGGCTTCACCCGCGATTGCTTTCGCCAGTAAGGTCTTACCTGTGCCTGGCTGACCTACCATTAGAACGCCTCGAGGAATACGTCCACCTAACCGCTGGAATTTATCAGGCTCACGCAGAAAATCTACAAGTTCCTTCACATCTTCTTTTGCCTCTTCTACACCAGCAACGTCAGCAAAAGTAACTTTAATTTGATCTTCCCCTAATAATTTGGCTTTACTTTTGCCAAACGACATAGGGCCGCCTTTACCTCCTGCTCCACCGCCTTGCATCTGTCTCATAAAAAAGAAGAACAAAGCAATAATGATAAGAATTGGGAAACTAGCAACCAGTAATTGCGTCCAAATACTTTGTTGTTCCGGCTCCACCGCATTAATAACAACATCGTTTTCTAAGAGCTCATTGATAAGCTCATCATCACCAATCATGGGCAACACGGTTCGAAATCGGCTTTCATCCGTGCGAGTTCCTGTGATGTTAATACCAGCAAGCTGAACTTGCTCTACTCTCCCTTGCTGAACTTCGCGGATGAACTGGGAGTAGTTGATACTGTCGTCGCGGGTTTCCTGGTTAATATTATTAAAAACCGTCAACAAAACACCGGCTATTATCATCCAGAGAATCAGGTTTTTTGCCATATCATTCAAAGGTTTATCTCCAAAAATACTATTAATTAGGTGATCTTTTTAACCGTTTTCCACTATTTACTTAGTCTAAATATTGGGCCGAATCTAGATTAAACCGGAGCCTCAATTTTAATGTTTACACAAAATATTGCACGTAAATTTAGATCTACTCCGAAAAGCCGGCGGCTAGCAGGTAAATTTCCCGAGAGCGTGCCCTGGAGGCTCCAGGTTTCCTAGCCTTCACTGTTTTAAAACTATGCCTCAAATCTTTCTGAAATCCCTCAAAACCCTCACCCTGGAAGGTTTTGACCAAAAAGCAGCCTTTAGGTTTGAGTATAGATCTCGCAAAATGCAAGGCCAGTTCCGAGAGGTACATCATTCTTGGCTGATCAATATCCTTTACCCCACTCATATTGGGTGCCATATCAGAAATTACAAGGTCTGCGCGCCCGTCATCCAAACAATTAGAGAGCTTATCAAACACTTTTTGCTCGGTGAAATCTCCTTGCACAAAATTTACACCTGCAAGACTATCCATTGGTAATATGTCGCTGGAGATAACTCGACCTCGATCACCAACGAGTTTCGCTATCACCTGAGACCAACCTCCTGGCGCCGCTCCGAGGTCCACCACAGCCATCCCTGGTTTAATGAACTCATCTTTTTCTTGCATCTCCAGCAACTTATAACTTGCGCGAGATCGATAACCTTCTTCTTGACTCCGCTTTACATAAACGTCATCAAAATGCTCTTTTAACCATTGCTTACTACTTTTAGACCTAGACATGCTTAAGAATACTTCGATTAATACTCTGGCGGTAAATAAACTGCTAAAATCCGCTGCCTTTTACCTTTGGATGGAACTCAATGCCTCTCGACAACAGCGACAAAAAAAGATTTAGATCAATAGGTCATAACTTGAATCCGGTTGTGATCATTGCACAAAAAGGATTGTCGGAAAATATAATTGAAGAAATTGATCGCGCTTTAAAAGATCATGAGTTAATAAAAATCAAACTGATCACATCAACCAGAGATGATAAACGCAAACTTACGGAAAAGATTTGCGCGGATTTCAATGCTCAGTGCATCCAAAGTATTGGACATGTGATACTCGTTTACCGAGCAGCAAAAAAACCCGACCCCAAATTGTCGAATTTAATAAGAGAATTTTCATAGAATTTCTTTGACCTAGAGGAATAGATTATTAACCTCGTACTCGATTTAGAGATGCATTACCGTTTCGATCTCATAGTTAATATCTCCAACAGGTGCTTTCACTACTATTTCATCACCTTCTGATTTGCCCATAACGGCGCGCGCTATTGGCGATACTACTGATATTTTACCTGCTGGAACGTCGGCTTCATCTTCGCCAACAATTTGATAAGTGACAGACTTGTCGGTATCTACATTATAAAGTGTAATAGTTGTGCCAAAGATAACACGACCACTCGCAGCAATTGCAGTTACATCGATAATTTCAGCTTCGGCTAACTTCGATTCAATCTCAGTAATGCGTCCTTCACAAAAACTTTGCTGTTCGCGGGCTGCGTGGTACTCAGCATTCTCTTTTAAATCCCCGTGCTCGCGGGCTTCTGCGATTGCAGCAGTAATCCTGGGTCTTTGAACGGATTTTAACTCATTCAATTCGGCACGAAGTTTTTCTGCGCCATTAATTGTCATTGGAAATTTTGCCATGGCTTCTTACGATTCAAATAAATTTATAAAGTTCACAATTTGAATATACCAGGAAAGCTCAATTCAATTCAGCGTGAAGATTCTGAATAGTATAGACCGACATCTTATTCCCGAAATCTACGGCTTCACAAACTGCCAAGGCACCTGCAATAGTAGTAGTACAGTAAACATCATGCCTCAGCGCAGTGCGACGGATAGTTGAAGAATCCGCTATTGCCTGTTTCCCTTCAGTCGTATTAAACACGACTTGGATCTCATCATTTTTTAGCATATCGACTATGTGAGGTCTACCTTCCAGTACTTTATTGACGCCAGTTACGGACAAACCAGCGTCTCCTATTACCTTAGCGGTTCCATGGGTTGCAACCAACGAATACCCCAAGGCCTGAAGCTTTTCAGCCACTTCTACGACATCAGGCTTATCACGGTCACGCACGCTTATGAAAGCATTGCCACTGGTTTCAATCACGTCGCCGGCCCCCATTTGAGCTTTCGCATAGGCTTCTGCAAAAGTCGTTCCTACGCCCATAACCTCGCCAGTAGATTTCATTTCAGGGCCAAGTATTGGATCCACCCCTGGAAACTTATTGAACGGAAACACGGCTTCCTTAACTGCAAAGGTTCGCGGAATAATTTCTTCAGTGAACCCTTGCTCCTTGAGAGTCTTTCCTATCATGCAACGAGCGGCGATTTTCGCTAAAGAACGACCAATGCATTTGGAAACAAATGGCACCGTTCGAGAAGCACGAGGATTGACTTCTATAATGTAGATTTCGCCATCTTGATATGCGAGCTGCGTATTCATTAGTCCAACAACGCCTAACTCAATGGCAAGTCGAGACACTTGGTCCCGTATTTCATTGATTATTTTATCAGGCAGATTGTAAGGAGGGAGTGAACAAGCCGAATCTCCAGAATGAATTCCAGCTTGCTCAATGTGCTGCATAATGGCGCCGACTACCACTTGTTTACCATCACTAACAATGTCCACATCAATCTCGATAGCGGAACTTAAAAAGTAATCCAACAACACAGGGCTTTCGTTAGACACCAGCACCGCCTCGTGCATGTAGCGCCTCAGCTCCTCTTCATTGTAGACAATTTCCATCGCCCTACCACCTAATACATATGAAGGGCGAACGACCAAGGGATAAGAAATTTTGTTTGCTTCCTCGATGCTCTGTTCAACACTGCGCACAGTACAATTAGGGGGCTGTTTCAATTTCAGTTTTTGAATCAGTTTTTGAAAGCGCTCTCGGTCTTCAGCCCGATCGATTGCATCCGGTGCTGTTCCGATCACAGGCACACCAGCCTGCTCGAGTCTTTTCACCAAGTTAAGCGGTGTTTGTCCGCCAAATTGCACAATTACGCCGGCAGGTTTTTCCAATTCTGCTATTTCGATGACGTCTTCAAAGGTCAGTGGCTCGAAATAGAGGCGATCTGAAATGTTGTAGTCAGTCGAGACTGTTTCAGGATTGCAGTTAACCATGATGGTCTCGAATCCATCTTCACGCATAGCGAGTGCTGCATGAACACAGCAATAATCAAACTCGATGCCTTGTCCAATACGGTTGGGTCCGCCGCCAAGAACCATAATTTTCTTTTTACCAGATGGGTTTGCTTCACATTCCTCTTCGTAAGTGGAATACATATAAGCAGTTGCAGAAACAAATTCGGCTGCACAAGTGTCAACACGTTTAAAGACTGGCCGAACACCCATGCTATGCCGGATTTTTTGCACTTCTAACTCTGTTATCTCGAGTAGTTGAGACAAACGTCTATCCGAAAACCCTTTCCGTTTAAGCTGGACAAAAGTAGCGCGATCGAGATCCGTCAATTTTTGTCCAGCAACAAATTTCTCTGTCTCGATAATGTCTCCAATCTGAACCAGGAACCAAGGGTCGATACCCGTTAAATCATGAATGGTTTTGGTAGTCCAGTTCTCTCTGAAGGCATCGGCGATATACCAGATGCGTTGGGCGCCTGCTTCAGTGAGCTCACGAGTTAAGATTTTTTTGGTGTCTAACAAATTTTTGTTCAATAGCGGATCGAAACCACACATGCCAACTTCAAGTCCGCGCAAGGCCTTATGCAATGATTCTTGAAATGTCCGACCGATGGCCATCACCTCACCGACCGATTTCATTTGAGTAGTAATGCGATCATTAGCTTCAGGAAATTTTTCAAAGGTGAACCGAGGAATCTTGGTAACTACATAGTCAATAGTCGGTTCGAAAGACGCTGGCGTAGCACCGCCAGTAATTTCATTTCGTAACTCATCCAGGGTAAATCCAATTGCAAGCTTTGCTGCTACACGTGCAATTGGAAATCCTGTCGCCTTTGATGCTAATGCTGAAGAGCGGGATACCCGCGGATTCATTTCAATTATGACCAGGCGTCCATCGGTTGGGCTTATCGCAAACTGAACATTAGAGCCACCGGTTTCTACGCCTATTTCTCTCAGAACTGCTATCGCAGCATTTCTAAGAATCTGGTATTCCTTATCCGTAAGCGTTTGCGACGGTGCAACGGTTATAGAATCGCCAGTATGTATGCCCATTGCATCAAAATTTTCGATTGAGCAAACAATAATGCAATTGTCGTTTTTGTCTCGAACCACTTCGAGTTCAAATTCTTTCCAGCCTATAAGAGACTCATCGATTAGTAGTTCATTGGTGGGTGATAACTCCAAGCCACGCGCACAAATTTCGTCAAATTCTTCTTTATTATATGCAATTCCACCACCGCTCCCGCCCATCGTAAAAGAGGGCCTGATGATGCAGGGAAAACCTATCTCCTCCGAAGCTACATGAGCTTGATCCATGTTATGCGCCATGCAATGTCGTGGTGTTTCGAGCCCGATGGACGTCATTGCGCGATCAAATAACTCACGATCTTCAGCCTTATCAATCGCTTCGCAATTGGCTCCAATTAACTCGACGCCATATTTTTCCAATACACCATGCCGATTTAGGTCTAGCGCACAATTAAGTGCCGTCTGCCCACCCATAGTTGGCAGGATCGCGTCGGGTCTTTCTTTCTCTATGATTTTTTCGACAATGCTCCACTTAACAGGTTCGATATAGGTCGCATCTGCCATCGATGGGTCTGTCATAATGGTCGCAGGGTTCGAGTTCACCAGGATAACCCGGAATCCTTCTTCTTTGAGAGCCTGACATGCTTGAGCACCCGAATAATCGAATTCACAAGCTTGACCGATAATAATTGGGCCTGCCCCAATGATGAGAATAGAATTGATATCTGTTCTACGTGGCATACTTAATTACTCTCAGTGGCGGGAGGTTTTCGATTTACAGCACTTTCTTTGCCTTCCATTAATTCAACGAAATGATCAAATAAAGAAGCGACATCGTGGGGTCCAGGGCTGGCCTCGGGATGTCCTTGAAATCCAAAGGCAGGTTTATCGATGCGCTCGATCCCCTGAAGTGATCCATCAAACAGAGATTTATGGGTCGCGACGAGATTCTTAGGCAACGAATCAACATCAACTGCAAAGCCATGGTTTTGACTAGTAATTAACACTGTGCCATCACTCAAGTTCTGCACAGGATGGTTTGCCCCATGATGCCCTAACTGCATTTTTAGGGTGCGAGCGCCACAAGCTAACGCTAAAAGTTGGCAGCCCAGGCAAATTCCAAACAGCGGAATATCCAGTTCCAGAAATTGCTTAATCGAATCAATGGCATAATCACATGGCTCTGGATCACCCGGACCATTAGAGAGAAAAATACCGTCGGGGTTAAGCGTTAGCACCTCGGCAGCAGGGGTTTCTGCTGGCACAACGGTTACATTGCAGCCTCGGGCAACTAACATGCGCAAAATGTTGCGCTTTACACCAAAGTCATAAGCAACAACGTTAAAGCGGGGTTCCCCCGCCGGGAGGTAGCCTTGTTTGACGTCCCAAATATTTTGATCCCAATTATAAGGCTCAGAAGTGCTAACGAGCTTGGCCAGATCCATACCTTTGAGGCCGGGAAATTCCCTTGCCAGCTCAACGGCCAACTCTTCTCCTCCATCTTTAAGCGATTCACCAGAAAGCAAACATCCACTAAGAGACCCTTTATCTCTTAATATTCTAGTCAATTTTCTCGTATCTATTTCCGCGATCGCAACAATATTGTGTTGCCTGAGAAAATCATCAAGCGTCTGCTGATTGCGCCAGTTGCTTGCCAGCAATGGTAAATTGCGAATGACCAAGCCTGACCCCCACACTTTTTCCGACTCATTGTCTTCCTCATTGGTCCCAGTATTACCAATGTGCGGATAAGTGAGAGTTATGATTTGTTGCGCATAGGAAGGGTCAGTAAGAATTTCTTGATAGCCCGTCATGGATGTATTAAAGACCACCTCTCCAGTGGAGCTTCCCTCTGCCCCTATTGCAGCACCTCTGAAAATACTGCCATCCTCTAACGCCAGTACAGCTGCTCCAGCCACTCTCTCTCCTACGAAAATTTTCTGATTAAAAATCACATCAAAAAAAAACGGAATGAAGAAGATTCTTCATTCCGTTTTTTAAAGATTCTGGTTAGTTTTGGTTTTTCAGCACCTTTCATACTGAGCAGGTATGTTACAAAAAACTGCGCCCACTTGTCCATGAATGCTTGTTAATATAGTGCCGAAATTTGAACTATTTTACTTCTAAGCGAACTTAATCGAGGCCAAGCACATCTTGCATCGAATAAACTCCAGGAGATTTTTGAGATAACCAAATTGCCGCTCGCACTGCGCCGTTCGCAAAAGTCATTCTGCTGCTCGCTTTATGGGTGATTTCCACTCGCTCACCGAGACTAGCAAAGGTTACTGTATGATCACCAACAATATCTCCGGCTCTTACTGTGGAAAACCCTATAGTCGCTGGATCACGATCTCCTCCTATACCTTCTCGACCATAAACTGCCACTTGCTGCAAATCTCGGCCTAGGGCGCCCGCAACCACTTCTCCCATTCTTAGAGCAGTACCTGAAGGCGCATCTTTTTTAAATCGATGATGGGCTTCAGAAATTTCGATATCTACATCATCACCTAAAACTCGTGCCGCCTGCTCAAGCAGTTTGAAACACAGGTTGACACCAACACTCATGTTAGGCGCGAACACGATAGGAATATTTTCACCCGCTTCATAGATAAGTTGCCGCTGCTCAGTGCTGATCCCAGTAGTGCCAATAACCATAGCCTTTTGGTGCTGTCGGCAGACAGCAAGGTGAGAAAGGCTAGCTTCAGGTGCAGTAAAGTCGATTAGCAGATCAAATTGGTCAAGATGGTCGCTCAGGTCACTCACTGTCGCGACACCATTAGCGACGCCACTGGCTAACAAGCCCGAATCAACATCCAAACAAGGATCGTCGGATAGCACGGTAGCCACAGTTACACTAATATCCGACTTTGTGCGGCCAATTGCCTCAACCAGGTTCCTGCCCATGCGTCCAGCCGCACCTGCGATCGCTACTCTTATCATTTTTTGTTCCAAAGCTTGAAGTGTAACAAGTATACAGCCACAGAGAGGATTCCAGAACCGGATCTTAATCTCTCAAATTCCTCGTTTCGCAAAAAATGTCGTTCGTATGGCCTATCTACAGCACTCTGGTTAAAACTAGAGACCAATTCGCTTTCATTCTCAAACCGGGGAGGAATCAATCAGGAACAGCAAGTTCCTCCACCCGGCGTCAACTCGCATGCAATTCTTTTTTTTATTTTAGTCTGAGAATTGAGATTCAATAAACCAGTCATATGCGACAACAATAGTCATCAAATAATGTGGATTGGATCGTCTAGCTCTCATTCCACGCTTCTAAGCACACACTTTAGTATTTTAAAATTCACTCGCCGTCAAGGCCATCAGCGATTCCGCGCCTGCGTTAATTTCTGCAACCAGTGATTTGGATTTAGGAACAAGACGTTGCATAAAGAATACTCCGCACTTAATAAGCCCTTCTAAATATTCCTTATTGCCATTACCCGCTGCTCTAGCAATATAAGCTGCTGCCAACATCCGCTGCCACATAAAACAAAACAAGGTAAGCCCCATAAGATCCATATAGGCATAAGAAGCCGCACCAATTTCATCGGGGTTATTTTTAGCATTCGCGATTACGCGGTCTGTCGTGACCTGCACCTCTTGAATTAAATCCTGAAATTTTGCCAAGTGGCTTTGCATCTCAGTATTGTTTTCTTGGGATTCAATAAACGTATTCATTTCTTCAACCAGCAATTCCCATAGCTCCCCATCACTGCGCACGGTTTTTCGACCCATTAGATCCAGAGCTTGAATACCATTAGCACCTTCGTAAATTTGAGAAATTCTGGCATCTCTAACATTTTGTTCTAGTCCCCATTCAGCCACATAGCCATGACCGCCCAGTAACTGTTGACCTAAAACGCATGATTCGAACCCCCGATCGGAACAGTAAGCTTTTTGAACGGGAATCAATAAAGACACGAGCTGGTCTGCACGTTTACGCACAGTCTTTTCTGGGTGGAACCGCGAAATATCCAACTGAAATGCCGAATACAGTGATAAAGCTCTGCCTGCAATGGTGTTAGCCCGCATAGTGAGGAGCATGCGCCGCACATCAGGATGAACCAGGATTGGATCGGCAACCTTGTCTGTCAGCTTTGGCCCTGAAGCAGCTCTCCCCTGCAATCTCTCTTTCGCATACTCTCTGGCGATTTGATAGGAACTCTCTGCCAAACCATTGCCCTGCAAGCCCATGGAAAGTCTTTCATAATTCATCATGGTAAACAGATTTGAGAGTCCACAATTTAATTCACCGACTAGGAACCCTTTTGAATTTTCAAAGTTCATTACGCAAGTAGCCGAAGCTTTGATTCCCATTTTGTGTTCTATAGAACCGCAATTTACATTATTTGCCGCACCTATAGTGCCATCTTTTTCGACTAAGAATTTAGGCACAAGAAATAGAGAAATACCCCTTGGGCCAGCCGGCGCATCCGGAAGTTTTGCTAATACGAGGTGAATAATGTTTTCTGTCAGGTCGTGCTCACCCGCAGTGATAAATATTTTAGTCCCGGTTATGCCGTAACTCCCCTGCGCATCAGGTACTGCCTTTGAGTTTATAATGCCTAAGTCAGTGCCAGCATGGGGCTCTGTCAAGCACATCGTTCCAGACCATTGGCCTGAAAACATTTTTGGCAAAAAGTAGTTTTTTAGCTCTTCATTTGCATGATGAGTAAGAGTTAGCGTGGCGCCGGTAGTCAGTATCGTATACAGACAAAATGAAGAATTCGCCCCGAAGAACATTTCCTCTATCATTGCTGAAAGCACCTTAGGCATTCCTTGCCCGCCATAATTTGTGTCTCCAGTTAAGCCTGACCAGCCACCCTCTGAGTATGCTTCATAAGCCTCTTTAAAGCCCTTTGGAGTTGTCACAATGCCATTGTCAAAATGGCATGCTTCCTGATCTCCTGACTGATTAATAGGAGACAGCATCTGCTCTGCGATTTTTGCAGCCTCCTCCAAAATTGCTGCAACTAAGTCTTTAGTTACTTCTTCTGTTTCAGGCATAGCCGCGAAGACTTCATCTGCCTGAAAGACATCATTTAAAAGAAAGTGTATGTCCGCTAATGGCGCTCGATAAGCCCCCATCTTATATTTCCCCTACCACTCCAAAAAGAACCGCAATTATAGGCAATGGCTAGTTTAACCGATACTGGAGATGCCGATTCCTAAGCAAAATTATGAGTAATCTCCAAACTTCTTCCTATTCCTTTTTAGTAAATACCGAACCCGACATCAACCTATTCGAAATTAGTCACTTACCTAGCCAAGAAAAATAATTCTAGAACAGTTTTTCATACCAGCTTTATGGATTTTTTGACTCAACAGAATCCATTGGTAAGCCAAAGTCTGCCGACAGGGATTCGTTTGCTTTTCTTTGAGGGGTTATGGTTGGAGCGTTCTTAAAACTGGTACTTTATAGAACCGTAAGCAACTCGACCATTTTGATCTAGGATTCGAGTATTTGAATTCAGCATTTGAGCAGTTCGCTCATTGAAGATATTTCTAATACCGAAGGAAATGATAGCCTTATCATTGTTGCTGGTCTCAACACTGTAACCATATTGAAGGTCAACGGTAGTGATGTCATCTACCAGGGCATTAATCTCAGCAATATCTAAATCGCTTATGTTCTTAAATGAATCAAAATAATTGGTAATGGCAGAAGCAGTGTGATTTCCAATTTCCCAAGTAAGCATAAAGCTGCTTTGGAGCTCTGGGCTGACTGTGCGAGCTGAAGCATTACCGAGCTCAGAATTCACTATATCCAATAGCGAGCCATTGTTCTCAAAATCCTGAACAAAAGTCGTTTTTGTGCTTAGGGTAAATTGCCCAAACCGATTTGTATCCCAAACATAAGACGCCCCAATGTCGAAACCGCTTGATTCAAAGTTTGACCCAATAAAAGGACTATCGATATTAAACTCATTGATTGCTGAGTTTTCGATATAAAGCTGCGACAAATTACTTTGCGGCTCACGAGTTATGTTTCCGGGAACTTCATTGATTTCTTGCTGCCATGCATCGGCCCGAATATTCAAGCCATCGATCGGGGTAATTTGCAGGCCTAGATTGAAATTTAGCGCATCTTCAACCACATGGCCTTGGATGTCTTTCGATTCTTGGCTCCGGGCAATTTCAAACAGTGGTGCTGCAGCTTCACTCAATACAGAAGTTGGAGCAATGCGGAAACTGGCAAAGGTCTCCGAATCTGTTGCCAGAAGATTGTCCTTGTCATCTTTTTGCGCATGAGCAAATTGTCCCTGCAATCCGCAGGCAGCTATCGAAGCAATAACTATATTTGATTTGACGAATTTCATGGCACTCGGTATCGGTATTTTTATCTCCACAAAACTTTTGGTCTCGTATAAATCTGCGTTACAGGCGACAAAGAACAAGGCTAATACACACCAAAAGACTCTTCGAGCTTATCATTATCATAGCCCAATTCACATTTATTTCGACCCGATTTTCATCCTTCATTAATCACATCTAATCACTTAAACAGTCTTCGGAGCCGAACGAATCAGCCGGCATAGCGATGATTTGATTGCATAATATCAATAGTATTAGCGCTAAATCCCGCTTAGCCTTCTCACCCAGGGTTTAGGCGGAAGACAATCTAACAGCTCACGCACTGGCTCTATTTGGCCAGGCAAAATAAGGTCTGGGGCTATTTCAGCCAGAGGCTCAAGAACAAAGCGTCGCAGCGTAGCTCGAGGATGAGGGAGATCTAATCTAGGAGATGAGCGAGTAGTGGAGCCGAAGCATAGCAAATCCAAATCCAAGCTGCGGGGAGCATTAGACTGCGGATCGAAAGCACGCCCGAAATCTTTTTCAATAATTTGCAAGAGATCCAAGAGCTCTTCGGCACCATGGTCTCTGGGGAGGGATATCGCGACAACAGCATTGATGAAATTCGGTGAGCCTGGCGGACAGCCAACTGCTTCTGACTCATACAGTGCCGATGCGCATATTTCCGTCTGACTTAGCCTGCCAAGTTCGAACAACGCGAGACAAATTGACTCTGCAGGTGAGCCGAAATCCGATGCCAAGTTTGCTCCCAAGCCAATCAGAGCCGTCATGGAATCTTCAGATTCAAGAATGATATTTTGGTGAGAGCTCATGCACGGCATCAACGAATGCATTGACATGATCTGGATTTACGTCTGGAGTAATGCCGTGACCAAGATTAAACACATGCCCATTGCCTGCACCAAAGCAATCCAAAATATTTCCCACTTCGGCGCGAATGACGGTGGGAGATGCATAAAGTATCGATGGATCCATGTTCCCCTGCAGCGCGCAAGTTTGCCCTATGCGCTTTCTCGCCTGTCCAATTTCAATAGTCCAGTCCAGACCAACTGCTTGTGCTCCAACATCTGCAATCGATTCTAACCAAAGCCCACCGTTTTTGGTAAATAAGATTATGGGAACTTGATTACCGTTATTATTCTTTACGAGATTCGCGACAATTTTCTGCATGTACCTTAGTGAAAATGTCAGATAACTCGAAGTAGTTAATATACCACCCCAGGTATCGAAGATTTGGACCGCTTGAGCGCCAGCTCTGATCTGCGAATTCAGATAATCAGTAATTGCCTCTGCCAGTTTATCCAGCAACAAATGCATTGCTTCGGGATTGTTATACATAAACTCTTTCGCTACCCTGAAGTCTTTGCTGCCTCCCCCTTCGATCATATAGGTTGCCAGAGTCCATGGACTCCCAGAAAATCCAATAAGTGGAACAGAGTCATTGAGCTCCTTGCGCGTTAAGGCTACGGCATCCATTACATAGGCAAGATCAGATTGTGCAGAAATCGTAGATAGTTTTTCCACGTCTGCTGCAGTTCTAATGACCTTTTTGAACCGCGGACCTTCACCCTCTTCAAAATAAAGCCCCTGACCCATGGCGTCTGGAATTGTAAGAATATCAGAGAACAGAATCGCAGCATCAAAGTCATACCGCTCAAGTGGCTGCAAAGCAACCTCGCAGGCCATCTCCGGAGACTTACAAAGATTTAGAAAATTCCCCGCACGCTGACGTGTTGCTCGATATTCGGGTAAATACCTCCCTGCCTGGCGCATCATCCACACAGGAGTTACATCAACATCCTCTCGTAAGAGAGCTTTTAGGAATCGATCGTTCTTGAGTGTCACAGGTAATCCTTAAATTCAGTTGCTGATTGTGGCAAGTATGACAGTCAAACTATAGTCGCTGGCGAAGCTAGATTACTGCCAAAGAAGGGGCATAATTTTACACGACCACCCGGCTGACAGAAAGACGTGGGGCCAGGTTTCTAAGAACTCAGTTAAGTGAATTTAACTGACGAATATCTGATTGGATATCGGCTAATTCCCTTACCCAGGGCTGTAACGATTTTAATGCAACTGGCAGCTCTTCAATTGCTTGGGTAGCGTCTGATCGATTCTCAAACCTACCTAACACAACAACATACCAAGGCTTATCTTGAAAACGTGTTTCGAAGTATCCCCGGTAAGACAACTCTAACTCCTCTTCGACAAAGCGCTGCACATTTGTTTCCGAACGGGACCCCATAATCTGCACTGTATAAGAGGAAGAAGGAAAATCGAGAAGGGATTTTTCAAAATCACTAATCATAAATTCAACAGTTTCAGGATTCTCAATTTCAACTCTTTTTGCTGTCTCTTCTCTGACTTCTCGGGGGGAAGGCTCATCACGGGTATCTGTTACTATTGATTTAATAACTTGTTGAGGCGCTTCAACGTCCATTGCCTCTATCACCCCCGCAGTGTCGGTAGGGGAATCAATTCCCTCAGCTCGAGTATTTTCAGCTATTAATGCCGCGCCAGCTGGAAGTGGTATTGTCACGGAAATTCCATCTCCACTGACAATGTCCAGCGGACTCTCTAAGCCTCTCTCTGCTGCCTCTACCTGATCTAGTGCTTCTAGTTCATCAAACGTCGCAATCATTGACTGTTGCTCTACTTTAGATTCCGGGCCCGGTATAACAAGCGCACCAATAAGAAGCACAATTAGCACTGCCGCCACTGCCCAATAAGCATTGCCCTTGAGAACGAACAAAGGCGCGTTCTCACCAACTGGCAACGCGTCCAATGAATCCTCGAGAGCATTTGAAATCAATGCATTAATAGTGCCAGGTATCCCATTTGCTGATTTATAGATATGACTGAGATCTGCGCTGGATAGAGGAAGTTGTCCAATGTAGCCTGCGGTGGCTAATTTGAAACGGACATACTCGACAGAATCCTCTCCACCAAGCCCTGAGAGCTGAAACTCAACCAGACTGGGGTTTTCCCCGCTTGGTAGTGCATCCTGCAGTAAGGGTATTAGCTGAGCTTCGCCAAGCATAAGTATGTGAATTCCAGCACTAGAATCAATCAGTAGAGCACTAATAAGATTGAGAACTTCAAGGCTGAGCTCATGTGCATCATCAATAACAATGACTAGCGCTTTAGCCTCAAGGTCTTGTTGCGAAGCGAATCTACGGATAATGCCAATTGATGTTTCCGTTTCTTCTTCGTTGAGATGAATCAGAAATTGGTCACCCAACTTCTCCAGAAATTGGGATTCATCCATAAATAATGTTGCAGGAATAAGAGCACACTGCGCTTCTTCACCAAAACTCTGGCAGTATGCGTTAGCTAAAGTTGATTTGCCGCAACCCAAACATCCAGTAACAGTCATGATTGAATCGCTGTAGAGGGAATGTTCGACGAGCTGATCCAATAATTTCTGACGATTCGCGTCGACAAAAAAATCGCGACTTGAGGCACCGGGCTCGAAAGGATCGAATACGAGGCTTAATCTATCAATGTAATTCCTTAAAGACAAAGCTTGCTGCCAGCGGTTAATGTTGATTCGAGCATCGCATCCTCCACGTCGCCTTCAATTGCTGCTTCGCCAATGGCTTTAAGAAGTATAAACCGAAGTTTACCCAGCTCTGCTTTCTTGTCTGATGACATTAAGTCAAGATACTGCGCTACAGTTATATCGGCCGGTGGCTCCACTGGCATACCAAAGTTTTTCTCTAGAACTTCTCTTATCTGAATAGCCTCTGCAGAACTGAGCCAGCCAATTCGCTTAGAGAGATCAGCCGCCATAACCATACCCATGGCGACAGTTTCTCCATGCAACCACACGCCATAACCTGAAGCAGTTTCGATTGCATGACCAAAGGTATGGCCAAGGTTTAAAAGAGCCCGAATTCCTGATTCTTTTTCATCCTGGGCCACGATATTCGCTTTTGCCTCGCAACAAATTTTTATCGCCTCAGAAATGCAGGCATTATCTAGTTCTAGGAGTTCAGTACTATTATGCGCAAGCCATGTGAAAAATTCAGGGTTGTTTATCAAGCCATACTTCAAAACTTCGGCAAGTCCTGCCCTAACCTCGCGTTCAGGCAAACTTCGCAATACTTCAGTATCAGCCACAACACATTTAGGTTGGTAGAAAGAGCCAATCATATTTTTCCCTAAAGCATGATTAACTCCAGTCTTGCCGCCGACCGAAGAGTCCACTTGCGCCAATAAAGTCGTCGGTATTTGTAAAAAATTCACGCCTCGCTGAAAAGTGGCTGCTGCAAATCCGGTTATATCTCCAACTACCCCGCCGCCCAGCGCGACAAGAGTTGTTTTGCGATCATATTTTCCTTGCAACAAATGATCATAAATTTGTCCGATGGTATCCAGGTTTTTAGTCGCTTCGCCGTCTGGCAATACTATGGAAGACCCGAATTGCCGTCCGAATAGAAGTTGCACTCGCTCTAGATATATTGGCGCAACGATTTCATTAGTCACGACAACGACTCGCCCATTCCCAATGTGAGGTAGCAATAAATCAGCGTTTTCAAGAAGATTGGCTCCGATGAAAATTGGATAACTACGGTCATCTAGATCTACTGTGACAGTTTGCATTGGTTACTCTTCCGCAGTTGATTGATTTCTAAGTTTTCGCAAATGCTTGCCAATTTCATGACTAATGGAGCGTGGATTTCTCTTGTTCGTGTCTATCACAATATCGGCCACCTCTTGATACAGCGGATCTCTCAACTTCATTAATTCACGAATTTTTTGTTCTGGATCGCTGGTTTGCAGCAGCGGTCTATTCTTATCTCGGTTAGTTCGTTCAATTTGCTGTTCGATTGATGCGCACAAATAAACTACGGCTCCCCGATTGACCAAATGCATTCTATTTACCTTATCAAGAACAGCGCCACCTCCGGTTGCCAGCACAATATCTGACTTGCTGGTGAGCAAATTGATCATCTTAACTTCTCGAGCACGAAAACCGCTCTCGCCCTCGACATCAAAAATCCAAGGGATATCGGCGCCGGTAGCGCTTTCAATTTCACGATCCGAATCGAAAAACTCTAATTCGAGATATTCTGCAAGCACCTTCCCAATTGTTGTTTTTCCGACTCCCATGGGCCCAACGAGGAAAACATTATTTTGCGATTTCATTGAAATTTCCTCTGGATCAGAATCGGGGCTTATTGTACCTGTAATTATGGAATCTATTGAAACAACTAAATTATGTATACCAGGCGAGAAGATCTAGGTACCAGCGATCCCAGGTGTATAATAAATTGGACGATTCGGAGCAATGTGCCAATAGTCGAGACTTTAAACCTGATAAAATTAGTGCTGAGTATGGATAGTTGATACAAAAAACATCCCTAGCTTAAAGGCCGTAAACTAGTGCGAACAAAATTAAAAGTAGTCGCTAAATGGGCAGCGCTAGTCAGCGCCGCGGGGTTTGCTGCTGCGGTGATGGTGGCCATGGCGGCGTATTTGTATCTTGCGCCGCTGTTACCTGCAGCAGAAACCTATCGCGATGTTCAATTAGAAACCCCTCTTCGCATCTACACGGCAGACAATCAGCTGATCGATGAAATAGGTAATCGTCGTAACCCTGTTCAATTTGAAGATATTCCGGACGTGCTTACTAATGCCCTTATCGCCACAGAGGACGTTCGTTTTTATTCTCATCCCGGAGTCGATATCCAGAGTTTACTTAGGGGTTTTTATGGATTCATTATCGGTCGTCGCCTAGGAGGAGGCAGCACCATCACTATGCAATTAGCGAATAATTTATCTTTCGATAGTGACAATGTTTACCTGCGTAAATTCAAAGAGATCCCGTTCGCACTGCAGATTCAGCGGGAACTGACTCGAGAGGAAATACTTACCCTCTACCTAAATACAATATATTTTGGTGCTGGAGCAGATGGTATAGGCGCAGCATCTTTTGTTTATTATGGCAAAGCTGTGAGCGAACTTACTCTCGCTGAGTCAGCCATGATGGTTTCCTTATTACCCTGCCCTTCAACTTGCAATCCTTTTAGCAACCCTTCTCGAGCCATCGAAAGAAGAGAAACTCGGCTACAGAACATGTTGAAAGAAAACATGATTAGTCAGACAGAATTTGAAACTGCAAATATTATGCCTATAAGCGCTGACCGTCGGAATAGAAATATTGCAGTGCCGGCGCCTTATGTCGCCGAAATGGTGCGCCAGACCATTTACGAGCAGTTCGGTGAAGAAACTTATTCCAAGGGCTTTGAAGTTAAGACCAGTATTGATGGCAATTTACAGCTAGCTGCAAACAAAGCTATTACAGATGGACTCGAAACTTACTACGACAAAAGACATGGCTATCGCGGAGTGGATGCAAACTACCCTGCCAATACGGCAGATGTTACCAATCAATGGTTACAAAGACTCGCCCCAGTTCCTAACTATGGCAATCAGAATCCTGCGATCGTAGTAGCGGTGCAGGAACGTAGCTTTGACGTCATATTAAAAAGCGGTGAGCAGGTTCGCATTCCCTGGGAAGGTATGTCCTGGGCCTACACCTTTCAAAGTAGGAACGAAGCATGGCCTCCCCCCCAAATTGCAGCAGATGTTGTTGCAGTTGGGGACCTAGTTCGTGTCAAACGTGGCGACGCAAATTGGGAACTCGGACAAGTACCCGACATTCAGGGCGCATTGGTTTCGATGTCGCCGGATAACGGAGAAATTCTTGCACTGGTAGGTGGCTATGATTTTAGACGCAGCCAGGTAAATAGAGTTGTCACCCCCAGACCGCCCGGCTCTAATTTCAAACCTTTTGTTTACGGAGCAGCGCTAGAGAACGGCTATTCACCGTCCACAATCATTAATGATGCTCCAATTACCCGTGGCGATTATCGGCCTAATAACTATGAAAATAATTTTTTAGGCCCTGTAACATTGCGCTTTGCATTGAAAGAGTCTCGCAATGTTCCTACAGTGCGTTTGTATGACGACCTTGGCTCTGACAAGGTTTTATCTTTTGCGGCGAAGTTTGGTTTTCAGACCCAGAACTTCCCTACCAATGACCTAACTGTTGCACTCGGAAGTCGCGATGTCCAACCGCTAGAAATTGTGACTGGTTATTCAGCTATCGCCAACGGTGGCTACAAAGTTGATCCGTGGTTTATTAGAGAAATATCTATCGATGCAGACGGTATTCTTTATCGAGCCAACCCGGCTGTAGTATGTGAGGACTGCACTCAACAACGAGAAGAATCTGATGATGAAATAATCTTGGCGCCAAGAATCATTGATGAGCGCGTTGCGTATATTTTAAATTCTATGCTCGAGTCAGTAATTACCGAAGGCAGCGGAAATCGTGTTTATCGCGAATTACGACGTGGCGATTTGCGTGGGAAAACTGGAACTACCAATGGCCCTCAGGAGCTTTGGTTCTCTGGGTTTAACAAGGACATAGCAACGACTGTTTTTGTCGGTTTCGATCAGCCTGAACCATTAGGGGAGCGAGAACAGGGGGCGACAGTAGCAGTTCCAATATGGATCGATTTCATGCGAGAAGCATTAAGGAATGCTCCAGAAAACACAATGAATCGGCCCGACGGCATCGTAGACTTGCTAATCGACAAGGCAACCGGTGAAACTGCAACGCCTGGAGATCCAAATGCAGTTTTTGAATATTTTCGAAATGAAAATGCTCCAGAACCAGCTGAAACCCAACTCCCCGGCTTGGACATAGACGAGGAAGGGGAAGAACAGCTTTCTACTGAGATTATTTTTTAGGGCAGCTGAAAATTCGAGAAAGTGGGGACGCGCCAAAGAAGCACGCACTCAAGAATTTCTACAACTTACGGCTGGCGAAACGGCGCTTAAAGCGATCAACCCGCCCACCAGAATCTAAAATCTTTTGCTTGCCTGTGTAGAATGGATGGCACTCCGAACACACTTCAATCAAGATGTCCTTACCCAAAGTGCTTTGAGTTTCAATGACATTTCCGCAACTACAGGTGGCTTTGATAGGTCCATAGCTTGGATGAATATCTGCTTTCATGAGGATTCCTTTTAGTTGATGCCGCTACCTATCTACCCAATTATTTGGCTACGAAGCACCATATCTGCTTTCTTATCCAGCACCAATATAGGGGGCGAGCATTTTAACAGAGAATAACCAATTGGCAAGGGGTCAAGTGGCGAGGCGATAGCGAAAAGAAACTACTTATTTCGCAGCCGATTATGATTTTTGACGACTTCTCCCATTATTCGTTTAAACAGCTCAGTAATAAGCTCAGCATCAAGCCCCTTATCAGCACACAGTTTTCTTAATACTGACAATTTCTCCGCCTGCCTGGATTCATCTAGAGCCTCTAATGCTTGTTTCGCTTTCAATATTCCGACTTGATGAGTAAGCTCAAATCTTGCAGCTAAAAGCTCAACCATTTCGCGGTCGATGTCATCAATTCGGTCTCTTGCTTCTGCTAACTCGGCTGGCACTAATTCGCCACTCATCTCTCATCCTCGATTGCGTTTTAATTCTATCTTTTCAGGAATTATTGCAGGCAGGAGTATAAACTAAGCGATTTGCTGACACAGCCCAAAAATGACCCTAAGGCTTCTAATTCCTTTCCCAAGTCCTTTTACCGCTATATTTAACCGGCCCAACACTATTTATTGTACTCTCTTGGCCTTTTCTATTTACTATGGTCTTGTCACAAGCATTTCCACTCCGGTTTCAAATTAATGGCATCGCCACGATCAATTGGATATACAGGCTTAATTTACAAAATTGCCATTCCTTCGCCACTGCGTCGAGTATTTGACTATTTACCCCTCGATTCTGCTACGCACCTGGATCCTGGGACTCGAGTCCAAATTCCTTTTGGTAAGCGGAGAATTGTCGGCTTCATAATTGGAGAAGCTGATCATTCAGAATTAAAATTGAGTAGGTTAAAACATATCAATGCTGTCCTTGATGAGGAACCTCTATTTCCCCCAGAAATATTTAATCTCTTGCTTTGGAGCTCAAACTACTACCAACATCCGATCGGAGAAGTACTTAGCGCAGCGATTCCAGGGAAACTTCGCAGCGCTCGGCCATTACATCCGCAAAAAATGTTTTGGAGGATAAGTAAAAAGATTAATTCCAAGATTATTGAGCAACTTACAAGAGCACCAAAACAAAAAGCATTGATCGAACTCTTGCTGCCGAGTGAAGGCCTAAGTAAACAAGCAATTCTCGATCAAGGATTTACTCAGACAGTGATTAAATCCCTACAAGAAAAGAACTTCGTTGAAAGCTTCGAACAGCAAGCTCCTAAAACAATAACTGCAAAGCCACCTCCAAAGACAAACCTGAAAGCACTTTCTTTAAATAACGAACAAGCGGCCGCACTCGATGCGATTCGGAAGACAGAAAATAAATTTGAATGCTTTCTACTTGATGGCATTACAGGGTCAGGAAAAACAGAAGTTTACATGCAGGCAATGCAAGACCAATTAAATGCACACAAACAATGTTTAGTCTTAGTTCCTGAAATTAGCTTAACTCCACAAACGGTAGACCGCTTTGCGGAACGTTTCGATTGCCAAATCGCGTCCCTACATTCTGGAATGACTGACAATGAGCGGCTAGCCTCGTGGACTAGCGCGAGAGACGGGTCAGCCAGCATTGTGATTGGTACAAGATCTGCTATTTTCACGCCGCTAAGCAGGCCAGGCATCATAATAGTTGACGAAGAGCACGATAGCTCCTTTAAACAGCAAGAGGGTTTCCGTTACTCAGCTCGGGATATCGCAGTGATGCGAGGTCGCGAAGAAAGTGTGCCCGTAATCTTGGGTTCTGCAACCCCTAGTTTGGAGAGTTTGCATAACACGGAATTAAATAAGTTTTCTTATCTATCCCTTAGTGAGCGTGCCGGCGGTGCGTCTACTGCAACAATGACCGTCATAGACACGGCGGAGACAATTTTAGATACGGGTTTTTCTGATCAATTACTGTTTAAAATCAATCAGCACCTCACGACAAATAATCAAGTTCTGGTGTTTATTAATCGCAGAGGCTTTGCACCGATTCTTAACTGTCTGAGCTGTGGCTGGATAGCAGAATGCAAAGATTGTATTGCGCAAATGACGGTGCATACAAAACCACCTTCTATGCGTTGTCACCATTGCGGTAATTCGCAGCGGCTCCCTTCAAGTTGCCCAAATTGCCAATCCCTTGAACTGGGTACTCTAGGGGTTGGTACACAGAAACTGGAGCAATTTCTGCAGCAACGATTTACTTCATTCCCTGTTATGCGAATTGATCGAGACAGCACTCGTAGTAAGAAAAAGTTTGAATCAATGCTCGATGAAATTCGCAGCGGCGATCCCTGCGTCCTACTTGGAACCCAAATTCTGGCCAAAGGGCATCACTTTCCTGCTGTGACACTCGTCGCAATAGTCGATGCAGATTCAGGTTTATTCAGCCCAGATTTTCGGGGGCAAGAGTTTATGGCGCAAACGATTACTCAAGTTGCGGGGCGAGCTGGTCGCGCCGAGCGGCCTGGGGAGGTAATTGTCCAATCCAGACATGCCAGCCATAGAATCCTGAGGCTACTAAGCGAGTCGAACTATGTTGATCTAGCAAAACTTTTACTAGCGGAAAGAAAAATAGCGGTAATGCCCCCATACGCGCAACTCGCTCTGATAAAAGCAGACGGTCCGCAGCTGAAAGCAACAATTGATTTATTAAAACAAATCAAAAGTTTTTCAACGCAACTGATTCAGCAATCGGAATCAACGATAAACTCAATCGGTCCTATGCCAGCGCCCATGGAAAAGAGAGCTGGGAGATACCGCTCTCAATTATTATTCAAAGCTACATCGAAACCCATTATGCAGCGATTCTTAACTCAGCTAGTTTATCAAATAGAAAGCCTGAAGGTCTCAACTGGAGTGAAATGGAGCCTAGATGTTGATCCGCAGGAAATGATTTAGTGGCATTTAAGGAAATGAGATCACAAAAAAACACAGGTAATGAATTGAGGCAGGCAACGGGCATTCTGCAAAGGGATCTACGAAATGAGAGATTAGCACTATAGCTTCGAGCACAGATACCGATAATTGAGGTGGCAAAAGTTTTTAAATAAATAACATATAAAACAATGTCTTACCTCTAATTCGGCTATTTATCTCAAGGAATTGTATTATTAACGAACTATGACTCAAGATTTTGCAAAAATTAGACCAGAGCCTTTATTGGAAAGAAAACCAGTT
>MDSV01009500.1_pt1 | contig 34805 bp, 32 predicted proteins | sample 810851 | NCBI WGS metagenome assembly MDSV01 (sample SAMN05326640, study PRJNA326480) | marine metagenome | isolation source: seawater | place: Atlantic Ocean: North East | collected 2012 | reverse complement strand
GAAGCGCAGTAATGCGTGCAGCTGACCAGTACTAATAGCTCAATTGGCTTGATTTATGCACTGAAAAAAATTTTTAAAATTATAGATAGAAATTATTAATAATAAATATAAGATCAAAATATGAAAATAGCAATCCTTGGTAATGGGTCGATCGGTTGTATGGCAGCATTAAACCTTTCAAATGATGGTCACAAGGTTGTTTTGTTTGGTAATAAAGAAAGATATGGATCAGCATCAAAATCAGCTGGAGCAATGCTGAATGTGATGGGCGAAGTTGAAAATGATCAATTTGAGACAGTCACAACTAAAACAAAATTTGAACTAGGTTATAATTCTCAGAGAAAATGGAATGATTTTGTAAAAAAAAATTTTAGTCCTAAAGAATATAAAAGTTTCAAAAAAACCAATACATTGGTTTTTAAAAATGATTACACATGCCCTTTTGAAGATAAACATTTTAATTATTTGAAAAAACATGCAAATAATTTCCCTTTAGATGTAATAGTTAAACCAAAAAATATTAAACTTCCAGAGGTAAATAGTAAAATTAATGATTATATGCTTCTTCCAAGAGAGGGAGTTATAGATTCAAGAATTCTTTTATCAAAATTAGACAAATTGATTTCAAAAAATGGAGTTAAAACTGTCTATGGTGAAAAAAATTATAAAGTAACCAAAAGAAACAATAAAGTATCAATTAAATATAAAAATAAAACAGAAGTATTTGATTACATAGTAGTTGCAATGGGCAGCTACTCACAAAAATTTAATGAAATTAATAAAAAATTAATTGGAAAAGTTCCTAAAGTTTTTTTTGGAACTGGAACTTCTTTTAGAGTTAAGAAGAAAAGATTTACGCCTGATTTTGAAAAATCCTCAATGACTGTAAGAACCATGAACAGAGGTGATGCTTGTGGTTTTTATTTTGTTCCATTAAATAAGGAAGAATTTTATTTTGGTGCAACAACGTCAACGTCTCAATTAGAAGAAAATTATCACAGAATTAGTGCAGTAAACATATTAAGTAATGGACTGCTAAATGAATGGAAAGCACATTATAAAGAAAACCATGTAGATATACTTATTGGGCATAGACCTACTACTTCAGATACTTATCCGCTATTAGGTCCAATTGATAAATGTCCTCAAATTATTTATGCTACTGGTACAAAAAGAGATGGCTTAACATGCAGTATCGAAATTAGTGATATGATTAAAGATTATGTTAATGGAGATAAAACATCTTTTGAAAAATATGGTTTATTTAAACCAAATAGAACTCTTTTAAGTTTCTTTGATAGAGAAACAGCTATCTTTAAAGCTGCTGAGTCAAGCACAGCAGGTTTCATTATGCATAATGGAAAAGAATATCTTAATGATTGGCAAAAATTAGTGGGAAAAGAAAAAACAAGAATTGAAAAAGTATATAAAAAACTTGGAATAAAAAACTTTGGTATTCATCCTGAAATGGTTAGTTTATATGAATATAAAAGAATGACTTATTAGTTTGATTTATTCATAAAATAAATTTTTAAAAAACTTTGACATGAAAAAGATGAAATGTCTGTTTTTAGGATATAACTCTAAACAAACAAAATTAATTTCCTTTTTGAAAAAAAAAAAAATTAATGTAGTTCAAAAAAGAAATTATAAAGTTAATTCAAAAATTATTAATAAGTATGATTTTTGTATTAGTTATGGGTATAGAAAAATTTTAAATCAGAGTATTTTAAAAAAACTAAATAGACCAATCATAAACTTACATATCTCTTACCTTCCTTATAATAGGGGCATTAATCCAAATTTAAATTCTTTTATTAAAAAAAACCCAAAAGGCGTAAGCATACATGAAATCGATAAAGGACTAGATACAGGTAAAATTATCTTCCAAAAAAAAATTTTTTTTAAAATAACAAATAAAACTAATTTTAGAGATACTTATAAAATATTGAGAAAAGAAGTAGAAAAATTATTTATTAAAAATTATAAAAATTTAGTTTTTAACAAATACAAAGCAAAAAAACAGAAAAAATTATCTTTAAAAAATCAAAAAACTTTCAAATCTAAAATTAATTGGAATATACCAATTAAAAAATATCTTAGTAAAAATTACTCTTGATTGGTTCAAAAGCTTTAATATTTTTTTTTGATTTTTTTCCTAAAATTTGAAAATATTTTTCAGCACCAACTCCTATCACAGGTCTAAAGCAATTTATATTTTGTTTTGAAAAAGCTTGCCCCCTTTTAATAGCTTTTGTTGAAAAAATAGATCTTCTGAATATTACACTATCATTTTCAGATTTTTTTTTATGAAATTTTAACATTAAAGAATTATTTGTAATATTTTGATAAAGCTTTCTAAGTTCTGCAGGTGTTATAGAAAATTTTTTATCAGGTGAATTAAGTTTTTTATTTATAATAAAATGTTTTTCTATAGCACAAATATTATAATTGCTTGCTATCGTTGAAGCATAAATACCTTTAGTATGATCAGAAAAACCCACGTGCTGCACTTTAAAAAATTTTTTTAAATAAGCAATCTTTTTTAAATTAGCTTCTTTTAATGGAGTTGGGTAACCAGATACACAATGCATTAAAACTATCTTGTTATGAATTTTTTTTACTTCTCTAACAGCATTAAAAATATCAATATCTTTTGCTAAACCAGTAGATATGATAATTGGTTTTTTTGTTTTGGCAACAAGTCTTATTAATTTTAAATCTGTGATTTCAAATGAAGAAATTTTATAAAGATCTGGATTAAATTTTTTCAAAAAATTAAATGATCTTTCGTTAAATGGAGTACTAAATAAAGTAATTTTATTTTTTTTTGCTAATTTGAAAGCATCATAATGCCAATCAAAAGGTGTTTGTGCTTTTTTATAAAGATTAAAAAGGTTTTTGTTTTTCCATATGCCAGATTTTATTTTAAATTTTTTATTAACCACCATGTCTTCTGCTTCGTAAGTTTGTATCTTTACCAAATCTGCTCCAAATTCTTTTGCTTTTAAAATATGTTTTAAAAATAAAGACTTTGATCCACAGTGATTACACGAAATCTCCGCTATTATTTTTGGAGGTCCATTTTCACTAAATATGATATTTTTATTAATTTTAATCATTTTTTATTTTACTATTTATATATATATATATTAAAAAAATAGCTTTTTATGAGAAAAAAAAATTACGAAAATATTATTAATAAAATTCAAAAAATAAGATCAAGAAATAATGTAAATTGGATGAATATTTTGAAATTATCTTTTAAACTTGATCCTAAGAATGCATCTAAAATTATGAGCAAAATCAATTATGATGATAAACAAATTTCTTTACTCATAAAAAAATTGAGCAAGTAAGGCAATTTTAAAGTAAGACCAATTACATATGAAAAGAATTATCCCCTATGGCAGACAATTCATAAGCAAAGATGATATAAAGAACGTTTCTAAAATTTTAAGACAAGATATTATAACTTCAGGAAGCAAAGTCCCAGAATTTGAAAAAGAGATTCAAAAATACCTAAAATGTAAATATTCTACAGTATGTAATAGTGGAACATCAGCAATATTTTTATCATTACTTTCAATTGGAGTAAAAAAAAATGATGTTATAATTATGCCTGCTATAAATTTTATAGCAGCATATAACGTATCCAAAATATTGGGAGCAAAAATTTATCTTGCCGATGTAAATAAATTTAATGGGCAAATGAGTCCTGAGGACGTAATTAATATTTGTAAAAAATTTAAAATAAAAAAGATTAAAGCTTTAATAGTAATGTATAATAGTGGATATCCATCAAATTCTGATAAATTCTACAAACTTAAAAAAAAATATAAATGTTTTATAATTGAAGATGCTTGTCATGCCTTAGGGGCAGAATATAAATTCAAAAAAAAATTTTTCAAAATTGGGAGTTGCAAACATGCTGATATATCGACATTTTCATTACATCCATTGAAAACAATTACCTCTGGTGAAGGAGGTATTGTGACAACTAATTCTAAAATTTTAGATGATAAAATAAAAAAATTTAGATCTTTAGGAATAAAAAAATCAAAATTTAAACACTGGGATTATGATGTTGAACTCACAGGTTTTAATTTTAGATTAACAGATTTTCAGTGCTCTCTAGGAATCAGTCAGTTGAAAAAAATTAAACTTTTTCTTAATAAAAGAAAACAAATTGTAAAAAAATATAATTTAAGTTTTAAAAAACTAATGCAAATTTGCACTCCGGAAACATATAAATCATATATTTCTTCTAATCATTTATATCTTATTAATTTAAAAAAATATGACATAAAAATTAAAGAAAATTTTATAAAGCATATGATGAAGTATAAGATTATAACTCAACAACATTATAAGCCTCTATATAAATTTAAAAATTTTAGTGGAAAATATATTTCAAAAAATGCAGAAATTTATTATAAATCTACAATTAGTCTTCCAATATTTTATCAATTATCATCAAAAGAACAAAATTATATAATTAATAAAGTAAATTCTTTCTTTAAAAATTGATGAATAAAATAGTAATTGGAACAGCAAATTTTAATAATATTTATGGTGTCCAAAAAAGTAAAATTACAAAAAAAATTATTAATTCAAAAATATTAAAAACATTATCAGAGTACAAAATAAAAGTCTTAGATACTGCTTTTGAATATAACAACGATAAAACTCTTTTTAAGAATTATAATTTAAAAAAGTTAAAGATAATTACTAAAGTTAAGTTACCAAAAAAAAATGTAAGTGTTTATCTAAAAAATTTTGAAAATAGGTTCATTTCTAAAATGAAGGAACTAGGTATAAATTATTTTGATTATTTACTACTGCATAATTCTGGTGATTTGAGTTTAAAAAATGGTCGAATTCTTCTTAATAAAATTCTTAATTTAAAAAAGAATAAATTGATTAAGAAAATTGGTGCCTCCATATATGAACCTAAGGAACTTCCAATTATTTACAAAAATTTTGTGCCAGATTTAATTCAAGCACCTTTAAATATATTTGATCAAAGATTGATTAATAGTAATTTTTACAATTTAATCAAAAAAAACAAAACTGATTTACAAATTAGATCAATATTTCTTCAAGGATTGTTGCTTAAAAATGTAGATGAATTAGAAAGAATGAATATTAATAAAAAACTCATAAATAAAATAAATACTTTTGAACTGTGGTGTAAAAAAAAAAAAATTTCAAGATTAGAAGCATGCATATTTTTTGTTAAAAATTTAAAAAATGTAAAATTTATAACAATTGGTTTTGATTCAGACATGGAATTAAAACAAATTTTAAAAGGTTTTAAATTGAAAAAAAAATTTTATTTTAAACAGTCCAATGTTATTAATAATCAATTAATTGACCCTAGAAAATGGTAAAAATAAATAAAACTGCTGCAATAATTCAAGCCAGATTTAATTCAACAAGATTGAGAGGAAAGGTTTTAAAAAAAATCAATGGTATATCGATATTAGAAATACTAATTAGAAGATTAAAAATAGTTAAAAATTTAGATAACATTATTGTTGCGTGCTCAAAAAACCATGATGATAATAAAATTATATCTTTATGTAAAAAATTAAAAATAGACTATTATGTTGGTTCAGAAGATAATGTTATCAAAAGATATTTAGATGCTGCAAAATATTATAAAATTACAAATATAGTTAGAATAACTTCAGATTGTCCTCTAATAGATCCAAAGGTAGTTAGTGAAATAGTAAAAAAATTTCATAAACTAAATGTTGATTACGCATCAAATATTATTAAACCGACTTATCCCGATGGTTTTGACGTTGAAGTTATAAAATTTAAGTCTTTAAAAAAAAGTTATCTAAAAAAACTTAAAAAGAATGAAAAAGAACATGTAACTTTAGAAATATCAAATAATAAAAATTATACAAAATATAGCCAAGAGCTATTAAACGACTACTCAAGTTTAAGATTGACTTTAGATACTTTTAACGATTTCATAATAATAAAAAAATTATTTAAGAAATATAATTTTAATTACTATGTTTCTTTGAAAGAAATTTTAAATTTGTTTAAAAAGAATCCTGCTTTTTTTGAAAATAATTCCAATTATGAGAGAAACGATAGTATGTCTTTAAATACTGGACAGAAATATTGGAAAAAAGCAAAAAAAATAATTCCAGGTGGAACAATGTTATTTTCAAAAAATCCAGATTTACATTTACCTTTAAAATGGCCAGCATATTTTAAAAAAGCTAAAGGATGTAAAATATGGGACCTCGATGATAAAAAATATGATGATGTATTTCTTATGGGCGTTGGGACAAATATTTTAGGTTATAGTCACAATTCTATAGAAAATAAAATAAAAAAAATAATTGGCGATGGAAATATGTCCTCATTAAACTCTGTTGAGGAAATAATTTTAGCTGAAAAATTGTTAGAATTACACCCTTGGTCTGAAATGGTTAGATTTTCTCGAACAGGAGGTGAGGCAAATTCAATTGCTGTAAGAATTGCAAGAGCTAGTTCTGGGAAAGATAATATTGCGGTATGTGGCTATCATGGCTGGCATGATTGGTATTTGTCCTCAAATATACAAAATCCTAATAATTTAGATAATCATATTATGTCAAATCTTCAAATAAGTGGAATTCCTAAAAAACTAAAAAATACTGTTTTTGCATTTGAATATAATGATTATGACCAGTTAGAAAAAATAGTTAAAAACAAAAATATTGGAATAATTAAGATGGAAGTTGAAAGGGATGAAAAGCCAAAAAATAATTTTTTGAAGAAAGTAAGAAAATTAGCCACAAAAAATAATATAGTTTTAATTTTTGATGAGTGCACATCAGGATTTAGAAGTAACCTAGGTGGCATACATCTAAAATATAAAATAATTCCAGATATTGCAATTTTAGGAAAAGCTCTTGGAAATGGGTATGCTATAAATGCAATTATTGGAAAAAAATCTGTTATGGAGGCAACTAAAAAATCTTTTATAAGTAGCACATTTTGGACAGAAAGAATTGGTTCAGTAGCTGCAATTGAAACTTTGAAAATTATGCAATCACTTAATTCTTGGGAAATAATTTCAAAAATAGGTAAAGACATTAAAAATAAATGGAATAAAATTTCTAGAGAAAATAAATTAAAAATAAATATTAAAGGACTTGATGCTTTACCCAAATTTACATTTAATAGTAAAAGAAATAATTTGTATAAAACATTTATTACTCAAGAAATGTTAAAAAAGAATATACTTGCATCTAATGTTGTATATACTTGTATTTCACATAATAAAAATATATTAGATAAATATTATAATGTGTTGAATGATACTTTCAAGAAACTTAAGAAGTTTGAAAACGAAGAAGAAGATATTTTTAAATATTTAAATTCACCTGAAAGTATGATTGGATTAAGAGATAAATTTAAAAGATATGAATAAAAATTTTCTTAAAAATAAAACAATTTTAATAACAGGTGGTACAGGAAGTTTTGGAAAAAAATTTTTAGATACAATTTATAAAAAATATAACAATTTTAAAAAAATAATAATCTTTTCAAGAGATGAGTATAAACAACATCAATTAGCCAAAATATATTCTGGAAAAAAATATAAAAATTTACGATTTCTTTTAGGAGATGTAAGAGACAAAGATAGACTTTTTCTTGCTTTAGAAAAAGTGGATTATGTGGTCCATGCCGCAGCATTGAAACAAGTCCCTGCAGCAGAATACAATCCATTTGAATTTATAAAAACTAATATAATTGGAGCAAATAATTTAATAGAGACGTGCATATTACAAAAAGTAAAAAAAGTTATAGCATTATCAACTGATAAAGCAGCAGCTCCCATTAATTTATATGGAGCAACAAAACTTTGCTCAGATAAGCTATTTGTTTCAGCAAATAACATTATTGGTAATAAGAATATTCAATTTTCGGTAGTAAGATACGGAAATGTTATGAACTCAAGAGGTTCTGTAATACCAATTTTTAAAAAAGATAGTGTTAAAGGAGAATTAAAAATAACAGACAAAAGGATGACCAGATTTAACATTACTCTTGAAGAAGGCGTTGAGTTTGTTCTTTTTGCTCTTGAAAATTCATTAGGTCAAGAAATATTTGTACCAAAATTAAAAAGTTATAATATTTTAGATTTAGCTAAAGCTGTATCCAATAAGGCAAAAATAAAAGTTATTGGAATAAGAGAAGGAGAAAAAATACATGAGGAAATGATAACAAAAAGTGATTCTTACAATACATTAGAGTCTAAAAATTTTTATGTTATTTTACCAACTAACATAGAAAATAAAAAAAGATATGTTGCAAAATTTAAATCTAAATTAATTAAAGAACCGTATTCTTATAATAGTAAAGATAATCCTGATAAATTAAAAATTTCAGATTTAAAAAAAATTATTTAATTAAAAATTACCTAAGTTATTATTTTCTAGTAAAAAAATATTTTTTGAATCAAAATATTTTTTTAATTTTTCTTTTATTTTAGTTTCGTCAAATTTTTTATAATTTTTTATCCAATAATCATAAAATATAGGGTCATGAAGATTATAATGATTATCAATTTCTTTTGAAATTTTTTCTAAATTAGAAAAAAACCAATTTCTAGTAAAAAAAACACTTCTCATTCCATAGAATTCATAAATTTCATCTTTATTAATTTTCAATTTTTTTTTATATTTTTCAAAATTTAAAATTATATCTTTTAACTCTTTAATATTTTTTGGATGAATATTAAAATTATAATTTATGTGAGGATTGTTATTAGATGCATTAATTACTGGAATATTAAGTAATGCACCATCAAGTCCAATTGAACCATTTACAGTAAATATTGCGTCCACTTTAGTCTCTACCAAATCATTAAGAGTTGTATTTTTATGTAAAACTTTTATGTGTTTGTAATTTTTAATTACTCTCTCTATAACTTCTCTCTCATATTTCATATATCTTGACCATTTGCCTCCAAAGTCAGGATGATTTTTTATTAACCATATATGATCTGTCTTTTTTGAAAATTCACATAAAAATAAAAACCATAAATAAAAGTCAGGAAATAGTGATTTACCCGAAGTATGTGGAGCATCTAAAAAGTCGTGAGTAGCAATTACAAATATTTTCTTATTTTTTTTTTCAATATTGATCTTACTTCCTTTTCCAAAAGGACTTTTAGTTATCCAAAAATAATCAGAAGAATAGATTCCATCTAATCTATTCTTAATTTTCTTTTTTGATAGTTGAATTAGTTTTGATTTTTTCTTCTTATCTAAGTTCTTAAAAATTTTTCTATAAAATTTTTGTTCTCGCAGTTCTCGCGGATGATTTTTATTAACTTTATTTAGTTGATCATGAGTGAGGATAAAACCATCAATTTTAAAAATCTTACCAATTCTAGTAACCATCCCCATAACATAGACTGAATGTGAACTTATTATTGCTTTTACTTGATTAGTTTTTAGATAATCATACCAATATTCAAAAAGAACCAAAAAATCATAAACAAATTTTTTAAAATTATCAGAGTGAATATCTATTGTTGGTTCGATCGATGACTGATTTTTCAGAAAAGTATCATATATAAGATCTCCTAATAAAACTTTTTTAAGTGTGAAGTCTTCCAAATTTTCTAAATTTTTAATTTTTTTATTAAAATACTTAAATGATTTATTAGCTTTGTCTAAAATCTTTTTATTTGTAGATGGATATATAAACTTTTCTACTCCAAAGGATTTATAGACTCCAAAAAAGTTTAAGTTTAATAAATTTCCCAAATAAAATTTAATCTTTTTAAATAGTGTTTGTTTTAAAGGGTAAGATAAAAGCACTTGCCCAGAATACGCGACTATCTTTGCTTTGTACTTATTTTTTAAGAAATCTGAACAGAAAGATAGAGGAATATGATCAGCACAAAAATTATTAAATTCTATTAATATTTCTTTATTTGTTTTGTTTTGTTTTGTTTTAAATATATTTTGATTAAGTGAGATTATTTTTTGAAAATGATTATAGTCTTTAATTTTTTTTAGTATTTTCATTTTAGAAATTAATTTTTATATTTTTTATCGAAATTTATTTATAAAAATGTAAAATATTACCAATATTTAAATTTTTTAAGCATATTTTTTTCTTCAAAAGAAAATTGTTTCAAGCCATTTCCAAAGATTTTCTCAGTTTTATTAAAAATATTACCTAGCATTTTCATGCCTTCTGGAGAAAGAGATGCTGCTTGATCAGTGCCCCACATGGATCTATCAAGAGTAATATGTCTTTCGATTGTTCTAGCACCAAGCATGTAAGCAAAAAAACTAGGTGATACGCTTGGTTCATGTCCACTGTACCCAACTTTACATTTATATTTTTTTTTTAAAGTTTGTATCATTTGTAAATTTAATTTCTCTTCAGGACACGGGTATAAAGATACACAATGCATTAATTCATAGTTACATTTTCTTTTTTTAAATATATTTACTGCTTTAGTAATATCATTAATTGTACACATACCAGTTGAAATAAATGTTTTTTTTCTTTGTTTAGCCACTTCATTTAAAAATTTAATGTTTGTTATCATTGCAGAAGGAATTTTGTTAAAATCATTAATTTTTTTAACTAGATTCAAGCTATTGATATCGAAACATGAAGCACAAAATTCCAGTTTTAATTTTTTTGAATAATTTTTTAAAAAGGTCAGCTGTTTTAAATTTAATTCAATTTTTTTTTTATATTTAATGTAAGAGATATTTCCCCATGGTGTTTCACGCATTTTATATTTTTGGTTTTCAGGGACACACACTTCTGGGTCTCTTTTTTGAAATTTAACAGCATTAAAATTATATTCTTTTGCAAGATCAATCATTTTTTTTGCAATACTTACTGAACCATTATGATTAATACCAATCTCAGCAATCAAGTAAGGTTTTTTGTAAACTTTTAATTTATCTTTCATTTAGTTTAGAAAATTTTTAACTTTTTTTTTAAAATTTTATTAATTTCAAAATCTATTTTTTCATCAATATCATAGCTATATAATTTATCAATCTCATAAGTACCAATTTTTCCAAAAAGTCTATTCTTAAATTTATTAAATCCATCTTTTTTAAAAATATAAAAAGATCCATTTTCTGAATATATATTTTTAATATCTTGTCTCATTTTTCTTTTTTTTAAATTAAATTTTGGATTGAGTTTTTTTCTTGTTTTTTGCCAAAGAAAAATTTTTGAAGGTATATTTGACGAAAAAAGAGAGTCAAATTTATTCTTAAAAAAATAGTTTAAAGCTTTATCAAAAATATTTTTTGGTCTTAAGGGACAAGTAACTTGGGGAAAAACTACATAATCGAAATCTATATTAATTTTCTTTATTGCATGCTCTAAGGCTTTTTCAGATTGAGATTTTGAAGTTGCCAATTTTTTTGGTCTTTTAATTGTAATTATTTTCTGTTTTTTTGCATAATTCAAAATTTTATCAGAATCTGAAGAGATATAAATTTTTTTAATTTTTTTTGACTCTTTCAAACTTTTAATTGTCCAATACAATAAAGGTTTTCCGCAAAATAATTTAATATTTTTATTTTTAACTCCTTTTGAATTGCCTCTACATAAAATCAAAGCTATAACTTTTCTCATTGTTTTACCTTATAAACGATAATGAAAAAAAAAATACTTATTTTAATCAACTCAGATACTTATGTTAGAAATTATTTAGAAACTGAGGCTTTTAAAAAAATTGTCAAAAAGTTCAATTGTTTTTTTATAGCAAATTCAAATGAAGTTTTAAATAAAAAAAGATTGTCTAAAAAGTTAAAAAAAAAATTTCTTGGTTACATAGATTATTCTAAAAATGATTTTAAAATGTTTCAAAAATATTTATATAGAAATTTTCTTTTAAACAATGAAAACTCAAGAACCATTGATTATTTAAAAAAAAAAATTTTGAGACCTAAATTTTATTGGCAAGGTGATAAATGGTATGATTTAGTTTTTAAATTTCCAAGTAGACTTTTTAGTTTTTTAAAAAAAAATTTAGAATTTTTAATTCTTAAAATTATTAATAAAAATATCTTTTTAAAAATACCTGATAATAAAATTATTGAAATTTGTGATAAGATTAAACCAGATTTATTTATATTTCCTCTTCAAGATGCACATATAGCTTCATTTGATTTATTACAAATTAATAAAAAAAATAAAACGCTCGGACTTATTGACAATTGGGATAATTTATCAAGTAGACCTACTCATCAATTAAAACCTAAGTATATAAGTGTTTGGGGAAAACAAACTAAAGAACATGCAATAAAATTTCAAAAATTTAATAAACAAAATATTTTTGTTATAGGAACTCCAAGGTTTAGTGAATATTTTAAAAAAAGAAATATTAAGCTAAAGTCAAATTTTAAATTTAAATATTTCTTATTTTTAGAAAGTTTTAATAATTACGATAATTTTTTTGTTTTAAAAAAACTTGATAATTTTATTGAAAAAAATAAGAAATTTAAAAATTATAAAATTTTGTATAGACCTCACCCTTGGCAAAAGAAAAATAGATCTATATTAATTGAAAATGAGTTTAAGAATTTGATAATTGACCCACAACTTAAAAAGAAATATTTATCATTAAAATTTTCCTCTTCCTTTCAACCAGATATTAAATACTATTCTTCTTTAATTAAAAATGCAGAAGTGGTAATAACCGGTCCCACAAGTATGCTGATTGAGGCTACAATTTTTTATAAAAAAATTTTACTTCTTGCGTATAAAAGCAAATCATCAACCCCATACTCAGAAGAATTAAAAAATTTTGAGCATTTAAAAGGTATTGAAAATTTAAAAAATATAAAAACTGTTAATATAGAATCAGATTTTATAAATAAACTAATGAAAACTTTAGATCTTAATATAGATAAAAGTAAAGTTGATAAACTAAGAAATTTTTATTTAGACTATTCAGGTCAAAAATATAGTGATAAATTATTTAAAGTAACCAACAAAATAATTAATGATTAAATTTCCTGAGACAAAAAAAATAAGTGACATCAAAAAATTTTTTAGAAAAAAAGGATTGGCTCAGTTAGTAAATGCTGCAGATGAAAAACCCTTAAAAGTTAATGAGCTAAAAAGAAAAAAAACTTATAAACCAGAATTAACTGATTTATACAATTTATATCAATTTATTATTAAGAACAAAAGAATAACCTCCCTAGAATTTGGTTGTGGCTGGTCTTCTTTAATCATTGCGCTAGCTTTGAGAGAAAATAAAAAATTTTTAAAAAGAAGAATAAAAAATTTGAGAAGAAATAATCTTTTTCAAAATTTTATAGTTGATAATGAGAAAAAATACATCCATCTTGCTAAAGAAAGAATTAAACGATTTGATAAAAATTTATTAAAAGACAGTTTTTTTCTTTATTCTCAAGCTCAAATTACTCAATATGATTTTAGATATGTCACTGAATATAAGCAAATACCTAAAATAAACCCGGATTTTATTTATTTAGATGGTCCTGATCAATTTAAAATCTCTAGTAATAAAAAATTTAATATTAACCATAAAGATCTCGCTCCTATGGCAGCTGATATATTGAAAATTGAATTTTTTTTAAACCCCGGAACAATTATATTAATTGATGGAAGGGCTTTGAACTGTAATTTTTTGATTAAATACTTAAAAAGAAAGTGGATATATAAATACTTAAAATCATACGATCAACACATTTTGTATTTAAATGATCATATAAATGGAGTTCATAGTAGAAACTTGATTAATTTCTTTAATAAAAAATAGATTAAACTGATCACATAGAAAAATGTTAAAAAAAATTTTATTTATTTTAGATAATAAACAAAAAAAAGAATTACTTATTTTTTATTTTTTATCTCTCTTGATTATATTCTTTGAGTTATTGAGTATAGGAATAATAGTTCCAGTGGTGAATGTAATTTTAGATCCTATCGGGACTGAAAAATATTTAAAATATTTACCATTTGAATTCTCTAATATAAATTCTAGCACCTTAACTTTTTATATTTTAGCTTTATTTAATGTATTAATAATTCTTAAAAATATCTTCATATTTTTTGCATTAAAGTTTCAAGCTAAATTTATTGGAGAGTATCAACAAAAACTTCAAATGAAATTATTTAAAAACTATTTATATCAACCTATAAGTAGTTTAGTTAAAAATAATATATCTATAATTAACAGGAACGTAATTGATATCTCAAGTGATTATACAAATGTTTTGGTAGGACCCTTGATGACAATTCTTTCTGATATAGTATTATTTATTTGTATATTAGCAATTTTAATTTTTGCAGAACCTTCAATAACTATTATTGGTTTAGTTATAACTTTAATTATTGGAGCCAGCATTTTTTTGATAAATAAAAAGATACTTATATCAAGTGGAGAACTTTATAAATTTAATAAAGGAGAAAGAATAAAAAGTTTAAATGAAACTTTTGGAGCGATATTAGAAGTAAAATCTTTTAGTAAAGAAATTTTGTTTACTGAAAGATTTGAAAAATTTACCAAAATTCTTAGAGATATTCAGATCAAATTATCCATTATAGGTTTTCTGCCTAAGTTGTTATTTGAAGTGATGGCTATTTGTTTAATAACTATTTTCTTTTTGGTTCTCTTTAATAGGATGGATAGTTTAGACCAAGTATTGGCAGTAGTAGTTTTGTTTGCTTTCGCAATAATTAAGATTACACCATTAGCAAATAAAATATTAGTTAACTCTCAAAGAATCAGATATTCCCAACCATTGATTAATGAAATCTATTTTGTTTTAAGTAACTTTGCAAAAAAAGATGATGATACAAAAAAATTATTAAAATTTACAAATAAAATAGATCTAGCAAATATTAGTTATAAGTATGAAAAATCTAATTATATTTTAAAAGAGGTTAACCTATCAATAAAAAAAAATAGCTTCATAGCCATTACTGGAAAAAGTGGTAGTGGAAAAACTACCTTATTAAAATTAATTTTGGGATTATTAAAACCAACAGATGGAAATATATTGTTAGATGGCCAACCTATTCATTCGAATTCAAGCTCGTGGCAAGAAAAGGTAAATTTTGTTCCACAGGATATTTTTATTTTAGATGATAGTTTAATAAAAAATATCACTCTAGAAACAGATAAAAACAAAATAGATTTAGATAGATTAGAATTAGCAGTTAAATCAGCAAATTTAAAAGAGTTCATCGAATTATTGCCCAACAAATATGAAACTATTTTAGGAGATAAAGGATCTAGAATTTCTGGAGGTCAAAAACAGAGAATAGGGTTAGCAAGAGCAATATATGGAAATGCAGAAATTATTGTATTAGATGAAAGTACAAGTTCAATAGATGATATTAACGAAGCTAAGATATTTAAAAATTTAAAAGAATTAAACAAAAGTAAAACAATCATTTTTGTTACTCATAAGAATGCAATGAAAGATTATTTTGATAAGATTTATTTTATAGAAAATGGTACTCTAAAAAAACAAAATTAGTTTAAATTTTATTTAGTTATCATCTTATTGAAGTTTTTCAAAAATTTATAAATAAAAATACATAGTATTAAAATCTTATTTTGTTTATTATCTAATCTAATTTTCATTTCTTCAAAAAAGTGATCCTTAAATTTTACCTGACTTGAGAAACCTCCTCTTCTAAAAATTCCAAAAAGTTCGTTTTTTTTTGTACCAATTCCTTTCATTTTTTTTTTGATTATCATTCTAAAAAAATAATCATAGTCTGATGAATATTTATAATTTAAATTGTATAAACCAACTTTTTTTGCTGAACTTAATTTTATAAAAAATCCAGTTGAATGACTAGAGTAAAACCCCCAACTCCAATGTATTTTATATGGTTTATATCCATGAAGTATACCCCAGTGTTTTTTAACTGATCCAAAAATGAAATCTTTTTCTTTATTTTCATCAATATATCTTTTTAAATAACTAAGTGCATCGGGGGTAAAAACATCATCTGAATTTAAAAACCCAAGATATTCTCCTCTGCAGAGTTTCATTCCCAAATTAAAAGCATCATATAAACCTTTGTCTTTTTTTTGACACCAGTAGTCAATTTTATTTTCATATTTTTTGATTATTTCTAAAGTCTTATCTGCTGAACCACCATCTAAAATTATATGTTCGTAATTTTTAAATTTTTGATTATGAAGACTTAAAATACATTCTTCTAAATATTTCTCACCATTTAAGACAACTGTAATTATGGAAATTAATGGTTTATTATTTTGATTATTTTTGAAAGATTGTTGTGTTCTAAGACCACCATGTTCAATATAATTATCCATAAATAACATAGACTCAAAAGGTTGGTGATAAATATTTTTCATTTATTTAAGTTACAAATTATTTTTTTTGTAAAAAAGTATATCTGTGTGAGAACTTTCAGGTTCCCAAGAGGGAAAAAATCCATGTTCTCCTAAAAATTTTTTTAACTCTCCCCATTTAGCACCTTCTAGATAGATATTTTCTTTACTTATTTCACAATAAATAAATTTACAATTTTTTAATGAGTCAACTGCTCCTCGTAGGGCAAGTAGTTCAGCACCTTGTAAATCCATCACCCAAAAATCGTATTCATTTATATTAATTTGTTTTTGAGCTACTAAGGTGTCAAATTTAGTTGATTCTATATTAGTCGAACTAGTCATTTTAATCTTAGAATGTGACTTAGCTTCACCTAATTTAAAAATTGAGGAAGAAGCACCATCATTATTAGAAATATAAAATTTTGTCATTACTTTATCTTGATCGCTCAATAATGCATGAATAATATTTTGATTTATATATTGTGAGATATTGTCCTCTAGATAATCAAGAAGATTTGGATTTGCCTCTATCCAAATAGTTTTTTTATTAAACCAATCATAAACTGGAGCCTCTTGTCCACGATGAGCTCCCATATGTATAATGCCTTTACAATCGATCATAGCTTTTACTAGTTCTAAATTTGGTTTATTATTGATATAAGATTTGTTTCTGTATATTTTTTGAATTCTCCAGTTTGTTTTTCTAAAAATTTTTTTTACCAAACGTTTTAAAATTTTATTCATATTATTTAATTTTTAAATACATCTTTTAACAATATCTAAGTATTTTAAACAATTTTTTTCAAAATTAAATCTTTCTAAACTTTTATAACCTGTATTAGAAATTTTTTTATATTTCTTAATATTATTTTTGTAGTTTATTACAAGTTTTGATAGTTTAATATAATCTTTAGTTTTAAAAAGAATACCATACTTACCGTTATTTAAAATTTCCCTTGGTCCAGAAGGACAATCTGTTGATATTACTAATTTTTTTAAAGCCAAAGATTCCAACAAAACATTTGGAAGTCCTTCGTATAAAGATGTCAAAATAAATAAATCTGATTTTGCTAAGTATTTATAAGGATTTTTTTTAAAATTAAATATCTTTATATATTTTGTTAACTTATTTCTCTTTATATAATTTTTTATAATAAATTTATTTATTCCATAACCCATTATTAAAAGCTCACAATTAATTTTTTCTCTGGTTTTTTTGAATGCTTTAAGTAAGGTAATATGATCTTTTTGATCAGTAAATCTTGCTATGTTAATAATTTTTAAAGAATTTTTGGAGTAAATTTTTTCTGCTACTTTTTCTTTACTTAGTTTTTTTATTTCTGATAAATTTAAAGGGTTATAAATAAGTTTAGAATTTACATTAAATTCTTTATCTATGGTTTTTTTAAAATCAGCACTATTTACAATTATATATTTTGCTTTTTTTAAAAAGATTTTAAAAATAATTTTTTTTAAAATATTTTTATTCCATCCGGCTGGTGAAGTATTTGATCTTACGATTAAATTAAAATTATAAAATAAAGTAAGAAAACTACAATAAATGTTGGCTTGAAAAGAAAATACAATAGGAGGATCTTTTTTTAAAATTTCTTTTATTAATAAAATTATACAAGTTAAATATTTAAAGTATTTTGAGTATTTTTTTTTTGATCTGAAATTAGAATTAATTATTTTTATATTTTTATTAAAAGAACTATTAAATTTATTATCAAAAGTAATAAAAGTTATATTTTCAAAATGTTTTATTAAAAAATTTGAGACTAATATTAAGTTTTTTTCTACTCCACCACCCTCCATAGAGGGCATAAATATTATAAGTCTTTTTTTATATTTCGCCATAATAATCCAATACAATTTTAGTTGATATTCTTCTAAGTTACTGAAATTAGAGTTAACAAATAGTTATCTAATTTAAAATTATATTGATTCATAAACTAATTATATGATTAATTGTAAATAATTACTATTTTTAACTATCTTTATATATTAAAAAATTAAAAAATGTATTTTATTTAAATATGCCTTTCATTAATCAAAAACTTAAAATTAACAAAAAATCAATTTTGATATTTGGTGTTACTGGCCAAGATGGAGCATTGCTTGCCAAAGAGTATTTAAGTAAAAATTTTAAAGTTTTTGGAGTTATAACCACAAGAAGAAAAAACTTTTCAAATCTCAAAAAATTAAAGATAATAAAAAAGATTAAATTATTTAGATGTTTAGATATAAATAAAAAAAGAATTAAGTTTTTAATTAAAGAAAGCAGATGTTCTATAGTTTATCTTTTATCAGGCATTTCATCGGTAAAAAAATCACAAGAATATAAATATGAAACTATACTTAGTAGCAATTTAATTTTAATAGAAATACTTGAGTTTTTAAGATTAAATAATTTAAATAATATAAAAGTTTTCAATGCCTCTTCTGGTGAAATTTTTGGAGATAATATTGGCAAAAATAATGAAAATTCAAAAAATAATCCATTAAGTTATTATGGATTAGCAAAAACTATAAGCCTAAATATTGGAAGAGCTTACAGAAAACAATTTAAATTAAAAATATTTAATGGCATTTTGTTCAATCATGAATCAAATTTAAGACCAAAAACATTTGTAATAAAAAAAATAATTAATGGGGCAAATATGATTTTTAATAAAAAAATAAAAAGAATTACTCTTGGAAATACAAATGTATATAGAGACTGGGGATGGGCTCCTGAATATGTAAAAATAATCTATAAAATTATGAATACCCCTATACCAGACGATTATATAATTGCCACAGGTAAGATTACAAAATTAGATAATGTTGTTAAAAAAGTTTTCAATTTTTATAAACTTAAAAAAGATAAATATTTAAAAAAATCAAAATCACTAAAACGAGTTTTAGAACCATTAAAAATTCAAGCTGATATCAAAAAATTAAAAAAAAAGATTAAATATGAGCCCCAAATATCTATAAATAATATTATTCAAATGATGATTGCTGAGGAGAAAAAATGAGAATATTAATAACAGGTGTTGCTGGTTTTATTGGATTTAGTTTAGCAAAAAGTCTACTTAAAAATAAAAAAATAAATGTTTATGGTTTAGATAATATTGATGATTATTATTCAATAAAAATTAAAAATTTAAGATTAAAAGAGTTAAAAAAATATAAAAAATTTAATTTTTTAAAAGTTGATATTTGTAATAGAAAACTATTACAAAAAAAATTAAATAAAAAAAATTTTGATTATATAATTCACCTTGCTGCTCAAGCAGGGGTTAGATTTTCACAATTAAAACCTAAAAACTATATAAATACAAATATATTTGGATTTATAAATTTACTTGATTCAGTTCTAGGCTCTAGGCCAAAAAAAATCTTATACGCTTCGTCAAGTTCTGTATATGGTGAGTCAAAAAAGTTACCTTCAAAAGAAAAAGATGATTTACTACCTTTAAATATTTATGCCACTAGTAAACAATTAAATGAAATAATTGCAAAATTTTATTCGAGGTATCACGGTCTAAATATGGTTGGACTAAGATTTTTTACTGTATATGGAGAGTGGGGAAGACCAGATATGTTTTTATTCAAATTATTTAAAGCATCATTTTTAAAAAATTATTTTTATTTAAATAATTCAGGCAATCATAAGAGAGATTTTACTTATATAAATGATGCGATTGAAATAACAAAAAAAATTATTTTTAGTACAAAAATTAAATCTAATAATACAATTTTTAATGTATGCTCTAATAAACCTATTAAAATAACTAAAGTAATTGATTTTTTTCTAAAAAAAAATAGATCAGTAAAAATATCAAAAATCTCACGAAACAGATTAGATGTAAAAAATACCCATGGAAGCAATGTTTTAGTTAAAAAAATTACGTCATTTTATAAATTTACTAATTATAAAACAGGAATTATAAATAGTTATAATTGGTATAAAAAATATAAAATTTATAAGATTTAATTAAATACTTAAATTGAAAAAATAAATTGAATTTCACAAAAAAAATATTTTATTGGTCACCATTTTTAGTTCCTATAGCAACTCCTAAAGCTGTTATTAATTCTGCTCAAGCATTACAAACTTACGGTAAAGAATATAAATGTTCAATTATAAATTTTTTTGGAGAATTTAATTTTTATCGTAATGATCTCCAAAATAAAGATGTAAAGTTAATAGATTTTTTTAATGAAAAAATAATTAATTTTTTTCCAAAATATGGGAAGTTTAAAAGCCGTCTTTCGTTTATTTTAATATTTCTCTTATCATTTTTTCCATTAAAAAACTTAATTTCTAAAGAAAAACCAGATTATTTGATAATTCATTTAATAACGTCTTTACCTTTATTTCTTTTAATTCTTTTTAAATTTGAAACAAAATTTATTTTAAGAATTTCAGGATTTCCAAAAATTAATTTTTTAAGAAGATTTTTATGGAAAAAGGCTTTATCTAAAATCTATATGGTAACTTGTCCAACAAAGTTAACAGCAGATTATATTGAGAGTTTGGGGATAGTTGAAAAAAAAAAAATTCAAATATTATATGATCCAATTATTGAAATACGAAAAATCAATTATCAAAAAAAACAAAAGATTGATTTTTTTCTTAAAAAACAAAAATATTTTTTTTCTGCTGGAAGACTAACAAAACAAAAAAACTTTTTATTTTTATGTAAAGCATTTAAACAAATCTTAGAAAAATATCCTGAAATGAATTTATTAATAGCTGGTGAAGGAGAAGAAAAAAACAAGATTGTAGAATATATTAATAAAAATAAATTACATGATAAAATTATTTTAATTGGTTTTACAAAAAATATATTTAATTATCTTCAAAAATCTGAAGGTTTTATTTTATCTTCTCTCTGGGAAGATCCTGGATTTGTATTGGTAGAGGCGGCATTTAGCAGAACTCCAATATTTTCTAGTAATTGTATAAATGGTCCAAAGGAACTTATAATTAATAATTTTAATGGAATACTTTTTGAATCTAATAATAAAGATGATTTTGTTAATAAATTTGAAAAATTTATTGAAATAAAAAAACAATCTAATCAACTGACATTGAATGGCCTCAAGATGTCGAAAAAATTTACTTTATTTAATCATTATAAAAAATTTAATTATTTACTCAATTATGAAAGAAACTAAAAAAAGTTATATTTTTTATTTATTTCTTTATTTCACTTTACTAATAGGGTTCAAATTCAATGAAAACTCTTCAGGAGGTGCAATACATGATTTTCAAATTATTTCTCAAGCTATAATCAGTTTTTCATTAGATTTAAAACTTACATATAATAACTATCATTACTACTTTATATCACACTTTCCTTATTATTATATTTTATTATCTTTCTTATATAAAATTTTTGAAGATTTAACTTTTGTTAAATTATTTGTTTTACACTTATCTTTATTATTGCCATTTGTATTTTATAAAGTTCTTTCGATAAGATTTGATAAAAATAATTTATACTTAGTTTATATTCCTGGTATTTTATTTTTATCTACTTATTTTAGATCTAATGCTATATGGGCATTAAATGATAATTTAGCGTTAACTTTTCTATGTTCTGCTATTTTTTTCTATCATAAAGCTCAAAAAGCAAGAGAACAAAAAGATATATTACTTTTTTGTTTACTTAATATTATTTCAATTGTTCTTGCCGCTTATACTAGACAATATTATGCAGTTTTTTGGTTATTTTTTGTTTATAAGTTTTTTATTTTGTTTGGAACAAGAGTGATTGTTCAGTATCTATTCATTTCTTTAGTTTTAAGTTTACCTGCTTTATATCAAATGTTTAATATAAATTCTTTTACTGGCCAAACAACAATGTCTACATCTTTACTTTTTTATAGTAAAAATTTATTCAATAATATGATTTTAATCCCTAGTATTTTTTTTATATACCTGTTGCCTTTCTATTGTAATAAAAAAAATTTAAAGAATATATTTATTTTTTATAAAAAAAACTTACTAATTTTATTAAAAATTTTAATTCTTGTTTTACTTTTTATTTATTTTTTTGACTATCCAGTAGAAGTTGGGGGAGGTGTTATTTTCAAAATTTTTCATAGTGTAAATTTCCCTTTTTTATTTTATTTAGCTGTATTAATTTCTTACTTATTTATTTTTCATTTTTTAAGATCTGAAATAAAAGAAAATATTTTAATTTTATTTTTAGTTATCATGATGATTCAATTAAATTATATTTTTCAAAAATATTTAGATCCTCTTAGTTTAATCTTAATTTTTGGTTTATTTAAAAGCGAGATAATGAATAATTTTATTAATAATTTAAAAGAAAACATAAAATATTTGTATTTATATTTTTCTTTTATGTATTTAGGTTCTTTTTTTTATTATTATCTGTAAAAAATGAAAGATTTAATTACAATAATAATTCCATATTTTAAAAAGAAGTCTTTTTTTAAAGAGACTATAAATTCGGTATACAATCAAACTTACAAAAATTATGAGGTAATTTTGATTTACGACGATATAGATAAATCAGAACTTGAATACGCAAAGTATATTCTTAAAAAAATAAAAAAAAAAAAAATAATCATAAATAAAAAAAATTTAGGAGCAGGTATTTCAAGAAATATAGGAATTAAAAAAGCCAAGGGTAAATATATTGCGTTTCTCGATGCTGATGATTTATGGAATAAAGATAAAATGAAAAATCAAATCAGTTTTATGAGGCAAAAAAAAATCAGTTTTTCATTTTGTAATTATAAAATAATTAATAAAAATAACAGATTTATAAAAAAGATTATTGCTCCAAAAAATATTACTTTTCAAAAGCTTCTTTATTCTTGTGATATTGGTCTTTCATCAGTTATTTTGAAATCAGATTTATTAAAAAATAATAAATTTCCATCACTAAAAACTAAAGAGGATTATTTGCTTTGGTTAAAAATATCAAAAAAAAGAATTAAGATGTTAGGTTTCAATAAAACCCTAGTATCTTGGAGAAAAACTGACAATTCACTTTCAAATTCAACCATTCAAAAATTGAAGGATGCTTTTTCAATTTACAATAAGCATTTGAAATTTAATTTCATTAAATCTATATATCATGTGGTTCTTTTATCTTTAAATTTTTTAAGAAAAAGATATTTATGATTTCAAGTCAAAGTTTTTTACTTTCAGTAGTTTTTTCAATAATCACTTCCTTTACTGTATTTTATTTTCTTAAAACAAAAAATCTTTTAATAGATCAAACATTTTCATCAAAACATAAACAGCTTACGGGTAATAATTTATCCAATAGGGCAATTTTAGCTGGAGGAATAATAATTTTTTTAAATTGCCTATTTTTTTTTGATAATCAACTAGTTTTATTAAAAATTCTTTCAGCATTAATTGTAATAATTGGAACTCTTTCAGATATGAATAAATTAAATTCTCCGAAGATAAGAATTTTTTTTCAATTCTTAATAGTTTTGTTTTTATTACTATTTTATCAAAATTTTTTGATAACAGATTTAAGAATTGATCTTTTAAATGATGTGCTAAAATATCAAATAGCTTCAGTATTATTTACAATTTTTTGTATTCTAATATTAATGAATGGTACTAATTTTTTAGATGGAATTAATACATTAGTCATTGGTTATTATATTTTAGTCCTAGGAACAATTATAGTTACTTCTAGTAAATTTGATTTATATATTAATTATAATATTTTTTATTTATTATCGATTTTAATTATAGTTTTTTTATTTAACCTCTTTAATAAGGTTTATCTTGGAGATTCTGGATCGTATCTCATAGCTTTTCTTACTGCTTTTTTTATACTAGATTTTGTTTCAAAAAATAATTTAGTATCACCTTATTTTTTTTGTTTACTTTTATGGTACCCTGCATTTGAAAACTTATTTTCTATACTAAGAAGAATTCTTTTCAGAAAAAAATTAGATGAAGCTGACCAAGGTCATTTGCATCAAATAATATTTAAATTTTTAAAAGATAAAAATTTTTTCCAAGAAAAATATTTAAACTCAACAACTGGTATATTAATTAATTTTTTTAATTTTCTAATATTTATTGTTTCATACAAATACTACCTTTATACAGAATATTTAGCATTATTCATTCTATTAAATATTTTCGTATACTTGTTTTTATATTTTTTTATTAAAAAAAAAATTAATCATTCTTAGTAGTATTTTTAATCCATCAATAAATTCATTTACGTTTTTCTTACCTGAAATCCTTTTTCTTTCATGCGAAGGTATATCTATATATTTATACTTTTTCCTTTCAACTTTTATAGGCAGTTCAACACAAAACCCAAAATCTTTACTTATTAAATCTAAAGTTTTTGTTTTTTCTGTATCACACAAAACAAAAGTATATAAAATATCTGATAATTTTACTTTGAAAAATATTCTTCCAATTTTAGAAAATATAAAATTTCCTATAGAAGTGATTATTGTATCATCATCACTTTTGGCATTTTTTAGATATCTAGACCCAAAAATAAAATCATAGTCTTTAGCTAGGTTTAACATTTCTTCTAATTCGGATGGTTTAAAAGATCCGTCAGCGTTAAATATGCAAAAAAACTTTGTTTCAACTTTTTGAATTCCTTCAATAAGAGCATTGCCATAACCACTATAATTTTGGTTAATAACTCTCATTTTATCAAATTTCCAATTATCAGGAAGACGGTCATCTTTTGGAATTACTATAATTTTTTTTATATCAAAATCTTCAAGTTCTTTTAATACATAAAAAAGACAATCCGTATCTTCTTTTGCAGGTACAATTAGGGTCAAATCATCAAATTTTTTTTTAGTCATATTTTCGTCATTGATTTAAATCATTATTATATTATTAATAAATTTACATAAAAATTTTATGGATAAAAGCTTATTCGATACTAATTTAAGAAACTTAGAGACTTTCTTACTAAATTCTTCACCAGATATTAGCTATGGAAATTTCATTATAGCAATTTTAATTTCTGCTTTTTTAGCCCTTGTTATTAAAGCAACTTATATGAAACTATCGAGAACTCTTAATGACAGAGAATATTTTTCAGACACTTTTATACCTCTTGCTATTATTACAACTTTAGTAATTACTGTAATTAAATTTTCTTTAGCCTTGTCTCTTGGACTAGTGGGAGCACTTTCAATAGTTAGATTTAGAGCAGCCATAAAAGAGCCAGAGGAATTAGTTTATTTATTTTTTATAATTGGTATTGGATTAGCAAACGGTGCAAATCAATTCTTGGTATCGATAATTTGTACTTTTTTTATAGTTATTGTACTTTTTATTAAAAAATTTTTTGATAATAAAAAAAATGAACAAAATCTGAGTGATAGTTCTGTTAATGTTCTGCAGATAGAAATTTCTGATAAGAATAAAAATATAGAAGAAATAATCAATGTATTGAAACCAAAAACATTGTACTTAAAGTTGAAATCTTACAGAATTGAAAAAAATATTTCTCAATATGTTTTTTGGTTTGATGTTAAAAAAAATGATATAAATAGTTTTATTAAGATTACTGAAAACCTAAAAAAAGAACAAGAAAACATTTCTATTCACGTCTACTCAAGAACTGGAATATATGAGTAATGAGGTAAATCTTGTTAATCAAAAATAATATTATCAACTTAAAATTTTTATCAAGTCTTAAAAAAATTGTAAGTAAAATTTTACAACTAGGAGGAATAGTTTTTTTTACATTTTTTTTTATTTTAATAACTTATTATTACTCAAGTGGTTTGAATCAAAGATTTGGTATTAAAACTTCTTTACTAAAAATTAATACTTTAATATTTGATAGATATTTAGGTATTAATTTTTTAAAGTTGGATGATTATGTAAATATTGGAAAGATAAAGATAAGATATATAATAAATAAACCTAAAATTGACACTTTAAAATTAGATCTTAATCAAAAAACAGTACTTCATCTTGAGAGACAAAGACAAATAAAGTTACAAAAAACTTTGATTACTGAAAAATTTTCAATGCATAATATGACTATTAATTTTGATGAAAAAAAATTAAAAGCAAAAATAAGAATAAAAGGAGATAGATCTATTCATTGGTCTAATCGAAATACGTCATCTTATAAAATTGATATGAGAAATGATGATCGAATTTGGGGGCTAGAAGAATTTTCTGTTCAGAAACCTATAGCAAGAAATTATACTTATGAATATTTGTTTCATAAATTTTTACAGTATACAGATCATATTTATCTTAAGTATTTTTTTGTAAATCTTTTTTTTAACAATGAAGATAGAGGATTGTATGCGGTTGAAGAAAGTTTTTCTAAGGAATTAGTAGAGAGGCAAAAAAAAAGAAATGGCCCTATTTTTGGAATAAATGAACCCATTAGTTCTTACTATCCAAATGTATCTTATGATTTGTACTCTAGTCAATATTGGGTTAGTCAATATCCTAAACTTATAAAATCTGCATATTCTACTTTAAATAACTTAAAAGATGATAATCAAAATTTTAATTTGGGGGATCATTTTGACCTAGATAGATGGGCGAGTTATTTTGCGATTATTGATTTAACTGGTGCTTATCACGGCTCTATATCTAAAAGTGTAAAATTATTTTTTAATCCAGTAAAAGCTAAGTTTGAGCCAATTGGGTTTGATGGACATTATGGTACAGGTAATTTTGATGATTTTATACTAGCAGACTTTTTACAAGAAGATCAAATAAATTGTAGTTATATATGTGAAGAAAAAGACTGGTATCTAAAATTTTTTAAATTAAATAATGGAGAGTTAAATACTAAATTTATTGAAAAATATATATTTTATCTAAAAAAATACTCAAACAATGAGTTCATTAAAAAATTTTTAGAGGAGAACAATAAAGAAATAGAGAAAATAAATTATTTAATATATTCAGAAAATTCAAAAGCAGATAAAGTTTTATGGAAAGGAATTGCTCCTTTCATTTATGATGATGAATTATTATTTAAAAGATCAGAATTAATTCAAAAAAGACTAGATTCAGTAAATTTCGTAAACTTTAAATTTTCTTTAGAAAATAATTATCTAATATTTAAAGACCATTTTTCGAAATTTCCTGTTAAAATTAAAACTGTAAATTGTAAAAATGATCTAAAAAATGAATTTTTTTTATCAGGCAACATGACAATTAAATGGAAATACGATTGTGATCAAATTTTATTAAAAAACCACAAAAATCAAACAAAAAATTTTAAATTAGCTGAAGAAATAACTATAAGCAAAAATACCATCCCAACATCCATTGATAATTTTGATAGCCTTGAAAATAATCCTAACATTACAAAAATTTCTAAAGATGAATTTTTAGTATCAAAAAATCTGAATATACTCAGAAATACATTCATTCCAAAAAAACAAACTTTTTTTGTAGATGAGGGTATTCAAATTAATCTTTTGAATAAAGCAATCTTATTTGTGGAAGGAAATATAGAGTTTAATGGTTCAAAAGAAAATAAAATAAATATCAAGTCTGATGGAACTGGTTCAATTATATTAAAAAAAAATCAAGTATTAATCAACAATACTGTTTTAGAAAATTTGGGATCTCCAAAAATTCCAGAGTATATTTTGTATGGGGGACTAAACATTATAGACTCTAATGCAACTATTAATAATCTTTTAATTAAATCTTCCAATAGTGAGGATGCTATAAATCTAGTAAATTCTATTGTTACATTAAAAGATGTAGAATTACAAAATATTCAATCTGATGGAATTGATATTGATTTTGGAACAGTTAAATTTAATGAGATTAATTGCTTAAATATTAGAAATGATTGTCTTGATATTTCTGGTTCTAACACTTCGGGATATAAACTTAATATTGATGGGTCATATGATAAAGCTCTAAGTATAGGAGAAAACTCAAATGTAAATATTAAAAACTTAATTTTAAAAAATAGTAGATTAGGTGTTGCTGTAAAAGATGGTTCGAATGTTTATTTAGAAAACATTATATCTCAGAATAACGAATATGATTTAGCCGTATTTAATAAAAAAAATGAATTCGATATACCTAATTTAAAAATAAAAAATTTTCTAAAAAAAAATAAAAAAATATTACAATCAAAAAATTCGAAACTAGTTATAGATGAAAAAACAATTTTTGGTGAACAAAGCAATGCATATATTAAATCAATACTTTATTAATTAAATGTTTAAAAATAAAACAAGTAATTAAAATTATGGAAATAAACGACACTAGAATAGAAAAAAAATTTGTATTTTTACCGGGAGATAAAAAGAAAATTGATTTATTAAAAATTGAGGGTTTTTTTAGGAAAATTTATTTTAATAGAAAAGTAAACTCAATTTATTATGACACTATAGATCTTAATTGCTTGTGGGATAATATTAATGGGTTTTCAAGCAGAAATAAATATAGAGTAAGGTGGTATAATAATATTAATAATTCCGAAGTTTTTTTCGAAAAAAAAAGTAAAAAAAATCAAATAACTCAAAAAGAAAAAATTAGCTTAGGCAAATTTAAAGATTATTCAGAATTGAATAAATTTTTAAAGTCTAATAATTTTATTAATGAGATTAATAAAATCACTACTTTAAATTTATTTCAAGTTTTAAATGTTTCTTATAATAGAGATTATTACATAGATACAAAAAATAAGTTAAGAATTACTTTTGATGAACAAATTACAACAAATAAAAATTATGATAAAAAATTTATAAGAAATTTTGCGCAATTAAACAATAATATATTAGAATTTAAATATTCAAATATAGACAGCAAATACGTAAGAGAAAAAATGTACGATTTAAATTTTAATTTAAGAAATCAAAAATTTTCTAAATATGTTCAAAGTTTTATGATTTTAAGTGACATGGGTCATAATTAATTAATAAATAATTTTTATGAAAACTTCGATCCTTATTAGCAGCTATAATAAAGGTAATTATTTAGAGGAATGTATTAAATCTTGTTTAAATCAGACCTATAAAAACTTTGAAATTATTTTATTAGATAATTACTCTACAGACAATACAGATTTGATATTAGAAAAATATAAAACAAAGCTTATTATAAAAAAGCACGAAAGAATCAGTAATTATCCTGCGATTAATCAAATGAGCATATTACAAAAAGCATTTTCTATTTCTACAGGAGAAATAATTTGTTTACTCGATGCAGATGATTATTTTGAAAATAATAAATTAGAAACTATAAACAAAATTTTTTTAAAAAATGAAGATAAATATGTAATTTTTGAAAAACCTAGAGTTTTATCTAATAATAATTTCACAGATTTTAAAATTAAAAAAAAATTTTCTAATCATATTTGGCCAACATCTTTTCAAACAAGTTCAATCAGTTTTAAAAGATCTTTTTTTGAAAAATTTTTCAAAGAAATAGACATAAGCATCTATCCTCTTCTTGAAATAGATTTTAGAATCACATGTATGTCCACGATGATTTATAAAAATTTTTTTATTACTAGTGAAAAGCTTACAATTTATAGAAAAGTAACAGACGGCATAATGTCAAATATAAAAAAATTTTCAAGAAAATGGTGGATTAAACGTTTGGATGCACATTATTTTGTAAACGACCTTTGTAAAAAAAATCATGTTTTTCATAAAAAAAATTATGATTTTTATTTAACCAAAATAATTGTTTATCTATTAAATATAAGAATAAATAAGTAATGCATTCTTTTTTAACTTTATCATTTTATTACTGGATTATAACATTTTCTATTTTGGGTTTCGGATTATTATTTAATCAAATTTTTCTAAAATCTTCTGAGAAAAATATTGGATATTTAGGAATTTATGGAATTTTTGTTCTTATATTGATTTCTTATGTTTCAAGTTTCTTTATACCTCATTCAGAATTGTTTAATTCTATTTTAATTTTAATTGGTCTTATCAATTTAATAGTTAATAGAGGCGAAATAGTTGTAAATAAAAATATTAAAAATTTGATAATTATTTTTTTAATTTTTAATATATTTATTTTAGTAAGTAAGAATCATGATGATTTTTCTTATTATCATTTTCCCTATACACATCTTTTAACAGAATATTCAAACATGATTGGATTAGGAAATTTCAATCATGGCTTTAGAACACATTCATCAATTTTTTATTTATCCTCATTATTTAATTTACCTTTTTCAGATTTATACCTATTACATCTTTCACCAGTATATTTTATAGGTTTTGCAAATTTGATTTTTTATAACAGAATATTTTTGAGCCTAAAGTCTAAAGAAAAGTCATTTATATTATATTTATCTCTTTTATCTTTGATCTTTATAAACATATTTTTTTACCGTTTGGCTGAACATGGCACTGATCGATCTGCAATGATATTGATTATTGTTGCTGTTATTGAAATACTTTATTTGATCAATCAAAAAAACAATATAAATAAAGATTACTTTTTAAGACTTCTTATACTAATTACTCTTATAATTTCTTTGAAAACATTTTATATTTTATATGTTTTACTATTGTTTCCAGTGATCTTTTATGTTTTAGATAAAAAGACACTTTTACTATTTTTATTCAAGAATAAAGTTCTATATCTTTGTCTTATTTTATTTTTTTCATTATTAACCGTAAATTTTTTTAATACTGGATGTCTGTTATATCCTGTAAAAATTTTGTGTTTTGAAAATTTTAGTTGGTCAATCCCCTTAAATGAGGTTGAACAAATGAATAATTGGTATCAACAATGGGCAAAAGCGGGGGCAAATCCAAATTATCGAGTAGATAATCCTGAAAATTATATTAAAAATTTTAATTGGGTTAATAATTGGATGGATAACTATTTCTTCAACAAAGTATCCGACTTTTTATTTGGCTTATTATTTTTAACTTTTTTTATATTTTTAGTTTTTTATTCAAAAAAAATTAGAAAAGTTAAAAAATCTAAATTTTTGATTATATATTTCATTTTAATTTTTTTAACATTTCAGTGGTTTTATTTTTTACCCACTTTAAGATATGGAGGCTATCATTTAATAGCCTTGTTATTTTTTATTCCATTCTCATTAATTTTAGAGAAGTTTTTAGTTAAACCTGATTTGTTTAAAAAGAAAGTTTATTTTTTGATAGTTCTTACAATGATTATATTTTTAGGTAGAAATACTTTTAGGCTAATTGATGAATATGAAATTTATAATTATAATGTATTTAATAATACTTATTTTAGAAAAGATGAAAAAAATTTTCAAATTTTTAAAAGAATTAAGAATATTAACAAATGTAATATTAAAAAAGAACTTTCTTCATGTTCTGATGATAATATTAAGGTAAAGATTTTAAATGGTTATTATGTTTATTATAAAGAAAGTAAATGAATAAATTAAAATATTCTTTAAATTATCTTTTGACTATATATATATTTTAAAAAAGGTATAAGAAGTACTTATGAAAAAAAAAATTGCTCTTATTTTTGGTATTACAGGTCAGGATGGATCCTATTTATCAGAACTTTTGATTAAGAAAGGTTATTTGGTTCATGGAGTCAAAAGAAGGTCATCTTCGTTTAATACTGGAAGAATAGATCATATTTACCAAGATCCATTTGAAAGCAAAAGGAATTTTTTTTTACATTATGGAGATGTGACAGATGCCATTTCAGTTTCATCTTTAATAAAAAAGATTAAGCCTACTGAAATATATAATTTAGCTGCTCAATCTCATGTTTCAGTATCTTTTGAAGTTCCAGAATATACAGCAAATGCTGACGCGATAGGTGCATTAAGAATTCTTGAAGCTATTAAATTTCATGGTTTTGAAAAGTTAACAAAATTTTATCAAGCAGGTACATCTGAGATGTTTGGAAAAGTTCAACAAACTCCTCAGAATGAAAATACACCATTTTATCCTAGAAGCCCTTATGGTGTTGCAAAAGTTTATGCTCACTGGATTACTGTTAATTATCGAGAGGCCTATAATATTTTTGCATGTAATGGAATTTTATTTAATCACGAAAGTCCAAGAAGAGGTGAAACATTTGTTACACGTAAAATTGTTATAGCTTTATGTAAAATTAAAAAAGGAGTTCAAGACAGACTGTATTTAGGAAACTTAGAGGCTAAACGTGATTGGGGGCATGCTAAAGATTATGTAGAAGCAATGTGGAAAATGTTACAAAAAAAGACACCCAGTGACTATGTTATTGCAACAGGAAAACAATATTCGGTAAAACAATTTGTAAACTTAGTTTTAAAAGAATTAAAGATCCAGTTCAAATGGAAAGGTAAAGGGATGAATTCTAAATGCTTTACTAATGATGGAAAATGTATTGTTGCATGTAGTAAAGAATATTATAGACCTCTTGAAGTAGATACATTGTTAGGAAATTCTAGAAAAGCCAAAAAAGAGCTAAATTGGAAAGCAAAAACTAGTATTCAAGAACTCGTCAGAGATATGGTTACTTCAGAATTAAAAATTTTAGATAAAAATGAATTATAAATCTAAGATTTATGTTGCAGGACATACTGGACTAGTAGGAAGTGCAATTATAAGAGAATTAAAAAAAAACGGTTATAGAAAAATAATTACAGCCTCAAGGAAACAATTAGATTTAATTAATCAAGAAAAAGTTCTCAAATTTTTAAGAAGAAAAAAACCTAATTTTATTATTATTGCTGCGGCAAAAGTTGGAGGAATTTACTCAAATAATAAATATAAGGGGCAATTTATATACGAAAATTTAATGATTCAGTCTAATCTAATTCATTCAGCATTTTTATGTAAAATTAAAAATTTAATTTTTTTAGGCTCTAGCTGTATATATCCTAAAAAAAGTAAGCAGCCAATAAAAGAGGAATACTTGCTAGATGGTAAATTAGAAAAAACAAACGATGCATATGCAATTGCAAAAATAGCAGGTATTAAGATGTGCGGCAGTTATAACGAACAGTACAAAACTAATTATAAGTGTTTAATGCCCACAAATACATTTGGACCTAATGATAACTATCATCCTTTAAACTCTCATTTTATACCATCTTTGATTAAAAAGATTCATGATGCAAAAATAAAGAACAAAAAAAATATAATTTTATGGGGAAGCGGGAAAGCAAAAAGAGAAATTTTATATGTAGAGGAATTAGCTAAAGCATGTATTTATTTTATGAATAAAAAAACTAAACATTTATTAATAAATATTGGAAGCGGCAAAGATTTCACAATTAAAGAGTATGCTAAGTTATTTTTAAAAATTATAGCACCAAATAAAAAGATAGATATTAAGTATGATCTTTCAAAACCTGATGGAACACCTAGGAAAGTATTAGATATTTCTCTGGCAAAAAAATATGGTTGGAAACCTAATTTTGATTTAAAAAGACAAGTTTTACAAACTTATCAATCATATAAAGATAAAAATTATAGATAAATGAAAAATCTTATAGTTGTAACTGGTGGAGCAGGATTTGTTGGATCAAACCTTATTTCTTTTTTATTAAAAGAATCAAAATACAAAATACTTAGTCTTGATAATTATTCATCTGGTTCTAAAAAAAATCAAATAAAAGACATAAGAGTTAAATATATAAATGGAAATACAAAAAATATTTCTCAAATATTAAAATCCCACAAAAAAAATATAAAGGTTATTTTTCATTTTGGTGAATTTGCAAGAATATATCAAAGTTTTTTAAAGATGGATGAGTGTATTGATTCTAATTCTGTTGGTTCTCATGCGGTATTTAATTTTTGTTTAACAAATAAAATTAAATTAGTCTATTCGGCAACTTCTGCAAGTCTTGGCAATAAAGGAAGAGATAAAGATTTATCTCCATATGCTTTTACTAAATCAATTAATTTAGAATTATTAGAAAATTTAAAAAAATGGTTTAAAATGAAATACGAAATAGTCTATTTTTATAATGTATATGGCCCAAAACAAATTTCAAAAGGAAGTATGGCAACAGTTATAGGTATATTTGAAGATGCATACAAAAATAAAAAACCGTTACCAGTAGTAAGGCCAGGTACTCAATCAAGAAAATTTACTCATATATATGATACAATAAAAGTTTGTTTTTATGCATGGAGACAAAATAGATGTAGACATTATAGTATTTCTAATAAAAAAAACTATACAATTTTAGAAGTAGCGAAATTATTTAATTCAAATATAAAATTTTTACCAATGAGAAAAGGAGAAAGATACGCTTCGGCTTTAACAAATATGAACTTATCTAATAAAGTTTATAAGATTTTTGGTAAAATTGAGCTGAAAGAATACGTAAAAGAATTCATAAAAAGCTGTAAAGATTAGTCTATTTCATTGTTTACAATATTTATTATTTAGGTATAACTCAGTCGCCGGTGATTATTGCGAAGGGGTAATACCCGATCCCATTCCGAACTCGGAAGTCAAGCCCTTCAGCGCTGATGGTACTTTGTCTTAAGGCACGGG
>MDSV01156909.1_pt1 | contig 34815 bp, 34 predicted proteins | sample 810851 | NCBI WGS metagenome assembly MDSV01 (sample SAMN05326640, study PRJNA326480) | marine metagenome | isolation source: seawater | place: Atlantic Ocean: North East | collected 2012 | reverse complement strand
CCAAGTAAAGTTAGGGTCACGATCTTGAACTTCAGCCAAAACATTTCTCTTTTCACGCTTTAGATCTGGCATGGCGGTGCTGGCAGCAGCAAACTCTTCGGCATTAGCGAAGATATCCATGTGGCCTGATGAGTTGAGGCTGGCATGATCGAAGTCTCCCGATCCAACGGTGTTAGTAAGTTGTTCTTGAGAAACATTGACTGCAGAAAGAGCACCAGATCCTGCATAGGGGGCATTAAAGTTGCCACACCAAGGACCGCCTTGTGCCAAGAAAATAGATTCATCCTCAGCGTGATACTTAGCAGGAACGTGATTAGCCAGTTTCTTAGGGCACTTAACATCACCGCTCAAAAGAACGACTTCGTATTCTTTGGCCTTGCCCTTGATAGGTTCTAAGGCTCCACCCAGACCACTGCAACGGATCACAAATCCGGGAACTTTGAGAGATTCAACATACTCTTGAACCATTAACTTCATGCTTCCGGGCATGGTTTTAGAAGGTTGAGATGGGAACTCTACCACTTGTCCGTATTTAGTCATAGTAACAATGTGAACTCCTGCTCTGCCTGTGGCATCCCAGTTAGTTTCATCGATTGTGTAGGGTCCGTCATGATAAGTAGCATAAAGGCCACCACGGAAGGTTCGGTGTCGAGCGAGATAGGCTGCTTCGGTTCCATCTTGAGCGTGTTTGGCGGGGAAGTGTGCCACAATTTTAAACTCTCCTTGTGCCACTTTACCAGTGTGTTTGAGTTCAGAAGGTAGCATACGAAGATCCATCATGGTTCCAAAAAGGAATCCTACATTTTGTGCTGGAAGTTCAGTAACTTCAGGACGTGTCTTAGCCATAGGCTGTATTGAACCGTGCGACTATTTATACTTTCGCTCACATGAAATCATGTGATTCTTCAGCATGTCGTATCAGATTCTTCTCTTTTGCCACCAACGCACGTTGCGCTTCTAACTCTGAAAATGCTTCTTGGATGATGCTATCATTCAATTTGGCGGATCGTTCCGTAGCAATCATAAAAGATAAGGCGGCCAACTCTCTGAGATAGGCTCCTGAGTAGCCTTCAGTCTTTTTAGCCCATGATTTATAGTTAACACTTTCTTGATCGATATTACGCAAATACTTCTCAAAAATGAGGCGACGTCCCTTGATGTCAGGAAGTCCAAAGTTAATTCTCAAGTCAAATCGACCCGGTCGGTCCGCTAAAGCCCAATCCAGATTCTGGGGATAGTTAGTAGTGGCTAAGGTGATAACACCGTCGTTTTCTTCCACACCTGCTAAACAGTTCAAGAACTCGCCCAAGAGAGGGTGATCAGATTCTTCACGATCGATACCACCTAAAGTATCTATATCTTCGAAAACCATGAGGGTTGGTGCGAGGAATCGAGCCATCTTGTAAATATCATCAATCTGACCCCGATCCGTGACGGCATTTCGAGTAATATAGATTACTGTTGCATCAGTTTGGTTGATAAGAATACTACAACAGAGAGTTTTACCTGTCCCCGGTGGTCCAGTTAAGAGCACTCCACGAGAAGCCCTCATGCCCACTTCCTTATATTTGGGTAGGTTTTCTATAAACCCAATAACGTGTCGATTTAGATTGGCGGTAGCACCATCGTCCAAAACAATATCTTTCCAAGTAATTTTATTATGGTCTAAGAACTTGAAATCGGCAGTAATGGCTTGGTTTTTATAAATCCCCTGAGTGATGAAATGATCTTTCAAATTATTCTTCCAAATGGTATAGTCAAAGGTAGAATCGGAGCAAAAGTGATACATAATATCTAATTCATAGGTATCATAGGGATAGAAAGCAATAACTAAACCGTGTCCATCTTTTTTGGATCGGAGATACATAGTCATCTTGTGTGGGATCTTGATGCGAAGTTCATCGCCATTTCTTTTGATTCTTTCGTCTAACCAGATCGGAGATGCTTCTCCAGACATACGGTTGTTATAATTACAGATACGCTCAATATCATAATCACGGTTAATAACTTCCATCATAGAATGACCCCAACCAATATAGGCTCTACTATCATAGAAATCTCTTTTGGTTTCAATGGATTCTCCTAAAAACTCCTTAACTTGTTCATCTTGGATGTCTACACCCATAGATTGTGCTACATAAGCCCAAACATCTTTAATTTCTGTGGGGTCGAGTTCGATATCTCCCACAGGGGTAGTTATTACAAAGGTAGGTGGAGGGGTTGCGGGCATAATCATGGTTAGTGATACCACGAATATATAGTTATCACATTACTCAACTAATGGTGACCAACCTTCATACATCTTAGCAGAACAGATGTGGTCCCACGTTTTCTGATCCAGATCTTCTGGTTTGTTATCAGGGTTAATAGTAAAATACTTGGCTCGAGAGGCTAAGTTATCATCAAAGATTTCTCCAGCCTTATCGCCGTATAAATCGTGTAGGGGGTGTTGTCCTTTAGCGAAGAAACCATTATCTCCGCCCAACTCGTTCTGCAGATCGTGAAAACCACCTACGAAATCATTCTGATACGATAAGTAAACCTGATCGGTTTCTCGGGCATCACCCAGCATCATAATCCAACAAGTGGTATCTTCTCCTGCAAATAAATCTTCAGGAAATCCGCCAACAGCAGTAAATCTGGCTCTGCTAACGGCAGCAGAACTGGGGAAAACAGCGTGAGTGGCAATAAATAAACCGTGATAACGAGGGTGCCATTCGGAATGATTAGCAAAATAATTACACAATTTATCAGATTCAAAACGATTCTTAGGGGTTTCAATCATGACTCGGGTATCCATAGGATTCCACCAGATAACATACTGATCATCAGTAGATTCAATGCTATTAGCCAGTTCAGTCAAATGCTCAGGATACCAATAATCATCGCCATCAAGAAAGGCAATATAAGGATTGCTTCCTGCAGTAATCGCTTGATTGCGAGCCTGTGATACGCCTTTACCTGTTTGACGCAGATAAACTACGGCATGATCATTAACGATGGCTTGGAACTCAGCATAGTGTTCCCAATCGACGGGGGTTCCGTCAACAAGGTATACCTTATGATGCTTAAAATCCTGATTGCTGATAGAATCAAGACACCGACGAATCAACTCAGGGCGGATCTTATAGGTGGGAATAATGATATCAAACATAGAGTTTGATACTCACACTACCTACTTAAATCTATCGTGAAGCGAGTCAGCAACCAGATTCTGGCCAATACCGAAAGAAATGACTCCAGTTAGTGCCCAAAGTAGGGACTTAGAATCGTATTCCTTCAGTTTTAGCATACTGTGAGTGTGATATCCTGTCATACTGGCACCGATAACGATCAAAGCCGTTCCCAGTTTAGCAGACGTAATCCTCATAGTATCACCCAATGATCTTACCTATCTCTGCATTTGTGTAGCCCTTCGGCTACTTATGCGTCACTGACGTGGTTCGATCGGTGTTTCGTGGTCGGATTCCGACTTCAAGCCTGAGCCTGAAGCAAGGATCGCTTATACCAGTCTACGTTACCCGGGTTGATGCTGATTCCCATCTCCAAAAGTTTGTTGGCGATAAGAGCATCTGGGCCGTCGTAAAGTGTGTATTTCACGAAGCACATTAGTTCGTTAGCAGCAGCGTCTGTGCCAGCGAACGAGTTGTTGTAGAAGGTAACCAAAGCGTCCCAAACTTGACCCGGTAGGACGTAAACGTCTGGGTAAAGGTTGAAGGAAGGCTGGAAGTTAATACTTCGTGGGTAAGGACTTGCTGCACCGGGGATACCATCGTTAGGGATGTTATCTGGGTCAAGGAAGTAGTCAGTTGTGTTGATTCTGACTTGAACGTAGGCACGAGGTCCTGCGATTCCCTTGTCTGTAAGTAGTCCACGGATGTCCGTGTCGTTGGTCATCTCGCTGTGTGTTCCCAAAGTAGGGGTAGCAGCGATGTCTTCAATAACGACGAACTCAGTTGCGGTTGTTTCAGCAGGCTTGGTGATGTTGTTACCGACGCCACCGACGAAGATACTGATCCTCTGTCCGATGTAGGTTGCTACGGTCATAGCAGTTCCACGGCTTGCATCCCATTCATATACTTGTGATCTCATTGACATATTTTTTCAACTCCATTATTTAGTGTTTGAAATCCCTTCGGATTATGCTTGGCCTCCTGCGACAGCACGGGAGCGTTGTTGTTGTTCGATCAAGGATCGCTTATACCAGTCAACGTTGTTTGGGTTGATGGTGACACCAAGTTCCAAAAGTTTGTTAGCGATAAGAGCGTCTGGTCCATCGTAAAGGGTATACTTCAAGAAGCATGAAACGATTTCAGTGGATGTTGCAGTGGTTCCATCACGAGTAGAGTAAAGAATCTGGAAAGTTTGACCCGGTAGGACGTAAACGTCAGGGTAAAGGTCGAAAGACTTCAAGATGTTCTCTGATCCGACTGCTCCAGCAGTTGCAAGAGCAACGTTTAGAGTAGAGTTAGCACCACGAGGGTAAGGACTTGCCAATCCCGGGATACCGACCATGTCAGTAACGTCAGGGTTCTGGAAGTAGTCAGTCGTGTTGATTCGAATCTGAACTGCGCCACCAATTAGTGGGCTTGCAGCGACGTCTTCGATGACGATAAACTGTGTGGCGGTCGTTTCTGCGGGCTTGGTAATGTTGTTTCCAATTCCACCTGTGAAAATATCGTATTCACGGTTTGCGACGATTGCAACTGCAGCGTCTGAGGTGGTTCGGCGCAACTGGTTTGCGTTGGCCTGAAGGTTACTCCATTCATATACTTGGCTTCTCATTGACATATTTTTTCAACTCCGTCCCAAAGGACAATAGTTACTTGTATTTATGACTATATAAACTTTTGCCCTATTTGTAAGGGTCAATAGTTCAGGTTAGCAATATCAAGACCTTTTTTGGCTCCGTAAAGAGATCCACAGGTCATGATACCAAAAGCCACGATCTGATTAAACTTACCAAATCGTATTCCTTGAGCAATTCCGAGAAGTCCACCCAGCGATCCAATAAGGGCAGTAGAGTAAACAATAGAATCAAGAGAAGTAAATCCCATCTCTTTATAATAAGCAACGGGTCCAGTGATCATTCTAAATCATCACCTAAAAAGTCATAGCAGAGTAGAGTCTCTTGGCCTCAGCCATATCTCCCTTTGCTTGAGCGACACAGGATCGCCATGCTTTTTGCTTAGGGCTGCCAGTGGTCTTTTTCTTTTCTTGACCGTCCATGGTTTTAACATCATCGTATTTACGACCTAACTTGCTGTGGTCTTTATCCATAGCAGCGGCCTCATCACGGCGAGACTTCATAGATTGAGACTTAGTAGATTCTGATCCATCACGATCTCCCATGGATTCATCCATTTTGTCGTCATAGCCTTGAGCATCTTTTTTGTAGGTGCCACATTCAGCATTCTTAGTGTCGGGTGCTCCACAAGATCCTCCAACGGATGCTGCGTAATCATCGCACTCAGAACAGAACAATTCATCGGCAGCCATTTCTTCTGCAGAAAGATCCATTACGATAGCAGGAGAAGACTCGATGCTTCCACCCATTTCGTCACTAAGATCTTCTATGTAAGAAACAACGGTTTTAACAACAGGTAAATCTGTGGCTTCTGAAACAACAGGCACATCTTTGGCCTTGCGGAACAGAACTGCCAATCCAAGAGTGGCAGGAACTATACCAAGAATACGTCCCACGGTGACTGATGCACCACCAATAACTGGAATCATTGAAGGTAGGGTCGTGACTTGATAGGAAAGAATATCTGCGAATCGAGTGCTGAAGAATCCAAATCCAACAAGTAGAAGAGATCCTCCTACTGTGTATTCGTTTACGAGCGTCGAGCGTATATTCATAGTATCACCTGTTTCAGTTTGTTCTATCTAAAGAATCTTACGATCCGTAGTAGATAGGAACGCCTTGTCCGTTTGTGGAACCAGAGGAGTTTTCTCCCCAGTTGTATCCAGTCTCAGCAGCCGCTTCGTCAGCGATTGCGCCGAGGAATGGCACATCCATACCAGCGTAGCGTCGTGCCAAGGTGACAAGACCAACTGATAGTGGCACAACATACATTAGTGTGCCGAGTTCGATTCCGACGAATGGGATTTTGTAGGACAGAACGTCAGAGAACATTCCGCCAACAAGTCCAGCAGCACCGACTACTGTCAGGCTGGCACCGATCGTCAAAGGGTTTACAAGCGTATTCATTATTTGGTTTAGCATTTTTTTCATCTCCAGTTATTGGGTTGTGTTTTGTTTTGTTTTTCCACTACTTATAGTTTTACATTCCGAAAATGGACCCATTTCCTTCAGCACCACGAACGTGGTTACCAATAGTGGTGGAATAATTACCTTCTGCTCCGTAGAACTGCATAGGTTGTCCTCCGTTCACAACAGTGTGTGATCCGAGGATGACTGCTTCAGCCATACCGTCAGCAGTTGTCGGGGGCTTGAAGTAAGGTGAAACTTCTTGGACACTTGGATCGGGAGTGCCGACACCAATAGTAGGCTCATCAGTTCTGCCCATAACAGGTGGGGTGTCCATAGAATAAGTAGTCATAGTTAGAGGATTAACTCCAGTGAATCCTGCCATAGCACCTTTACCCATTGTATCAGTAGAAGTAACATAGTCAGCGATTGCCATTTCAGTTGGGTTAGCAACAGTTGAGGACTCGATCATAGGTCCGCCATAGTCTTGATCAACGCCACCAGTTGGGGTGACTGCAATATCTTCGGAACCAAACCATTGATTGACTCCGTGACCCAAAGGCGAAAGTTCTACAACAGAGGAAACAGGTTGGTTATCCATACCACGCTCTTGCATTCGAACAGTAGATGGCTCAAAAGTCCAGTCAGCATCAGTGGCTAATCCAGTTTCTTCAGCGTTCTTAATATCAGAGTAGGAATGAAGGGCTGTTTCTTGACCAATTACTGATCCACTTCCAGATTGAGGAAGATCTTCAGCAGAGTAGCGTCCGAGCATTCCACCAAGTTTAGGTGAAATCATACCAGCAACTTGAACAACTGAGGAAAGAATTAGAACAGTTCCTGCGTAATTCATAGCCTTGCCTGTGGAATCAGGGCGAGATCGTGAGTTAACAATTAGGTAGCCACCGCTAAGAGCAGTGAAAGCAGTTGCGCCGATATCAGCCACAGGACCGAGTTTCTGGAAAGGTAGATAAGTTAAGAGTCCTCCAATAAAGGCTCCTGCTACAAGGCCAAACGCCCCTGCATAAGTTGATTCTTCTGTAAGAACATCAAAGGATGATTCGAGATCCGATGTTACTGGTGCGTAGTCCATACTATATTCCTCCCCTTCCGACTATTTATACTTTCTCATAGTGACCTACTATTCTTTCGAGTTCCACCAGCGACCTTTGTAGGTGGTGCAACATAGGACCCAACCGCATTTTGGTTAAATCCTTCTGCATTTCTGAATCCACCTGCGTGAATGTGAGACATTGGGGTTGGGATAACAGTGTCACCCATAAAATGATTAGACTTGAGTTTCTTAACTCCAGAGTATTCTGCAGCCAGATCCATTTCCATAACGTTGCTTTGATTAAAGGCTTGAGCGGAAACTGGTGCTGTGCCTGCTAAGTCAGGAGCGTCATCAAAAGTATTAGTATTAAGAGCACCGCCAGCAGGAGCATTAACAACTGGCCTCATAGCCATAACTCCAACAGATGCGATCTGTCGCTTAAGTTCTTCAGGTAGGTTAGATGTTTCAACCACTGTTAGGAAACGGTGAGTAGCAGCCTCGCCCATTTTGACTATAATTACTTCTTCACGACCATTATCTGGACGACCCATCAGTTTGTTGATGAAACCACTAAATCCAGTCTCAGGAACGAATTGAACTAAAGTCCAGCGTTGGTTAGCAGGCTCGAAAGTAAGTTTGTAAGTTGTATCTCCATAAACCATCTCTTCGCTAACAGCAGGTTGTAGGGTTGTCACGGATCGCTCTTCTGCCAAAACTGGCTTAGTCAAGTTTTCTTCTCCGACTGGTGAAGTTACTCCGATAGAATCACCGAAGAGCCTTTCTTGTAGGCTACCATTCTCGGTATAACTTTTTAGTTCGTATTGTCCACCAAAGTTAGATAGAACTCCGTGCATAGCCGAATCCATAGGACTTCTCTTCAGAGTATTCTGGATAGCAAGATCAAGATTCATATTTATTCCTCGGTGGTCCTGCTATTTATAGTTTTGTCCAACGACGCATTAGATACATCGGTAGAATGATTGCGGTTAAAGTGCCTACTCCTACGATACCTGCGCTGGCGAGCGGAGACATAGCCTTTTTCTCGTCGATGACAACCGTGTCGACTTCAATATCCATTGGCGGATATCGGGAAGATACCAAATCATCTATCATAGTAGTAGTAGAAGGAATCAAAGCCACAATTTCAGAGGCTGGTGCCATGGTGAGTTCACGACGAGTAGTTTCCAGATCATCACCTGTGTAATGAGTCTGCGACCAAGTGCTGGCAGCGATTTGAACTTTACGAGGATAAACCACAGGATCTTCATCTAAAGTAACAGAGTTATAACCCGCAGAGGCCAGATTAGCGGTGACACGAGCCAAGCATAGTTGACCTAAGTGATATCCGGGATGACCCAAAGGTGGAAACATCCATTCTTCATATTCAGCAGGAACCATTTGAGCAACTCGATTAGATAATTCATAATTTTGCTGGGCAGCCATGACTTCTTCAGCCGAATAAGTAGAAATTGGTGCTGCCATTTCCTCTGGTTCAGGCGGGGCGATAGCACCATAGTCAATACTTTCCCCAACTGGTTCAGGAGCGGGAACTTCAGCCGTCGGCGGTTGGTGCATCTCTTCGAGCCCGACTTCAACTTCATCAGTGATACCATCTTCTCTTTCATCAAGTTTTTCCATAGACTGTTTAGCCTTGTTCATGGCTCCAACGACACCACCTGCCATCTCGGCAGCCGAAGTTGCTGAATCAGCATCGGTAGTTGGAACGGCAAACTTGACCTCTTCGGTCACATTAGCAGATTCTTCGATCTCTTCCTTGAGTTCGGAAAGTTCTGGCGATAGATCTTCCATAGCAGAGCATGGTCGTCCCGACTATTTATAGATTACTGATGGATGGTCCAAACTGGATTCTCATCAGCACCTTCAAAATCCATGACGTGAACGGGCAAAGGGCCGAAGGAGGCGGCCAAGAGATTACCTAAAGGTTCGTAATGTTGAAATAAGTGAACATAGGGTGATACTTTGGCCTCAATAGGATCGGTATCAATAGGTTGAAGTTCAATTAAGGTGGTTTCAACACCATTAAGATCAGTGGCCGATAACAATCGAGTAATTTGATAGGCTTCATTTCGTGGATCGGGAGATCCGACGGTAAAGGTTAAGGGTGATACTCTAATTCCTTCAGAACCATGATAACCTGTGTAGGCATATCCTGTTACTTCATCAACTTCATGGGTCTCAAAAAAGGGTGGAAAGGCGACGGAATTATTTCCCCAATGGATATAATCAAGATCATCAAGATTAAACTCAGTTAGATCGGTTTCTGCTACACCTTGTTCGGCATAGTGTTTGCGAAACTTATCGTTGATGTCCATGGGGTGTCATAAGACACACCACCTATTTGTATCTATGCCTTACTTTTTCAGCAATTTCATACCGACAACAGCGAGGATTGCTCCTGCTCCAGCCATAGCAAGTGGGCTACGATACATTGGAGGCTTGTAGCGGATAGCCATGCCATCAACAGTTTCTGCGAGTAGGGTCATGAAATCATCAGAAGAGATGTATTCACCTACATCCATTTCGTCAGTGAACTCATAAGGAATGTAATCCATAGGCTCAGCAGCGTCAACTACGGAAGGTGCTGCTTCAGCACGGCGAACATCGGCATCTCCGAGACCACGGAAACCAACTGGTTGCTGGCTCTTAGCATTGGATCGGAGATCCTGCTTGATAGAACCGCTAACACCAACGTTGCTGATCCAACGGCCTTTAGCATCACGAGCCAAGTAACGAGAGTTACCCTTGATGTGATCGAAGCGTTGACGCTTTCCGTATTTGCGACCGCCTTCTGCACCATAGTATTCAGGAACACCATGTCCAGAAAGGGAGGAATCTTCACCATAGTCGTTAGGAACGACTGGGATTCCGGGTAGACTCGAGTAAGTTAGGTTAGCAGTCTGCTCGTTAGCAGCAGCAAGTCCGGGGAAATCCTCTGCGGCCAACTCATCAGCACGGTAGTGGATCTCATGATCGTATCGAACACCTGCTTGACCGAAGGCTTGAGTAGTCATCAGTTGAGTCATATCTGTTTCTTGGTCTGCCATGCCATCTCCTTCAGCATCCATAGTCATAACATCGTCATACTTACGGTGCATACGGGTGTGCTTCTTATCCATAGCGGCAGCCTCGTCACGGCGGTCTTTCATAGATTGTGAGTGAGAGCCACGGTGACGCATACCCATAGATTCATCCTGCTTGTCATCATAGCCTTGGTCGTGCTCGGCACTACCATACCATTCTGGAACTCCATTACCTGAGAGGGAAGAATCTTCACCATAGGTATTTGGAACTACTGGAACAGCAGGAAGGTTGGAATAACTTAGGTTAGCAGTTTGTTCTGCAGCCATCATTGAATCCATCTTGTCTTTTCGAGCGTTGCGTCGGTTAATTCCACGCATCTTGGATTCCATTACACGCTTTCGTTTTAGGGCTAATTTATCAGCAGGGGTCATATCATCACTGTCCGCTCCATACCATTCAGGGACACCTTTACCCGCAAGGGATGAGTCTTCTCCGAAACTGTTAGCAACTACTGGGACACCCGGTAGGCTACTGTATGGAAGGTTAGCAGTTTCATATTCTGCGAAAAGGTTCAAGGAAGTGTCTTGAACATCAGTTATAAGATCTGCTCCCTCGATAGAAGCAGTGCTTGGGTTAGCAGCCAGAGGCATGGAAACATCTAAGGCAGCATCTTGTGGAGCCCCAGTAACTTCAGCAGCGTGAACTCCGGTTTCTGCAGCGTTGATTTGACCGAGTTCTTCTTGAAGTTCTTCAACTTTAGACTTGATAGCAGCCTCATCATCGAAAATGAACTCTTCGATCTGGAACTTGCCCGGAACATTGGTTTGCATATCTTGGAGTTCTTCAAAAGTAGTTGCCTTAGAATCGGCTTGACGCATAACAATGCTACCTGTTTCATAGCCTGCATCAGTTCCATTATTATACATACGCTTGTTGATTCCACCGCCAGCAGCAGTAGCAGCAACAATTACTGTGTTGCCTTGGGATTGAATAGCAATAGGTGTGAAGCCGTGGTTGTCAGTTTTGTCGACAACATAGAATAGGGCGCAACGATATAGTTTACGACGATCGTCTTCATCAGACATAGAGTCGTATTGTGTTTTAGGGAGCGTCCATACGTTAGTATAGAAATTAAGTGAATCGTCTCGGGTTGCTGGATCGAATCCCCAGTAATCCTCAGAAAGGATGTAGACCATATCGTGTGCATCTGCCATGCTTTCAACTTAGTCGGGCCGACTATATATATTTTCGCCTTGTTTAGATTTCTTCTTCAGCCTTTTGTTTAAAGATTTTCTTGAAATCATTTACTTCACGATCAGAAGCCAAAGGGCTATACTTTAAAGAGGTTGCACGTCCATCTGCATGGCCATCATTGTAAGCATAAATATAAGCATCAGATTCAGAGTTAGCAACCCATGGGTAATAATTATCAGTTTCAGCAGACATTAGATTGGCTTCGGCCATTAGAACTTCTTCTTCTACGCCAGAGAACATATCTAAAAGACGAGTAAGTAGAGATGCTGATCCATCTCCTTGATCACGGTATCCTGCGGGTGCCCATGTTTGAGATTGTCGACGGCGATCCATAGCGAGGCTACGACCCACATCTACATTTTTCATATAGGTGCCATCTTTTCGACGACGAATGAATCGACGGTTGCCCCAGCGATCGACTGCCATTTTACGAGGATTACCGTAGAAAGGACGAGGTCCCATTTCAGTATAACCAGTAGGAGCCTCAAAAGATTGGCTTTGGAGTAATTCTTCAAAATCTTCATCAATTAGATTAGCAATATAATTACTAATATCCCATGCTTCTAAAGTTAAATTACCTTCTTCATCTTCCATTTCGAAAAAGATGTTCCATCCGACTATCTTTTTATCAGCCATTAAATCACACTCGTCTCAACATAACTTCTTCTCCGCCAGAGAAGGGTATGCCTCGAACCATAGTGTCGGAAATGCGAAGGAGATTAAATCCTTGACGCCATTCTCCTAAAGAGGCAGTTTTACCATAGCCATCAGTATAACCAGAGTTAACTGTTGGATCGAGTGAAAGTTCACCATAGCGTCCATTGATATTAGAATCCACAGAGTTACGACTTAGAGATCCAAAACGATTATCTCCATCTTGGGCTCCATCAACTTCTACGAAGGGAGCATTAACATAAGATACCAGATACGGGAAATCACGGTTGATTTCAGGAGGAAGTTTACCATATCCACTGACGGCAGGTCCATAACCAAACTGCCCAACACCGGGTTGGCGAGTAGTAGGCGTAATAGAATTAGTTTCCTTTAAGCGTCCATAAACAGCACCTTGGCCCGGGGCTTCTGCTGCCATCTCTAAAGGAACGTATTCTTGTAGAGGGTGGGTTTCACGATTCATGTCAGCGATAAGATCGTCATCGTTGTATCCCAGATCGTAGGCATTTTCATAAAGATATTGGTGATCAATAACGCCCGGTCCGAATGGAAGGTCGTTAGCAACCATAGTGGTGTGCTCTAAGTCAAGGTATTGGTATCCCATAAAAGATTCTGAGAGGGATTGAGGCACATAATCTAAAGTTGCACCGGATCGCTCGATGTGCATTTCCTCGTATCCTGCGGGAGTAATTTCATCGGCGTTGAAGATCTTATCAAGAGGTCCCAAAGAGAACTTCCCGTTTCGAATAGCCCAACCGAGTCCGCCAACAACAGCGATAGCACCAGCAAAGTAAGCCATGGAAGATTTCATCATGGTGATAAACTAATCGTCCCGACTATTTATACTTTCCGCTTTGTCTAATAATTGATCGATATCATCAGGGAATGGTAGTTCCCGTAGGGTATTGCCCCAGAGCCCAGAAGTAATCGTATCATTGTTACGTCCAAAGAACAGGAATGGGTTCTTAGATTCGAGATTCAGGTCTTTCAGTTTACCTACACCATAACTGCCGGGATATAAGACTGGGTAAAGACGTAGAGGATTGTGATAACCATACCCGCTACAAGTAGAACAACGACGCTGATTAAGTTGCCCTTGTCCATCACATCGCTGACAAATATCAGGGTCCCAATGGGGCAAGGCATCATCCATGCCCATCTCGAACAACATTTCATCGATTTCCTGAGCCGTGGGTTTATCATGATTGAAATAGGGCTCATCGTAAAGTCGGCGTAAAGTTCTGATTAAATTGATAGCATCATAGTATTCGCTTAACTCGGCATTGATACGATAAATAACGTCTTGTTGATATTGTTGGAGTTGGGCGAGTTTGTAACTTTGTTGATAAAACCGACGGGCATCATGAAACAACCTATCCAAAAAATCATAGGCTTTTCGATAAGGATTATTCCACTCTTTGGTATCATACCATGCTTCATAAAAAAACAGCGGTATGGATTTCATACGAAGTCGCAAAGAACCGATCCAGTTATCAGGAAGATAAGAGTTTTCTGCCCAATCTATGTATCGGCCAATGACTTCTCGTTGGCCTCTTTCGTGTTTGTAAAATCCCACATTTCGATCTTGTAATTTCATATCGTGTGTTTTGAGCCTCGTTACTAAATAATCTTGCAATCCTGAATAAATAGAGGGCAGGGCATGGTCATCACGTTCATCCCGACGGTGTTTGGTCCACCGCCAAGCATTATCTCGGGAACGGTATCTACTGGCAGCATCATCAGTTAAACCTTGGGCAATATCATAAAGCATATTAGCAGTGTCGATGAGATCAGATTCCACTTGTTTCAATTGTTCTCTATTTTGAAAAACGTATAACCGATAATCGGCTAAAGCATATCTATCATCGATAATGACTTTGCCTTTTAATGATCTGCCAAACTGAGAAGTTCGGAGTCGCAACGATCGGTGATCCATATTGATAGCAGGATAAAACATCATGATATCATCTCCACAAGTAATCAGCGAATCTTTCGAAACCAACAAAAGGTTGGTATCCTTGCTGAACGCCTCCGTATTGTAGTTCTCGTAAATTATATTCGGATAATTCATTATCTCCCACAGGATGTTTCTTAGTTTGATTACCAAGATAATCACGAGTTTTGGTTTTGACATAATGTAATTCATACATCATAGGATCGGGAATTAACTGAACGGGATAACCCACATCTTTGAATCCATAAAAATCAGTGTTGTCGATGCCAATGGCTTCGGCTTCTAACCTTTCGTATTTTTCTCGCTCTTGTCTCCATAACCGATCATGACGGATAAACAAAAGATTAGCAATTGATTCTCGAGTAATAATTTCTTGACCTGAAACGGGATCTACCCAAACCAAGTCAGCCTCGTAAGGAGTAACTCGATAAATATGGGCAGTAGCCAAATGACCTGCGTTTTTGCCGGGGCGTGAGACCGAGACTATGTCGCCGGGTTCCCAATCCGAATGCGGAGTTGCTATGTTACGATGAGCCACGCTGCTATCGATAGGAGATACAAGGGTCTCGGTAGTTCCAGTCAGCAAAGATTTAGCGATCTGCTGTTCTTCAAACTTGGCTTTAGCATCCCAAAAGGCACGAAGAGTGATATTATCATGAATGGCAAGATTTCTGCCGGGGACTTCTAAGGTGGGTCCACCAATTCCCGAGGGGTTTAAAGATCCTTCAGCACCCCACTTACTATTACCTGATAAACCTTGATCAACTAACCTTTGTCGATATTCAGTAGGAATGTCAGCATCATGGATCAAAGGACCTTCCATGATTCCTAAAAACTTGGGATGATCGGATCCTGCTTCTTGCACCAAGACAAGATCTTGGTATCGCTCAGTGCTATTAGTCCCATCGGGCCACATCACTCTCGCTCTATCCATACCAAGATAAACAATGGTGCCAACAAGGAAATCATCCTCGATAGCCTGTGAGATTACGGTGTCTCCCATTCTGAAGTCCGATAGCACGGGGGATCAACCCCTTCTTCCCCAGATAAATCCAGCACCGACAGCCACGCCAACCAGAACTAAAAGTCCCCAGTATTCTTTGACGGCGTTATTGATAGCAGCCACAGGGCTGGTGAGATCGAGAGTAGCAGTAGTAGTTTGTTGTTCTCCGCCGGGTCCGAGGTTCTCCGCATGGTGTTCTACGACACGAGGGTTGATAATAACTCCAGAAACCTCAGGTTTTTCATAAGTTAGGGCTTCAACATAGGGTGAAGCGGCCATATCTATGCCTAATTCGGCTAAAGTATACTGGGTTTGAGGAACAGAGTTTTTGAAAGCCTTGGAAGACATCAAAATGCCATCAGGCAAAACTAACGAGTCGTCGTCGGAAGATCCTAAGGAATCATAATGATTCTTAGCATTGGGATCTCGACGGACATAAGCGTCTACCATGTGATTACCCATAATGACATCTGGTCGTCTCGACTACTTATAGTTTATCATAGACGTCGCTTTTGGCTGGCGTCCACGGTAGCATGAGTGGCCATGTTGGTAACATGGGCATCCACAGCACCATTAACTTGATTAACTTGATAATCTTGAGGACGTCCTGCCCAGCGTGGATTATAGGAAGGACTCCATGGGCGAGGGAATCGGTATTCAGGAAGCATATCATTCCAGTTGTCCCAGATTTCTCCGTAAGCAGGTCGAAGATTACCATTGTAATCCATCATGTAAGTATCATGATAAAGACCCGAAACAGTTTGATATTGACGGGGGTTTGGAGGCACAGCAAGTTTTGGCGATCCTACAAGGGTAGCATAGTTATAATCTCCAACTCTCGATCCAAAGACACGACCATGTCCTGCTTCGGCTCCAAAAATATCTTGAGCACCATGAACCTCAACAGGGTTAAGATGATTGACAGCAGTTTCAGCACCCATTATGTCTTGAGCACCGTGAACTTCCGTAGGATTAAGATGATCGACCGAGTCTTTGTGGCCTGAAACATCTTCGTTTTCTTCAGATCCTTTGCAGTCGCAATCTTGGCAACCACAATCTTCGCTTTCTAAACCGAGAAAGGATCGTAGATTTTCCCAAAGGTCTTTTATCACAGTCCGACCCCCGGATCATAAGGCACATAAGACGGGGTTCCTGTAACTAATCTAATGATGTTGATCGGGGTTGGATTTGGCACACCACCATAAAGATGGTTTAATTCGACATTAGTATCTTGACGAGTCGTCATGTTAGCGATGGCTTCTTCTCGATAAGGAATAGGTGAGATAACAGCAAACTCGGCAGATTTAGATTCTCCTTGTTTAAAGAAGAATGATCCGATCGCAACGCCGATAACGGCCATTGTTGCTAATCCGAGGTAGTTCTGCAACTTTAGACCCCCTTCAGAGGTCGTAACCTTCAGCATCCAATCCTAAGAATCCTTTTGCACGGGCTTCCCAATCTTGGTCTTCAACGAATGGGCGTCCAGTAACTGCGAGATCCATGCGGCCAGCAATTCCCAACTTGCGAGCAAGAGGAGTATCTGGAACTGGCTTAGAAGGAGTTCCGAAGCCACGGTCGGTGAACCATGATTGTCCACGGCTGGCGTTAGACTTGGTCATTCCACCAGATGGTGTCCATGATCCTACACGGTCTCCATCTTTGTAAAGTTGAGAGCGACCACCTTTAGTCTTTTGACCGACACCAGTAGTTCCTTCAGAGATACGACGGGTTCCGCCCTTGACGTTAGAAACTTGAGCACGAACTTTCTTGGAAGCCTTCTTTTGCTTCCAACCATCTTTCTTGTATCTTGCGACACCTTCTTTGATTCCGTATTTTGAAACGTATCGTTGAACGACAGTCAACATACCTGCTTTCTTAGTTGATTTCTTAGCACCTTGTAGGCTTCGTGAACTTTTTGTCATCTTGTATCACCTGTGTTATTATTTGTTTCACTCTTCGACTATTTATACTTTTGTCATTGTTGGTCAGGCAAGTCAGAGTTATCTACTTCGGCCTCTTCGTCTTCATCATCCTCTGGAACCAATGATTCACAGACGATTTCGAACTCCATTTCTGATTCTGGGTCTTGCTTTCCAGATGTTAACACACCATATCCAAAACCACTAACCAGTCCAAGACCAAGCGGTAGTGCTGTCCACCAACGATTAAAAGGAACAAAGGCTGAAGTGATCAGAAGAACTGATGAAGGAATTACTCCACCGACCACGCCATAAGCGAGGGATCGGTTAAGATAAACAGAATGGCGATCTGAAATATACGAAGCCATGCCTCGATCACAAATACGACGGGCTTCCGCTTCGGTGCGACGAGATATGGATGTCATAGAATGATGTTATCAGTCCGACTATTTATACTTTCTCACAGGTGTCCGTGAGCGTAGCCGCCTTCAATCATTGACTCTGCCGCAGCAACGAAGTCACGAGATCCGACCATGTCGCCACGTCCCATCAACATAGCAGCACCAGCGACAACACCGCAAGCACCGAGAACACGGACCACAGTTACATCACCAAATAGTGGCACAGTAAAGAAAGATGTGTTAAGGAATGGAAGAGCAAAGAAAACTGATCCACCAACAACTACCAAAGTAGCAGCAACAACATTAGGAGAAGAAGCAAAGGAAATTATTTGATTCAACATTATTATTCCTCCGTTACTGCGACAATTGTCATCGAGTCTTTACCGCCGAAGCAACATGCTCCAAAGGCGCAAAGTCCGCAAACTGTTAGAACGGCTCCAACTAATTGTTGGGCACCGACTTCACGTCCCATGAAAGTTGTTGAGAACTTAGGTAGGAAGTTAAGCACAGGTTGTGGGGCAGTCAATAAAAGGTGGAGTCCACCTACGGTCGCTACAACAGAGCACAACATGGCTCCGCCGCTTGTTTCAGTCCAGTCACATAGTTTTGCTATCATTTTAAATCATCTCCGGTGAGGTAGGTCCGACTACATCCTCGTAAAGATCACCAAGGTCATCTCTCACGATGTCGATGGCATCAGAAACATCGACGTAATTGGTCTCCATGTGTCCGCTGCGAGCAGCAAGCACAAAGGTTCCAAGTAGGAAGGGAACGCCAACAACTGGAAGTGCATCCCAGTTTTGGTCTTTTAGGGTATTAAAGATTGGGCGGATGCTAAACGCAACGATACCCAAAGCAGTCAAATCAGCAAGCAGTTTCACAGTGTCACCTGCGAAAGAATCCATACGTCCAAACATTGTCATTAAAAAGCACTCCTTAGGTGGGCATCTGCCCCAAACATTCTACCGCCGCTGGTTCCGAAAGAGGTGCTGAGGCCACCCATGTCCGAGTTGCGGACTGGTGGGGCACGATATTCAGCCTCCATACGGATCTTTTTGGCGGGAGTTAGATTCTTAGCCCACGAATTGTTCATACGAGGCTGGGTAGAAGCAGGAATAACTGGGCGTTCACGGATCGGGATACGCTGTTCAGATTGCTTAATGTTGACCTGTGGAGCACCACTACTTAGAAGACGTGGGTTGGTAGGTCGGATAGAAGCACGATCGGTTTCAAACATTGGGCTTCCACCAAGAGTTTCCGATGGTTGGTGAGCATCAAAGGAAGGCATCATAGTTTCTGGCTTGACACGGTTAAGATGAGAAACATCAGGAGTGTGATCGAAATCGCCGTAAATCTCATTCATGTGAGATGGGCGAAGATATTGTCCTTCTGGAGTAAGTCTCTGACCCATCATAGCGTAAGCCTTGAGTTCGAAGTCTGCAGCACGGCCAGCAGCCAAAGCGGAAACATCGAGTGATGGTGTGCTTGGAACGAAGTTAGCAGCAGGACGAGGTGAGTTAGCAACAACACCTTGACCGTATCCACCGCCCATCAACATTTCGTTGAGGCTAAGTCCTTGTCCTTGTGGAACATTAAACTTAGGGGAGTTTACCATAGTAGGTGCAGGTCGTGGAGTGGCTTGAGTAAGTGATTGTCCCATAGCATTGTGAGCCGCCAAAGTATCACGAGTTAGAGACACTTGAGGTAGGGAGGCCATCTTGGGCTGATATGGGATGTCCGGTAGAACGGTTGACTTGCCAATTACGTTTGCCATGATTATTCCTTTCCTGTTCGACTACTTATAGTTTTGCTCATTGTGATGATAGAACGTGCATTACACCGAAGAGGCCAAGTGTGGCCACTGCGACGCCAATTCCGAACTTAACTCCAGTGCTCATGCCTTCTGCAGACTTGACTTCGACATCTTGTTCGCCTTGATCTTGACCGAAGTTAGCACCGTCAGCATCTCCGCCTTGGTCTCCAGTCTGGCCCATGTCTGCACCTTCTGGATTGCCAGAGTTTTCTAATTCTACATTGGCTTCAGTATTGGTGTCGATTGCGTCTACTGCGGAATCGGTTGGGTCGGTCATAACAGATGAGTTCAGCAAATCAAAAGAACTTACTGAACCGTGGTCTGTCTCCCATGGGAAATAACTCACGGAAGTATTCTGGTCTTGAATCACTGGGTTGTCGTTAAGCAACATAGGATATATTCTTTCGTCCCGACTATTTATAGTTTTACTTCCGATAGTATTCAGATTGTCTTGGATCGTATAAGGTCTTCATATAATCATTGTCATAACTGGGGTGTAAGTATTGGCGGGGAATTGCCATCTCTTCATTAAGAGTTAGCAAAAATCCTCTGATTGGATAGTTAAGAGTAATGCCTGTGGCTTTGGTAGAAGGAGGAATGGCTCGGGGACGGGTGTATTGAACAGGAATATAAAACTCACTGGGTTTACCTTGTCGATCGTCTAAATCCTTAAAGCGGTGATTATCATATTCTCGAGGCGAGTAATTGATTTGTTCGGCTCGCACCATAAAACCAGCCCCTGTTTTGATTTTCTTTTTTCCTCGGAACTTCATGTTTTGATTTTGAAATGCTGGAGCCGTAGTAATAAAACGACAGTCGTGATCATAGAAGTTCCCTTCGGGAACGATATATTGCCCGGTTGTGCCCCAGCGCACGTTAATAGTATAAGGATTAGTGCCGTCTGAAAAATGAAGTTGTTGATTGTTTCGCAAAGCGGGTTTATCGACTGGTTCTTCATCGGGTTGAATCATTAACCAGCGATTGGGACTGGCAGTAGAAGTCCACGGGATCGGACCCCATAATCCTTCATAGTGTCGAGCAGCAGCCACACCTGTATTACCTGAAACAAACATGCCTCGAGGTTGTCCTGCTTTCTTAGTGGTTTTGCGAACATAAAAATAGAGCGGGCAACGAGCCAAGACTTGCATTTTAGTTCGTTCGTGTCGAGTAACGAAATCGGAATCAGTCAAATCTAAATCATCAGGGTTGATAGTTAAATCCCCTAAATCAATATAAGCAGCCCCTTCGGTCCACATGTGAGGTTTATAATGGTATTACCTATTTGTAAGTTTAGTTTTGGGATAAGCCACGATAAACTAAGAAACTCAGAGTTCCAGTTAGAATAGATCCTGCTACTACGGCTGCGACGGCAGTGGTATTGGTTTCAGGCTTTTCTTCGGCTGACTTGTCGATTTCAATATCATATTCGAACTCAGGTTCTTCGGGTGCAGCCTCCCATGCCAAACTACGAGTTAGTTTAGGCGCAGGTGCAAAAGGCGATCCTGTTGGTCGAGTTAATCCCGAGACGGGGCTGGAAATCGTTGATCCACCGAGAGGCTTTTTATTGATTTCAATAGGACGGTCCAAAGAAGAGATAGCAGGAGTATCAGCGGAATCTTTAAAACTATTCCTCGCATCTTTGATATCGATATTGTGTCCTTTGTGTTCGGTGCGTCGATCTCCACGGATTTTACCCACTACTACATAACCTCGATCTCGATAAAACTCAGGAGCGTAAACAATAACTTCTCCTTTTTTGGCTTTAGCAATACCATCTAACATGCGTTTAATAGTTTTCTTATCAGTTCCAAAAGACAATTGATCATCAAGGGCTTTTAAATCTCGGGCGTTGATAACGTTGTGAACCAAGTAAATAGATGCCTGCGATAACGCTTCCTTGCCCACTCCCGCAGGTCGTTGGGAAATTAGCGTTGCGCCGTAGCCTAAGGCTCGACCCAACTTACACAAGCGAATAATGGCATCAGCAGAATTAGGCTTACCCATCTGTGGAATAAAGTCCTGACACTCTTCAAAGACAGTCATTATACCTTTCCCCAGTGTGCCTTCGAGAAGGGCCTCACAGTATTCAGTAATCATTTCTTGTTGTTTGGCTAAAGGCATACCTGCCATGCTGATAACTACTGATTTAGGTGTGGTGCGAATGGTTTCTACTAATTCCTTCATGTTAATAGTTTCAGCGGGTCCGGGTCGGAGAGCAACTACGTTAGGTAATTGTTCTGCCAAATAACCGTGAGCATCTAAAGCATCGAAACAAACGAATTGAAGTCCTAATCTTTCATATTCTTCCATAATGACCGCAGCGGTCCATGATTTACCACTACCACGCTTACCAGTAACGAACATAACTTGCGAAATAATACTGTCGCTACCGTAGGCAGGGAAATGAATATCCTTTCCCAAAACTACACGATCAGGAAGATTTACAACGGAATCAGCCATGTAAGTTCCTCAGCGTTCCAACTACTTATAGTTATTCGTCAGTCAGAGGTTGCTAACTCGAGCATCAATTGTGCCATCTTTCGGGCAGCCGCTGGATCCGATGGATCTAATGGGAAAAAGTGAGCAGGTCTGGGTTTAATCTCTTTACCGTAGTGTTGATCAATCAGGTCATTTAGTTCGAGGGCTGTTTTTCTACATCGAGGCTCTGCCCCTTTATTATCAATACCAAAATAGTAGACCGTAGATTCATTACGACGCAGGATGGTATCTCGAGGAGTCTCGGCAACTGGATCGTCAGAAAAGAAACCATGGAAAAGAGATCCAGCATTATAGAAATCATCAGTGATAACAAATGATACGGCAGAATCAATTCCAGTTCCTCGAAGTTTTTCGACTAAACCTTCAACGGCATAAGAGTGAGTAGTTCCATCAGTGCAGGGAATGGGTGGAGGCATACCGCCAACCCAGTTTTCTGCTTTATACTGAGAAAAGTAATCGATAGCCGCCTCGTAATCCTTGCTAAGTGGCGAAGCCCATGATCCAAGATTTCCTGCAGGTTTCTGTGGCCACTCAGTATATTTGGAAGAGCCATAAGATAATACCGCAAAATGATCGCCTTGATTCTGGGCTAATTTAATCATAGCACATACCAGTCCTCGAGCCACTTCAATACGATCCAAAGATCTTCCTTGAACTTCAAAGGCTCTGGAATCCATTGATCCAGAACGATCGACCATAATTAGAATAGCGGTGTTAAGTCCTTCAGTTCCACGAGGAATTGGTTGATCAACTACCATAGCAGGTCCGACTCCGGGGAATGGGAAGGGCACTAAAGTTGATTTGATAGCAGGCTTAGTTCCTTGAGAAACATCCCAATCCACAGTTCTAATGGGAACTTCAGGATATCGTTGGGCTTTCGGGGCTGGAACATAAGGAGGTGCGATCTCGGCAATAAAGTATTCTAAGGGATTAACGAAATCAGTATCTTCATCTTCAAACTCAAAATCTGGACCCGGCACTGTAAAGTTACAAGGTCCGCCTGATGCTGCACTACTTATTCCACTCATTTTAATCACCTTAGATAATATATGTCCCGTCTGCGTTTTTATACATCTCTTGCATAGTAGCGTCGTGTATCCAGAACCACCAACCGTTTTCGTCTTGAACATTTTGAAGTTCGGTAAGAAGAACTGCTTCTGAATAAGTTCCGATCCGACGGGGTTTGAAAGTAGGAGTATTAGGATTAGTCCAACCTGTGACAGTTCCGAATCTTTTGCGAGCAATTAGAACTTCGACACCCGGATAGTATTTTTCAGGTTTGCCATTATTCCATGCTTCTTGCAGATTCTTGGCTCCTCCAACATCAGTCCATGGTTTAGAAAGCGGGTTTCCTGCGCCATTTTCGTCATTAGTCATAGCCAGATCCATACCTACTTTGTAATACTTAAGACACGTTTTACATCCTAAAATCATGTCAGAACCACCTAATCCATTGTCAACCATGCCTTTGAAGACAACATCGTGGGTGTTGTTCGCAACGTTACTGCTACCACCCTTGGCCAGATTAACGGAAGCATGGCCAAAGATATCCATCATAATATGAGTTTTAGGCTTCATCCATAAATACTTAGGTCCAATTTTCATGCTATCATCAGTTTCATCAGCGGCTCGTGGATCGATAGATGGTCCGATCGTGAATCGAGGATATTCTCTTCGCTTGCCCTTTTCACCTGTTTTAGGATCACGATAGGAAGCATTAGGAACTGAATTGTCTACCCACCTTCGGCGTTCTCCAATGTAGCATGATTGAGTTCGCCCTTCGCAAACAATCCATGAAAAGCCGGGGAATGTTACACCCGATTGGGGATATCCTAATGACGCGGATGCACTGGTAAGATAATCAGCAATCTCGGTGCCATCTCCTTTGTAATCTCCATTAAGAGCATCACAAGATAATTGATCAGTAGTAACATAATCTCCATCAGGCAATTCACAGACTCCCGTAGGTGTGGGATTGCTATCGTCACTATTGTAAGGATTTCCTAAAGCATCGATCATCGGATCTTTAGGACAACTGGCACTGCCAGACGCAGAATCATCGTCATCAATACCCAATAAATTATTGACTTCTCTGAGATTAGAAGGGATGGGTATAGTAGTAAACTTACCGTCGACATAGATTTCATAAGAATAAGTGTCATCGGCATCATCAGTTACTAAGAGCATCATATAAGTATTCAATTTCTTACCGATAGCAGGAGAATCTAAAGGTAAGATTGGTTGTCCTGCGGCTTTAAAGGGCCTCAACAAGAGTTTCTTACGAGGATATCTGAGATAACCTGTGTAACCTACTGATTGGATTTTTAAATTAGTGGGATCGGTTTGATGGCCACATTGAGGACAATCTTCTAAAGGTCGGGGGCTATTAAACGGTGCAGAGACTAAGGTAGAACCACAATTTCGACAAGTGTCGACACCACCACGAGTGTAGGGATGGGCAACTTTCCCACAATCCATACACATAATTTGTCCAGTTTCGCCCCATAATGATACTGGGCTATTGTGGGCGTTGCACACCATTTTCTTGTCCCAAGTAAAAGCATATCTCATTTTACTGATCGGATATTTAGAAGGAGCGTCATTGGCTTGTTGAATAAGTGGGCCCAGTTGTTGAACACTACCTGTGGAATAATAAGTGCCACCCATCTCCATAGTTAAATCAGCAATATCTGGATCGAGCATTAAGTCCGGATTATTATTCAAGATTTTAGTCGACGAGGTAGAACCACGGAAACTTGGTGGACCAAAGAAAACTTCTTCTTTAGGATTACTTTTTTCTACTAATCGATTAGGACGATAAAAGTTGATGCCATCAGAATTAGCACGGTAACCAACTTCTAATGAGGGGATTCGAGCGGCAGCCTGCTTGTAATTGGTAATTGGAGTATCCTTTTTCAAAACACCGCAGGTAACACGGAAAGCAAAGGGCTTAGCAGTTTTTATTTGACTCAACTTGCCGTTAACCGTTCCAGTGACATAAGTTGAGGGTCTGATAGCAGAGTGGGTTTGAGCATCGATACTTTCGATAGTTTGTTCTCTAACCATGTGAACTGCCATGTGCTCTTTGCCACATCCGCCACCTTTAAGATTACTTGATCCGCAGTAGATACATTGGCCACTTCCTTTGTTAGCCGTAGCAAAGGTAGCATAACAGTCAAGACACTGATTATAATCATTACAACGAACTCGGGTAACAACAGGATAACCTGTTTGAGACCACTGAGTAGACATTTTGGGATCGACAGTTCCGATCCAATTCTTAGCATCATATAAACCTGCATCAATAAAGTGCCAATTATACATGAAATCGGCTCGACCGCAGCCTCCCTTTTTAGGATCGCAGACATAAATACCGCTATCTTGGGAATCGCCGGGGAGAACGGGCTCATAACCTCCGATAAAACGCTTAGTAATGTTGACTAACCCTGATTTATGGGAGTTAAAGAAATCTCTGTTGGCCTTGACATTGTCTTGAGCCAATTGACTGGGATCATCTTTATCAGGTCGATAAATGAGATCGAAAAGATTCTGAAGATAATTAGTTCCTTGTTTGGTTGGGAAGGGATTGTTTTCATAGACCATTTTCTCACCTCAAGGTTGTAAGCAGACTGATTCGGCGTGGTGACCGATCATAGATATATCTTCTAAGAATTGATGGCCTGCTGCGTAGCCAGTTTTTCCTTTATGTCCCGTGGTTAAAGCCCGGAATCCAGCGTATTCTAACATGATTAAGATACGCCAAAGAGTAGATTGTTCAGAACAAGCGTTCCCACCACTGGAAGTGTCGATAGCACCAAAACCATCTACCAGATCACAAGAAGCATTGTTGCCGCAATCAGGACAGAGTTCTTGAGTATAGTAAAACGGAACTTTGAGGCCATTTATCTCTACATAGTGGGGGAAGGTAGGCAAAAGATTGTTTTCTTTACCCTCGATATCCCATGTTTTAGTGACTTCATAGGTGCCCGCATTTATATTTCCTGCGGCGTTTAAGGGGCCTTGACATCGCAAACAAGTGACTCCATCGGAATTGCTGTCGCCTACTATTTCATCGCATTTGACACACTCATACAGTTTTCGAGCCGTTTTAACTTGGACTTGACGATACTTAGCATCCATCTTTTTAGCACAAGCATAGGACAAAGGTGGATAGACTTGGAAACCTCGACCGTGACCTTGTCGGATCTGATATAAGGGTGTTTTGCCGGGGACGGGTGTAAAGTTATCACCAGATTCGTGAGGAGAATAAGCACCAATAATTCCAGAAGCGGGAGTAAACCTATTATCTGGTAAAACTCCTGCTGCCCGAAGTTTTCCGTGTTCATTGGTGTGTTTACAGATACGAGAAGTTAAGTGCCAGCGTTGCGACCATTCCATTAACTCAGCAATCTTTTCTTCCTCTTCGTTTTTAGGTTTTTTCATCCAGTCACGAGCCTTGAAAATATGGGTGTTTACCAAGACATCAGAATACACGTTGCTCCATGTTCCTTGTCGACTAAGATTGATTGGCCATGATCGGATTTCTTTTCCCCATGAGGTAGTCCAATGAGGTTGTATAGAAAGGTGACCTACTTCGTGAGCAATAACGAATTGATTCATAGATTGAACAGTAGCAACATCTGATCCAAAACCATGGAAGTTTTCAGGAATGGAAGAGTCAACCCATTCAGGACCAAAACAAACTTGCTTAGAGTTAGTATAAGCGTTATGCAGAGAAGTGGATAACACGAATTGGGTTTCTTGCGGTATGCCTGTCAACTTTTTGAAGATCTTATACGTTTCAACAAATGCTTTAGGCAAATGTTTATTCGCACGGTCTTCCGTTGACGCCATGATTGTAAATACTATCCACCAACTATATAAGGTTTCACTCTAAAGAGTTACCGAACAAATTGTTGTAATACATACGGTCCAAGGCCAACATGTTTCCTGAATCAATCAAAGCAGTATTGGTTTTGTAACCTTGCTGGGAGGATCCATTAGTCCATTGTTTACTCATGTATTGCTTCTTTTGATTGACTGGTAGGATTTCGAAATCGGGTCCTTGGGCTACATCACCGACATTGGTTTTAGCAGTAAGAGCAGGTGCGGAGGTAATACCAACGGTAAACAGCATGTCGATTAGATCGCCACCAGTAGCCGATTGGGTTTGTCCCACCATGCTAAGTCGTAGCCAAAGACGAAGTTTGTCATCACCTTTAACACCACGATTTCCAATTTGAGCATTGACAACTGGAGCGTGATTGAGTTCGAAACAACCCCACATATCATCGATAGCAGAGCCAGTAGGATTACTGATCTTAGCAATCAAGAATGCCTGAGCCTTTTTAATCCAATCATCAAAGGATATTTCCACTGCCGTTTCAGATTTCGGGAAGTCATCTCCTAAGTTCATTCCTGCTCCAACAGCGGTGCGGAAGTTCTTAGCAAACTGGTTGAGAGTTTTACTGATATCATAACGACTGATAGATTGATTGAGGTTGGCAGTTTGCTTGTAGCGTCCACTGACTCGAAGTGATTGATTAGCAGCAGCCAACGGGTAGTCGGCTTCCACACTTAGAGGAGAATTATCGTTGGTCAAGGAATAAGTATCAACTTGCCCCAAACCAATTAGACTTCCATAAGCCCCTTGAGCATCATCATAGGTGTGCCAGTAGATTTGTTCTGGACGTGGCCATGGTCCTTCTCCGACGGATCGGTAAGAAGATTGCACTAAATTGCCATCTGCTCCCAGAGGTGTAATGGCTTGAGGGAATGGACGGACATTGGTGGAGCCCATTTCGATGTTGAGTTCCAGACCATCTGCTCCAGCCACAGTTCGCATCTCACCAGCAAGCATACGAAGTAGTCGCTCACGATCGTTAGTAAACAAGTTGGGTTCTCGAGCGATGAAACCACGAAGTCGGTAATAATCCCACAAACATGGTTCTCCATTTGGACTTGGGTTCAAAATCATGCTTTCGTAGTTAGAATACATCTCGTGATAGTTAGTTGGTGGCTTGATGATAGCAGCAGATCCTTCTGGACCTGCCATCGAGGTAGCATAGTTACGAGCAACCTTACGGCCACGACCCTTGCGTTCTTCTTCGATAACCATGGAAGCAATATGCCAATGGATTGGAGTCAAATCATCGACTTCATCTCCAGCGATGGCTTCATAGAGTGGGCGGATAACTAATTGTTCGTATTCCCAGACGGCTGGAACTGAGTCCATAATGGATCGACAGTGGTTATAATAGTAATCCGAGTTGTCCATCAGGTTTCTTTCTTCCATAGAAACATCTACTACTTTACCTTCTAAGTATCCTTTTACAATCATCTCACGCACGAACTCTTGTTCGTTGACATATCCAATACGGTTTCCGTCGAGACCCTTGTTGTTACCTTCCATATCTTTGGCCCCTGCCTTGGCACGACCCATACGGTGAGCAATAACATAAGGCACGGCATCCAAAATCTCTTGGCGAGATACAGAATCCTTTCCACGAAGGAAAGCAAATGCTTGTGCCAATTTAACAATAGAGTTGGTGAAACGGAAACCAAGCACACGAGTAAACACAGTTGGTAGTTGTCCTGCTCTTTCAGCACTACCGAAAATCATAGTGGTATCATTTAGAACTGGTGAAGTTGTTCCACGATCAGAAGTGTTGGTGTTAGTAGTGGTAGAATAATCCAAGAGAGGTGATTCATAAAGATCCAAAGAAAGTTCGTCGTCAACGTCAGAGAAAGAGTAGTTAACTCCTTGGTCTGATCCAGCCACGTTTACGCTCTTAGGACGAGCAGCGAAAATCTGAGAGAACAGAACTGAAATCACAGAGATATCACGGAAACCATCATAAGAAGAACCGGGGGTTGTAAAGCGAGTTTCTTTGCCCACCATTTTCCAGAGACCTTGAAGATCATTGAAACGCATAGGTCGGAAGGAATTAGGATCGGCCTCATCACTCATCATGTAATCAACTAAGATTCGGTTAGGTTCTAAACCACCTTTACCTGAGAACTTGTTGACTAATTGGTCGTATCTGCCACCTAAAGATACCGACTTGAATAACAATTCCATGTCGATACGGTCAGTAAATGCCAGATCGTTTCCTTTTTGGTGGGGGTTAGTATCCATCCATGCTACGAAATCAGGTGATTTGAACGTTTTACCCCTGTATTCGACCAACTTTTCAGCAATTAGTCCCAGAATAGCATCTTCTACACCAGATTGTGAACGGTTGGCTTCGTTAAAGAACTTCACAGGTTGAGTAACAATTTCACGAGGAACTGGCTCGAACTCGTAAGTGTTTACCGTTTCACCAGATTGGTTGACGGCTTCAACTGCACGGATTTCAAGACCATAAAGCACCTCATCGGGACGCTTATCATAATCGATCTTGGCCACACCAATCTCTCGAAGCATCTCGACAGAGATGTCAAAGAGTCCAGCGTCAGAAGTAGTTCTGGCATCCACAAACCAGTGGCACATAAACTTTCGCATCCAATAACCTTCGTTTCGACCAGTATCAGTGTAGATACCACCTTGGTTAGTAAATTGAACAAACTCACTTAGATGACTGCAATCTTTCATGAGATCTCGATAAGTTTGAGTAGTCCAATCAGGATAACGCAATTGCATCTTCCATGGACCATAACTCGGAGCCTGATTATTGTTGAAGTTAAGGAAATCTGATCCATCGTGAATCTTAATAGGCTTAACTAACATACGAGTTCTACCTGCTTTCTTCTTTTCGATAAACTTGGTAGATCCGGGTGTCCAATGTTCAGGGTTAGCCGTAGGGGAATTGTATTCTTCAATACTGAAATCATCCGTTACTTCTACTTCCCAACAATTGAAGAGTGCTTTATGGAAACCTTCTGGATCGAGAGTGGTCTTAGATCGGATATCTCCATCGATAGCAGGGAGAACAGGTTCGCCATTAACCATGACAATTTGATTATCCTCATTTGTATGGGCTTTTTCAAACGCTCGTAGGAATTGGAAATCAAAGGTGTAAGCACCTGAGTGGCTCACTGTTCCTGCTTGGCTTTCGTGCCAGTCAGTAAATCTCCAGCCATTCCAATTACGGTAAACTGACTCGTTACGCTGATCATTATACATAACGTTATAAGATTGTCCCGATGGAATAACATCTGCGATATGGGCGTTAGAAACACTATCGTTGTTGGCAAAGATTTGGTCTAAAGAATCATAGCGGTGGTGGCCGTTATAATCGACAGGGTATTTACTCATAGTAGCAGCCGTAGCCAAATAAGTCTTGTTGATGTGGAATCCATAGGAGTTACCTAAAAGGGTGGCCGCACAATTGATAACGGTGGTCTTACCTGTTCCGGGAATACCTGACAATCGGCAAGTAGAGTTCTTCATTAACCAAGCAGCGATAAAGGCTTCGAGTTGACGATAATCATCGAATCCGAAAACCGAATTGAGTTTAGTAACTAAATTACGAATCCATGTTAGAGTCTGGACTCGGGCCTTGCGACGGTCTCGATCACTCATGATTTGATAGAAGTTCTGGAAAGCAGGGGTAACTGCTTTACCCATGGCCGAGGGGCTGTATTGATTAGATCCATTTTGAAGAGCAGTCATAGCAGAGCCTGAAAAGACAGTATCTACTTCGAGTTGTCCAACGGAATCTACATCCAGTCCTACGGAATCAGTAATATCTGTTCCCTGATCATCAAATATCTGAATAAAGTGGGGTGTGCCAACAGCATCATCTAAAACATCAACACGGTTAAGATTGGCTGGCAATCCACGGATACGAACAATATCTTCTAAAGTCTTGCCTTGGATTTCTGCCACTTTCTGAATTAGTTCGGCTGCCTCTTCACCCATAATGGATCGAAGGAACTTAATGTTGTCGGGTGTATCGAACATGGTTTGGGCTACAAAAGATGGATCGATATAGGTAGCGGCTTCATCAGTATACTCCAAATCTCCCTCTATAAGAGTAGAGAGTTGCTCAATCTGGGCTTCTCCAATAAAGTTAGCCAGTTCTTGCATATTATCAGGATGGAGAACAGTAATTCCTGCTCCCTCATCTTCTTCCATTTCTTCGATCTGTTCATCGGTGGTATCATCAAGAGTAACTACTTCTTCGTCTTGGGCGGGGGTTTGCTCCATTATATCTTCTTCTAAAGGCGTAGCATTGTCTTCGGCTATGACTTCAGGAATATCAGTAGGAACATCTCCAAAGAGATTCATCATTTCGTCGTTATCAATAGGGGTTAGTTCATCGTCCATTATATCACCTCAAAAGTCCAGTTGGAGTTCCACCATTACAGGCTTGCCATTATGTCGCCCAACTATGTAGTATTTGTTGCCCTTGCTAAAAGCAACAGCAGCGGTAGCATTCTCGTCAGATTTACTACCATTTCGAATGTTGAAAGCATCACTCATGCGCTGTTGGCGACGAATGGCTTTTTGCTTTTGATAAGCACCTGATGGATCGCCTGTGCGTAGTTCAATAGACTCTACACGCCCACGCAGGATTTCTCCCAAGAGATCTACCGCAGCAAACTCATCATCAGGATTAGGAATATGGATAGAAGTGGTGGTTCCAGTAGCCATGTTTCCAAACTCTAAATCAACATCGCTAACTAAATCATAACCTAAGGCATTACCATCTTCATCAACGGCTGGCATAGCAGGTGAAGTAGACATGTCTTGCAGCATCAAGGCACGAAGTCCCTCGGAATCAATGAAGAGTTCTGCCATAACGGTTTTTTCATCAGCATACGGAGTGAGGAGTAAATCTAAATCTTGTTCGTCACCGGGGAAAATCAGAGTTTCCATCTTGGTATTCTCAGGACCACCATTAAAGAGATCAGTAGTAGTGGAAGTATCCATGTCAAAGACCAAGTTAACCGCAATATAAGTTTGCGAAACATCCACGGCATCTGACGTAGCGGCTACAATACGGGATAACCAGTAGTTTTCTTCACGCAGGGTGCCATCGAGATCGGCTAATCCGCCTTCATATCCTTCTAAGGTGGCTTGGATAGTTACTTGGGGGCTATAATACCCGAATCCATATCCCAGAGTTCGCAACCTATTAAGGGCTTCATTATAATCGTCACGGGCAGAGGCAGGTCCTCCGATTCCATAATTATCCTCTCTAACAGGTCCAATGTAAACGGTTTCCACACCATCTACATCACTGACATCGTAAAGGACATCAGGAGCAACCCAGAAAGAGTTAGGAACGTCACCCATGGCAAACACACATGGCACTGGATCAGTTACATTAGCATCAGCCAAGGGAGTAGAGAAGGTCTCCATGCTGGTAATCTTATTAGCAGCAATCCTAAATGATTCTTGGCCCTGATTTGAGGCGACTAAACCAGTAACTGTGGCTGTGCCACGTTCCCATGCTACTTCTAATCGATCATAAAATCCAATAGAAAAAGCCTTAGAGTCCACAGTTAGAATAATCATACCCTCGGTGAAATCGACATAGGCTTCTGGAGAAGCATCTACTTCCACAACTTCTGCGCCTTCATCTCCACCAAACAAATCAATAACGAGATTTTTGGCAGTTACGGGAGGTTGTAAAACGGCATTATTAGGGCTTTGTGAAAGAACTACTCGTAGTTGCCCCTCATAAGGATACATACCACCATAAGCATCACGGCCTGCCCATGTAGCATCATTAAGTGATCGTGCGGTTGGGACTACATCTGACAAAGGGCCAGAGGCAAGGCGGATTTCATCATCATCGCCAAAATACAGAGTGCCTGTTCGAGGAGTCACTTCTTCCACCACTACTTCTGCTGGCACTTCTTCTACTACTTCCTCTTCTTCCTCAACAGGTGTTGCTGTTGGAGCAGGGGCTGGAGGCGGGGTTGGTGCTGGCGTAGGAGTTGATGGTGTCGGTGCAGGTGCTGGAGGTGGAGTAGGCGTTGTAGCACCCATCGTTGGATGGACACCACGAGAACCAAGTGCATAAGTATCTCTCAGATTCGCAGGGAACTCGGAGAGGTAGTTAGCACCTGCAGCGACTTTTTTAGCGGCAGCGATCCATGTAGGATCTGGCATACCTGTGGCAGCAATAGATAAGATGTTTCTTGCCATCATACCATTGTGATCGAAAAACTCGGGTTTGAGAACACGAGCAGGAAGTGGATCTCCAGCCCCATTACGCTTAGCGGATCGGGAAGATCCTGTGCTGGCAGGTGGGGCTACTATATAACGGGTGTAATTATCGGCTTCTTGCTCATCAGCCAAACCCATCCAGTTTTGGATGTTAGAATCATTCCAGTGTTGCTGAACGTGTTTACTATATTGTTTGTTTCCACCAAACATAGGATTTCCTGCTCCAGCACCTGTTTGATAAGTAGGAACTGAGTAACCATTATCATTAAGAAGATCAACGATATCGTTGTCAAGTTGAGTCATGGCTCCAGCACGGAAACCTTCTACATTAAGATAGACAAGAAGTGCGTGTCTGTTGTCTTCAGTAAGTGTAGGCATACTTTTGGTTGCTACTGCCAACTATATAAAGTTTCGTGCTGACGGTTATATCTGACGTCCTTCCTCTCGAAGTTGCATGATTAACTCTGCTCTTAAAAACTGATAGATTCGGCGGAACCAGACTAAATGTTCTTCAAAAAAACTACATACTAAAGCCACTTCTGGATATACTTTACCATAGGGTTTAAGTGCTACCAAAAACTCGGGGAATCCTGAATTGGCCCAAACCAGCAAACCACGATCAGATATTTGGCGCATAAAGTCTTGGTTCATTACCATCCGATCGAACAATTGACCCATTTCGCTATCACTTACCGATCCATCAGGGTAATAATAGGGATTAAGGTGAATAAATCTTTCGATTATATCAAAATAAGATGGTAGGTGGATGTTTCTCAGCCACGAAATCCATGACTCCATTTGTAAAGCCACGAACCGTGCCCAGATAGGGTTGATATCACTCTGCGCTGTCATCCGCATCGTCCTCGGCCTCGATTTGTATTTCATCCTCGACAGGATCATAAGATTCCTCGTTCCACGGAGTATCGCTTAAATCAACGCCAGCCGAATCTGCTAAATCATCGACCGTTTCCAAAGTTCCTGTAAAGGATGGTATAGTGTAGTTGGGCTCTCCCAAAGGATCATACTGGTTAGCAGAGTCAGGAACTGGAACGTTTTCATCGAACTCTACTTTAGACTGGGAAGCCAAGCGTTTCTTTTCGCCATCCATAGCAGCATTGATTTTTTCTAATCCCAAATCAATAGTGAAAGCATCAGAGTAATCAATTTCCTTTTCGAAGCGACCATTATGATTAGTTTTGTTTTGACGATCAGATCTTTGAATCTGATCCATAGTCATGCCTGATTCCATAGCCAAACGCTCTAAACCTTGAATATAGGCTTCAGAAGGCTCAGTCTCGGGAACAACAGTAGGCTTTTTCTGCTCTCCTATAACGGCAGTCCAATCTACACCATCACGGAAGGGATTAACATCTGCAGGGATCTGGCCCTCTTGTTGCTTAGGTTCTGGTTGGGGCTCAGGCTCTGGCTCAGGTTCCAAGTTTTCTCCAATAAACAAACCATCCATATCCGAAGTTTGAGCCTCTTTGATTTGATTAAGGAAATCCATGTCTTGTTGAGACAATTCTTTTTGACGGCCTGCAAAGTAATCCATAGACTCTCTAACAACAGGAGTGATATCAGTTAGGAACTCGATTAGACCCGTAGCAGCCTGAGCAGTCGGGGATTCTGATACCGCACCTCCGACGCCATATTTATCGAGGAAGTTTAGCAGTGGAACAATAACCTTTTCAGACATATCTGGATCGACATTTAGTTTGCGGGCTAATTGCCCTGCATCATTACTACCTGCCAACATTTCCATGAGGGTCTTTTGTTTCTCTTTTTTACCTGCTGGGGCGGAACGCTTAGTAGCACGTTCTTGGGCAAGAAGCCTTTCAACTTCATCGAAATCATCAGGCTTGATGAGT
>MDSV01024004.1_pt1 | contig 34820 bp, 37 predicted proteins | sample 810851 | NCBI WGS metagenome assembly MDSV01 (sample SAMN05326640, study PRJNA326480) | marine metagenome | isolation source: seawater | place: Atlantic Ocean: North East | collected 2012 | reverse complement strand
GTATCTGGAAGAGTTGAGGTATGTTTTATAAATTTGTCTACAAAAAAACCAATAAAATTTCCTGATGAATTATTATCAAATCTCACATAGAATAAATTATGGATGAAATATCAGTTTTAAATCTTTTCTTAGAGGCTGGCTTAGTTGTAAAAATTGTTATGACATTACTTTTTGTTGCGTCAATTCTATCTTGGATAGTTATTATTGAAAGATACAATTTTTTTACAAAAATAAAAAATCTTAATAACGAATTTCTTAAAAATTTTTGGAACAATAAAGACCTTACTTTGCTTTATAAGGACTTGTCAGACAATGATTTTCTGTATGGCTCTATGAATTTATTCAAGAATTCTTATGATGAATTCCAAGATATAAATACAAACAAAACAATTTCAGAACTAGATCTTGAAGGTATTAATAGAATAATGAGAGTTTCAATTGCATCTGATGAGGAGGAAATGAACAAGCATTTATCATTCCTTGCTAATGTTGGTTCTGTTAGTCCATATGTTGGTTTGCTTGGAACAGTTTGGGGAATTATGACTTCATTTCAAGGATTATCTGATGCAACACAAGCTACTATTAATGCAGTTGCTCCAGGTATTTCTGAAGCCTTAATTGCCACTGGAATGGGTTTATTTGCAGCAATTCCTGCAGTCGTGGCATTTAATAAATTTACTGCAGAATCTGAGTCTATTAGTCAAAGTACAATGATTTTTGCAGAAGAACTAGCCAGTATTTTTTATAAGCAATCAATTAAAAAATAATGATTTATAGGCTTGCAAAAAAGAAAAATCTTAAAGCTGAAATAAATGTTGTTCCATACATAGATGTGATGCTTGTTCTTTTGATTATATTTATGGTTTTATCACCTCTTTTAATTCAAGGAATTGAAGTTAATTTACCTCAAACAGACACAACAAAAATGTCAGTACAAAATGAACCATTAGTAATATCGATTGATAAAAATGGAAATTATTTTATTAATGTTGGGGATGAATCGCTTTCAATAGACTTAGAAGAGCTAAAAAGAAAATCAAAAGTAATCTATGATGCAAATCCAGAAGTAGAAGTAGTTTTTCAAAATGATAAAGATGTAGCATTTGAGTACGTAGCAAAAGCAATGGCATCAATTCAGAGTATTGGAATTTCTAATATAGGAATCGTAACTTCTGGCTATGAGAATTAATAAAACTTATTTTGAAGCCTCTTTTGTATCATTTTTAATACATGCCTTAATTCTTTTATATCTTCTTGGTTTCTTTTATTCTGAGTCTAAACAGACATCAATATTAACCAAGCCGATAAACGTAAGTTTGATTTATAAAGATCAATCTGAAGTAAAAAAAAATAAACCTATCAAAAAGATTATCGAACCACAAAAAATTGAGTTATCAGAAGCAATTAACAAAAATGAGACTTCTACAGAATCTATCTCATTCGATTCGCTATTAACCACAATTGGTTTTGATGAGCTTTTAAAAGAAGACAACCTAATCTCTGAGAGAATAGAACAAAATGAAATTGATTTATACTCTTCCTTGATAGTAAAAAATATCCAAGAAGCTTGGCGAAAACCAATTAATATACAAGATGGATTAATCTGTAATTTAAGACTTACAATTAATAAAAATGGCAGAGTTCTTAACGTAAACCTTATAAAAAGTAGTGGGAACATAAGGTTTGATAATTCTGCGATTAAAGCAGTTCAAAGAGTTGAGACTTTTAGTTTTTATAATCAAATTTCAGCTAGTCTTTTTGCATCTAACTTTAGAACAGTAATTCTAAAATTCAATCCATCATGAATAGAATAATTTTTTTACTAATATTTTCTAATATCTTAATTTCTGAACTTATCTTAGAGGTTACTCAGGGTAAAGATGATCCTTATAGGGTTGCATTAGTAACGTTTAATGGAGACGCCAAAATAGTCAATGAAATAAATTCAGTTATTAGAAATAACCTTATGAGATCTGGCGAGTTTAATATTTTCGAAGATGATGATTTATTATCAGTACCTAAAAATGAAAATGAAATAATTTATAACGATTTTAAGATTCTTAATATTGATTATCTTGTTTTTGGAGAGGTATTTATTGATGGAAATAGTAATTCAGTAGAATACAAAGTTTTTGATATTAAAAGGGGTACTCAGGTAAGAAACTCAACTGTTTTTGGAATTCCAAATAGAAATAGACAATTAGCACATTATGTTGCCGATGGTATTTATGAAGAAATAACTGGCATAAAGGGAATATCAGCTACAAAAATTTTATATGTTACTGAGAAAGATAATTTCAATCTAGTTATTTCAGATGCTGATGGAAAGAATGAACAACTATTGCTTACAAGCTCAGAACCAATAATTTCACCAACATGGTCTCCTGATTCGAAAAAGGTAGCATATGTTTCATTCGAAACTGGTATGGCTAAGGTGTATATTCAAGATATAGCTTCTGGTGAAAGGGAGGTAGTGATAGAAAACTCAAAGCAAATAAGTTCACCAGCATGGTCTCCAGATGGAAAATTTTTATCTTTAACAATGTATCAGGATGGTAATGCTGAAATTTATATATTGAACTTAAAAAATAAAAACCTTACCAGATTAACAAATCATTATAGCATTGATACTGAATCAGTATGGTCACCAAGAGGAACCAAAATTATGTTTACTTCAGGTCGGTCAGGATCTCCTCAATTATATGAAATAAATTTAAGAAAATTTAATTCAAAACCAAAGAGGATTACTTTTGATGGAAATTACAATGCTAAAGGATCTTATTTACCAAATAATGAGGGGATAGTTTTTGTGCATAGAAGCAAAGATCAGTTTCAGATTGCACTTAAATACTTTAATGAAAATTTTGTTAGAACTCTTACAAACTCAATGATGGATGAATCACCTAGTATTTCTCCCAACGGAAATGTTATAGTTTATGCAGTAAAAATTAATGGTACTGGGATGCTCGCTGGTGTTACTTTAAGTGGAGCAAAATTTATTTTACCTGCTTCTGAAGGTGCTGTTCGTGAACCATCTTGGTCAAGTTTTTTGAGATAATTTAAGGAGTTATTTATGCAGTATTCAAAAATTAATTTTCATTTTTTATTTTTTTTAATTTTTTTAACCTCATGTTCAAGTATGAATGTTTCTCAGGAAAAAGTTTATTCTGAGGATGTAAGAACTGTTCAAGCATCATTGAGCAGTTCTGAGATTAGTTATGATAGCGAGGCAATTTTTGCAAATGCAATAATTTATTTTGAGTTTGATAAATCAAACCTTACTACAAAATCTCTTCAAACATTAAAAAGCACGGTTAATGCATTAGAAGAAAATCCTGCAATTGGATTAACTTTATCTGGTCATGCTGATGAAAGAGGAACCCGTGAATATAATTTAGCTTTAGGTCAAAGACGTGCAGAAACAGTAGCTGAATACTTAATACTTAATGGTATTAATAAGAGCAGAATCACTGTAAAAAGCTATGGTGAAGAAATGCCTGCAATGTTGGGTCAAAATGAGAAAAGTTATGCAAAGAATAGAAGAGTTGAGATAAATTAATTAATGAATATTAAATTTTCTTTTCCATTTCTATTACCTATTATTTTTTTTCACGTTGCTGTTCAAGCTGACGATAATGAAGATATAAAAACTGATATTTTATTTTTAAAAATACAGGAGCTTGAGACAGAAATTTCAGAATTAAGGGATAGAGTTGAGTCTCAGAATTATTTAATTGAAAAATTAATCAATGAATCTTTAGAAGTTGCTGAAAATAACTCTTCAAACATTGATGATCTGAATTTAGGGTCAGATATTAAATTTAAAGGTATTGAAGATCCTAAAAGCGAAGACCAAATTTATAATGGAGCAATTACAGCATTAGAAAATCAAGAATACGATAGAGCTTATAATCTTTTTAACTACTTTGTAAGTAATTTTGATAATGCAGAAAAAAATCCATTAGCATATTTTTGGTTAGGTGAAATTTCTTTTATTAATGATGATCTAGAAAATGCAAATAAATTTTATTTGGAGCTAATAAATTCATTTCCAAATCATTATAGGGTTCCACTTTCACACAAGAAGATTGGTGACATCTACATGAAAAAAGGTGAAGCTAATATGGCTTCAAATAAATATAATTTTGTTATCAGGCAATATCCGAACAATACTGCATCTTCTTTAGCCTTGCAGATATTGAAAAATATGGAATAATCACCATCTTTATTTATGTATTACCCTGGGTCGCTAGCTCAGCTGGTAGAGCAGTTGGCTTTTAACCAATTGGTCACAGGTTCGAATCCTGTGCGACCCACCATTTTTAGGGCATAATATTTTGATGTTTTTCTTAAGAAACCTCTTTCTTAATTTCAGAACCTCTTTTACTTTTGATGCATTCAAAGGAGGTTTTTTATTCTTTTTAGTTCTATCTTCTTGGTATATTTTGCGACCAGTCAGAAATGAAATGGCAGTTTCAAATGTTAATGAATTGCCATACCTTTTAGGCGCCGGTGCTCTAGCTATGCTTTTGTTAAATCCACTATACTCATGGATTGCAAGTAGAACCAATCTTAAAAAAATAGTTTTTTATTGCTACTCTTTTTTTATAACTAATTTAATTTTTTTTATATTCTCATGGAGAGTGTTTGATCTGAGTGACTCAATATGGTTAGAAAGAGTTTTTTATGTTTGGAGTAATGTATTCTCATTTTTTATAGTATCGATTTTCTGGGTTGTGATAATTAATTTATTCAGAGATCTAAAAACTAGAAATTTCTATGGAGTAATTATGGCAGGTGGATCTTTAGGAGCATTCTTTGGATCTTCAATCACCAAGCAATTATCAGGATCATTTAATGAATTTGGTTTAGAGTTTTTTGGTATTTTTTCAGCAATATTTTTATTTTTAGCAATGTTATTTGCAATTCAAATGATAAATAAATCAAAGCTTATGAATAAGCTCCAGCTTAAAAATGTTGGAGGAGGTAGTCTTGACGCTATAAAAAACTCCATCAAAAAAAGTGAAATAAGAAATATTTCATTATATGTTTGGATATGGACTGGGCTTATGACTGTCCAATGGATAACAGCTGCAAATATTGTTGAGTCTTGGTCACAAGATCCTCAAGAAAGAATAGAGTTTTTTTCTCTTATTGAACAAATTATTTCTCCATTAACATTTATATTTCAGGTTTTTTTAACAAACATAATTATTCAGCGTATTGGTATTAAAAATATTTTGTTAATGTATGGATTTATTTTCATGATAACTTTTGTAGCATATGGATTTGTTCCATCTATAACTATTGTGGCAATTGTCCAAATATTTCTTAGAGTATTTGAATATGCAATCAATAAACCAACAAGAGAAATAATATTTAGTTCATTGAAAAAAGATGACAGATATAAGTCATCAGTCTTCATTGATACCTTTATTTCTAGATTTGGTGATTTGACGGGTAGTAGCATTGTAGCAATTGGAAAATTGACTACAGTTGCAGCAAATATGTTTCCTCTTTTTACTATTCCAATAGCTGCCTATATTTCACTTTTAGGAATCAAGATATCAAAACAAACTAAAATTAAAGACCTCTAGATGCGTTTAAAACTTTTTTAATGTCTACAATTTTTGTCATTATCCTCTCAGAAACTTGAAAATTATTTTGAGTTAGCTGAAGAGCAAATTCTAGCTGATTTAATGCTTTTTCATTTTGGCCTAAAAGTAAAAAATACTCAGCTCTGCTTTGATGATAGCCAACTATATTTTGACCTGCTCTTTGAATTTCAGATAATAATAGCCACAATTCAGGATCTCTATTTTTTCTAATGAGTTGATCTCTTATGATTTCTTCAGCTTCAAATTTCTTCCCAATTCTTAGAAGAATTTTAGATTTTGATATTGATAATGGATAATTTCTTGGAGAAATATCAAGTAGTTTATTTACCAAATTTAATGCATCATCATATTTGCCTGCAGCCTCTAAAATATCAACCTTTGTGTTATTAAGAACAAGATTTTTAGGATATTTTGCAACAAGTTGATTAATTAGTTTTATGCTTTCTGAATAATTATTATTATTACTATGCGAGAGGGCTAATCCGTAATAATTTGCATCTGATGGATTACTTTGAATTCTAGCATTGAAAATTCTTATCGCATTTGAGGGAATATTTTCATAATAGACCTCTAGTCTTGATTTCATTAATGCAAATTCAAGAGTATCTTTCTTAGTATTTTCACTTGAAATATTCTCTGCTGCATTAAATGCATCACTTATTCTTGATGATGATAAAGGATGAGTTAATAAAAATTCAGGTGGAAGATCGCCAGAAAGCCTTCTCAAATTATTCATATTTTCAAACATCTCTCCCATTGATTTTGGATCATATCCTGCATTTACAAGATTCATAAAACCAACTCTGTCAGCTTCTTTTTCAAATAACCTGCTATATCTTAAATTCTGTGATTGAAGAATAGCAGGACCAACAGCCATAGCATTTGGATTATTGCTTATCAATGCAATTGCAATCGAGGAAACCAAAACCAGTGTTGATGCTAAATTGGTATCTTGGGATTTCAGAACGTTTCTAGCAAAGTGCCTTTGACTTAAATGAGCAAGTTCATGTGCTAATACTGATGAAAATTGTCCTTCATTATCTGAATTTAGAAATAAACCACCATTAATACCTATTACTCCTCCAGGAGCTGCAAAAGCATTTAAAGAGTCATCATCTATAAGAAGTATTGAGAAATACCTATCTTCAACCTGACTATACTCAGATAATCTATATATAAGGTGTTCAGTATAGTCAAATATAATTGGATCTGATATTAAGGGTGCCTGAGAATATACTTGTTTAAGAAACATTTCACCGATTGCTTTTTCCTGCGCAGCTGAAACTGCGCCTGAAACTCTATCACCTAAGATTGGCAGTTTAATATCATTTGAAGAAGTATCATCTGAAGAAATAAACCCAGAGATAAATATAGAAATTGTTATAAATATTTTAAATAACATATTATTTTAATTACTAAATTTAATATTAGAACAAAAAAATCATTATAAGTTTTATTATCTTTATTTTTTTAAAACTGTCTAAAAATTCTTTTTTTAAACAAATCTTATATAATGATGATCTTTATATGATAGAACATTTAAGTAATTTCTTTAAACGCATTTTTAGTAATGAGGAAACAGTTGTTTTTACTTTAATAATAATTTTGACATTACTCATTTTTAGTTTTTTTGCTGCTGTTCTTACTCCATTTATAGTTAGCATTATTGTTGCTTATTTATTGGTCGGTCTTCAAAAAAACATTGTTTCGTATAATCTTTCAGAATTTTCGGCAAATATTATATCTTTTTCTATTTTCATAGTCGTTGGTGCGGCAATGTTTACATGGCTTATACCTCTACTTTATGTTCAATTACAATCATTTGTTCTTGACATACCAAGACTTTTTAATGACTTTTTAAATTTTGTATCAACAGTTCCAGCTGCATTTCCTGAACTAGTTGACTCAGATCAAATATCAGTTTTTTTCCAAGCAGTTTCATCTGAATTATCTTCAATAACACAAAACTTGGTTAAATCTTCAATTGCTGGAATTCAAAGCACAATTACAATTCTTTTATACATTATTTTATTTCCTATTCTTGTTTATTTTTTTCTTTTTGATAGAAAAAATATTGTTGAGGGATGTTTAAAAATAATACCTGGTGATAGGGAAATGCTATCAAAGGTTTGGCAAGAGATGGATATTCAGTTAAGTAATTACGTCCGAGGCAAAGTTGTTGAAATAATTATTGTCGCAATAGCTGCTGCATTATTATTTTTCTTCTTTGATTTAAATTATGGTGCTCTATTGGCTGTTCTAGTAGGCTTATCAGTACTTATTCCATTCGTTGGCGCATTCTTGGTAACAATACCAATTGTAATAATTGGATTATTACAGTTTGGTCTTGGAACTCAATTTTATCTATTAGTAGGTCTATATATGTTACTTCAATTTATTGATGGCAATCTGCTTGTACCTTTAATTTTTTCAGAAGCAGTTAAGTTACATCCAATAATAATTATTCTTGCTGTATTTATATTTGGAAGCATGTTTGGATTCTGGGGTGTGTTCTTTTCAATTCCGTTAGCAACATTTATAAAAGCAGTATGGAATGCATGGCCAGGACTTCAAAAAAATCATGAACACTAAGCTATGTCTGCTTTTAATTATAAGCTCACTAAATTTAATGAGTAGCGAAAACTTTGGAATAGTTGTTCATGGTGGTGCAGGAGTTTTATCTGGACTTAGTAAGGAACAACAAAAGATAATTGAAGAAAAAGTTTCTGAAACAGTTATATCTGCATACAAAATGCTTGAACAAGGAGGGTCAAGCATTGATATAGTTGAATATGCTGTGTCTGAATTTGAAGATTCACCTTTATTTAATGCTGGGAGGGGGTCAGTGTACAATGCTAATGAAATTCAAGAAATGGATGCATCAATCATGCATGGAAAGAATAGATCTGCTGGTGCAGTAGCTTCTGTTAAAAAAATAAAAAATCCTATTAAGCTTGCAAGAAAAATTTCAGAATATACTGAACATGTCTTATTGGTTGGAGACGGTGCAGAAGCTTTTGCACAATCAATTGGTGAAACTATTGTAGACCCTAGCTACTTTTATTCTGAAAAAAATCTTCTTCGATTAAGAAAACAAAAAAAATTAACTTCTAATTACAACATAATTCAAGATAAAATTGGTACTGTTGGCGCTGTTGCTCTTGATAAAATGGGTAATATATCAGCTGGAACTTCTACTGGTGGTATGACAAATAAAATGCCTGGAAGGGTTGGTGATTCTCCTTTAATTGGAGCAGGCACTTGGGCCCAAAATGATGTGTGTGGAGTATCTTCAACGGGCCATGGAGAATTTTTCATTAAGTATCAAGTTGCTAAAGAAGTCTGTACTAGAATTGAATATTTAGGACAATCACTAAATGAAGCTTCATCAAAAGTTATAAGCGAGCTTTATGACATTGGAGCAAGTGGAGGATTAATAGCAATTGATAAATCTGGAAATGTTGCAATGCCTTTTAATACCCAGGGTATGATAAGAGGAAGTTTAACTAATAAATCTAAACTAAATATAGCAATTTATTAAAGCTCTTCCACAGCAGCAAGAACCTCTTTAACATGGCCTTTAACTTTTACTGATCTCCATTCTTTTACAATTACTCCCTTCTCATTAATGAGAAAAGTTGACCTATCTACTCCAATATATTGCTTCCCATACATCGATTTCATTTTCATAACATCAAAAGCCTTGCACATTTTTTCATCTGGATCTGATAATAACTCAAATGGAAAGGATTGTTTTTCTTTAAAATTATTGTGAGATTTGACACTATCTCTTGATACACCAAGAATCTCAGTATTTAGTTTTTTAAATTTTTTAAAATTATCTCTAAAGTCTTGACCCTCTATCGTACAACCAGGAGTACTATCTTTAGGATAAAAATAAACAACCACATTTTTTCCAATAAAATCTGTGTTTGATAATTTTATATCACCTGAACAATCACCTGAGAATTTAGGGCATTTTTTGCCAACAAGTTTTTTTTCCATTATTTTTCCTTACAAATAAATTTATAATATAGTGTATAGTCATATTTTTACTTATTTATAAAATGATGCAAGCCTTAAATGGAAGTTTAGTCGCTCTAATTACACCTATGTTAGAAAACGGTGGGATTGATTTTTCTTCGCTTGGCAAACTTATAGATTGGCATATCAATGAAGGAACAAATGGTATAGTTTCTGTTGGAACAACTGGTGAATCAGCAACAGTGAATATAGAAGAGCATGTAAAAATCATTGAATATACTGTAAAACACGTAAACAAAAGAATACCTGTGATTGCTGGAACTGGAGCTAATTCAACCAGTGAAGCAAGAGACCTTACTCAGGAAGCATGTGCTCTCGGCGCAGATTTTGCCCTCATAGTTACTCCTTATTATAATAAGCCTACCCAGAAAGGATTAATCAAACACTATATAGAGCTAGCTGAATCAGCTGATCTACCACAAATACTATACAATGTGCCATCAAGGACTGCTTGTGACTTGTTACCATCAACTGCAAGTATTCTGTCTGATCACAAAAATATAGTCGGGATTAAAGAAGCTGTTAGTGAAAAGGAAAGAATAAAAGAACTTTTAGCTATTGGCAGATCTAAAGGAAATTTTAAAATTTATTCTGGTGATGATCCAACATTCTTTGATTTTCTTAAAATGGGAGGAGATGGTGTGATCTCAGTAGCTGCGAATGTAATTCCAAAATCAATTTCAAGTATTTGTAGATTTGTTAGAGAAAATAATATCAATGAAGCAAAAAAATTGAATGAAGCAAATAATAATTTATATGAACTATTATTTATAGAATCAAACCCTATACCAGTTAAATGGATTGCATACAAAATGGGTCTTACTGAAAATTCTATAAGGCTCCCATTAACAGAGCTTGATAAACAATATCAAGAAAACATAATTACAGAAATGCTAAAATTAAAAATGATATGAAAGTTTTTTTAGTATTCATAATTTTTTTGTCCTCTTGTTCATTTATCAATGGACCAGAGGGCTATTTCCCAGATAAAAAAAATGACTTTTTAAAAGAAAAAATTGAAGAAGATATTGCATTACCTGGATCCTTATCAGAACCAAGCACTGAAAACCATTACCCAGTTATAGACCTTGAACAAATCGAAGAAAATTTGGATGTGCCTAAACCAAGGCAAATTTTTGCTTCATCTGGAAATAGCTCTGTTCAACTCAGAAGACTTGGAGAATTAATGTGGATTTACATAGAAACATTGCCATCTACTTCCTGGCCAATCTCAAAAAACTATTGGGAAACATCTGTTTATGATGTAATAGAGGCTGATCCAAATTTGGGCGAGATTATTATTGATTTTGATCAAAATAATAACTTACTCATGAAGGTTGAGCATGGAATAAAAGAAGCATCCACAGAATTATTTTTATATCAAGTAAACAAACAAGACCAAACAATTGAGAGCAACCCAGAATTTATTCAAGATGAGATGGAAAAAATTGTTGAGTATTTTGCAGATTCTATAAGTAATTTTTCAGGAACTTCATTGGCAGCACAAAATCTAAATGAAATGAAAAAAGCCAGTATTTTTTCAGAAGGTGGACGAACAGTCATTGCTTTAGACCTCACATACGAGAGAGCTTGGTCATCAGTAAATAAGGCATTAAATGAAGCAAACATTGTTACTAATGACAGAGACAGAAGCAAAGGTATTTTTTATGTTAGTTACGCTAAAGAAGAGGAAAGCCGTTTTTTCGGATTATTTGGAAGGAATAACAAAGACAATTCTATATCAAATCAACAAATTGCATTTGGAGAAGAATCAGAATTTGAAATTTCAATATCTGAAGAAAATAATAAAACTTTTGTGAGAGCTGTTTCAAAAAGTGGTAATATTGAAGAATCCGAGCAGCTTTTATCGAAAATAAATGAATCATTAAGTTAATGAATAAATTAAAAGAAATCACAAAAGGAAAAGCTAAATCCATGTTTACTACTGATAATAGTGAACACTTGATAATGCATTTTAGCGATGATACTTCTGCTTTTGATGGAAAGAAAAAAGAAGCACTTTTAGGAAAAGGTGCTGTGAATAACCAGTTCAATGCTTTCATTATGGAACATTTAGAAAATAATGGAATTGAGACCCACATGGTTGAAATTATTGATGGTACTGATTCGTTAGTTTATAAACTTGATATGTTTCCAATTGAATGCGTAATAAGAAATAGAGCAACTGGTTCAATATGCAGGCGTTTAGGTACGGAAGATGGGCTAGTTCTTGAAAAACCATTATTTGAATTTTTTTTGAAAGATGATGAGCTTGGAGACCCATTAATTAATGACGAACATATAATCTCGTTTGGATGGGCAAAAAATGATCATATTATTAAAATGAAAGAAATCACTTATAAGGTAAATGAAATTTTATCTAAACTATTTATAGAATCTGGACTAATCCTAGTAGACTTTAAAGTTGAATTTGGTCTATATAAGAACAAAATACTACTTGCTGATGAGTTCACTCCAGATGGATGTAGGCTGTGGGATTCTAAAACATTAAAAAAAATGGATAAGGATAGATTTAGACAAGGTCTAGGTGGAGTAGTGGAGTCTTATCATCAAGTAGCAGACAGATTGGGTATGAAAATTGAAACTTGACTAAAATAGTCAGGTATTTATAATTCACTCGTGAAATTAACTACAAAAAGCAGATATGCAGTTAGTGCACTTGCTGAATTAAACTTTTTGCAGTCTTCTGGACCCGTTTCTTTAAGTGATATTTCTTTGAGTCAAAATATAGATATCTCATATTTAGAACAGATCTTCAGAAAACTAAGAATAGCAGGAATCGTTAAAAGCATTAGAGGAAGAAATGGTGGATACTTGTATGCCAAGGATCCATCCATTGTTTCAATAAAAGAAATAATGCATGCAGTTGATGAGATACTTGACGCCACTAAATGCAATGGGACGTCTTCATGCCATAACGGTAAAAAATGTAATTCTCATGATTTATGGGATCAACTTAATAACATAGTAGAAGGTTACCTTGAAAAAATAACGATCAACAGTCTTGTAGAATCAAATAAATGCCCATATATTAAGGTTAAAGAGATAAATTAGATGAGCACACAATCAACAATTTACTTAGATTACGCATCGACTACTCCTGTTGACCCAAGAGTTGCATCAAAAATGATGGAATTTTTGACTCCTGATGGTGAGTTTGGTAATCCTGCTTCAAGATCACATAGATTTGGATGGAAAGCTGATGAAGCTGTTGAAGAAGCAAGATCTCATGTTTCAGGTCTTGTAAACTGTGATCCAAGGGAAATTGTTTGGACATCTGGTGCTACCGAAGCTGATAATCTTGCAATCAAAGGTGTTGCAAGGTTTTATAAATCAAAAGGCAATCATATTATTACATCTAAGATTGAACATAAAGCTGTCTTAGATCCTTGTAGACAATTGGAAAGAGAAGGATTTGAAGTTACTTATCTTGATCCAAACGAAAAAGGTGTGATAACTCCTGAAGTTATAAAATCTGCGATTCAAGAAAACACAATACTTGTATCTATTATGCATATTAATAATGAGCTTGGCACGGTGAATGATATTGGAAAAATTGGAGACATTACCAGAGATAATGGAATTCTTTTTCATGTAGACGCTGCTCAAAGCACAGGAAAAATAAATATCGACTTAAAAAATTTAAATGTTGATTTAATGTCTTTTTCTGCTCACAAAACATATGGTCCAAAAGGTATAGGAGCTTTATATGTTAGAAGAAAACCTAGAGTTAGGTTAGAGGCACTTATTCATGGTGGCGGTCACGAAAGAGGAATGAGATCAGGCACTCTTGCAACTCATCAAATTGTAGGCATGGGCGAAGCATTTAGGATTGCTAACGTTGAAATGGAAAGTGATTGTGAAAAGGTTTCTGAATATCATGAGCAATTCCTAAAGAGAGTTAAAGAAATTGATCATGTATATATAAATGGCGATCTTAAAAACAAAGTTCCTAATATTTTAAATGTAAGTTTCAACTTTGTTGAAGGAGAGTCATTAATCATGGGTCTAAAAGATATTGCAGTTTCTTCTGGCTCGGCTTGTACATCAGCTAGCCTTGAGCCTTCGTATGTTTTAAGAGCGTTAGGAAGAAAAGATGAACTTGCTCATAGCTCCATAAGGTTTTCATTTGGAAGATTTACAAATGATGATGATGTTAATAATACTCTAGAAATTCTAAGTAACGTAGTTCATAGATTAAGAGAATTATCTCCATTATGGGAGATGCATTTAGATGGAATTGACCTTGATACAGTAGAGTGGAAACTTCATTAGGAGAACAATATGGCATATAGCAAAAAAGTTGTAGAAAAATTTGAAAATACTATTAATAATCCTGAAGCTTTTAAGGTTGGTAGATTCGATCCAAAGGAATTAAATGTTGGCACTGGAATGGTCGGTGCACCAGCGTGCGGTGATGTAATGAAACTGCAAATTAAATGCGAGCCAAAAGGAAATACACACGTTATAAAGGATGTGAAATTTAAAACATATGGTTGTGGTTCAGCAATAGCATCTTCAAGTGAGTTAGTTGAAATGCTCATTGGCAAGACTCTTGAAGAAGCAAAAGCAATTAAAAATATTCAAATTGTTGAGGCTTTAGAATTACCTCCTATTAAAATTCATTGTTCTGTCCTTGCAGAAGACTCAATAAAACAAGCAATAGAAGATTACGAGTCAAAACAGTAGATTTATGGAAAGTATTAACTCTAATAAACTAAACTTTTCTAAAAGCGCCTTAAATCATTTTAATGATGCTTTAATGAACAGAGGTAAAGGCAGTGGCGTCAAACTTGGCATCAAAAAAGCAGGCTGTTCTGGCTATGAATACACTTTTGAATATGTTGATAATATTGATGAAACTCTTATTAATGTAAATGCAAATAGTGATCTTAATATCTATGTTGATTCAGATAGTATGCCGTTCCTCAAAGGCAGTTTGATTGACTACATCGACGATGGTCTTAATAAAGGTATAAAATTCATAAACCCAAATGCTAAGGCGATTTGTGGATGTGGCGAAAGTTTTACTTTATAAATTATGGCAAAAATAAAAATCTGGCCCCATGAGGAAATCTGCCCCAATGGAGTAGAAATAGAATCACGTTCAGATGAAACCATTTGTGAAGCTGCTCTTAGAAATAACATAAAAATTGAGCATGCTTGCGAAATGTCATGTGCATGCACAACATGTCATTGTATTATAAGAAAGGGTTTTGAGAGTTTAGATGAGGCAAGTGATACAGAAGAAGATTTGCTTGATAAAGCATGGGGTCTCGAACAAACCTCCAGATTAAGCTGTCAAGCCATTCCTCCCTTAGATGAGGATATTGAAATCGAGCTTCCAAAATATAACATTAATATGGTTTCGGAAGATCATTAATGCACAAAATTGACTGGGTAGATGTAATCGATATTTCAATTGAACTATTTGAAAAATTTCCTGAGATTGATCCACAGTGGATTAGTTTTCCAGATTTACATAGTAAAGTATGTGCATTAGATAATTTTATTGGCGATCCAAACAAATCAAATGAAAAAATACTTGAAGCTATTCAGATGCATTGGATAGAAGAATATCAATAAGTCTAATATAATACTGCATATTTTTTATATTAAGCTATGAGCATTGAAAAAACATTGTCAATAATTAAACCTGACGCAGTTAGCAAGAATATTATTGGAAAAATTATAACCAGGTTTGAAGATAACGGATTATATCTCGTAGCTGGTAAGCTCTTACATCTTTCCGATGATGATGCAGGTGGTTTTTATCAAGAACATAAAGGCAAACCTTTTTATGAAGATCTTATTAAATTTATGACATCAGGACCGGTTTTTATCCAAGTTTTAGAGGGCGAGGATGCAATTAAAAAAAACAGAGAATTAATGGGTGATACTGATCCTACAAGGGCAATAAAAGGAACAATTAGGGCTGATTTTGCAAATAGCATAGATGCAAATGCAGTTCATGGGTCTGATTCTCAAACAAGTGCTATCAGGGAGATTGAGTACTTCTTTAAAGCTGAAGAAGTATTGAATAAGTAAATTGTCTCAAAAAAAGAATCTTTTAGGCCTGTCTCAAGATTCGCTAGAAAAATTTTTTCAAAAAATAAATGAACCAAAATTTAGGGCTAAGCAGCTCACAAAATGGGTTCATCAAAAAGGAATTTTAGATTTTGATCAGATGACTGACTTTAACATAAGCCTTAGAGAAAAATTAAAAGAAATTGCATCACTTCAAATTCCAAAAGTATACAAATCTTTTGAGTCTAATGATGGCACTATTAAGTATCTAATCCAACTTGAATCAGGATCAATGATTGAAATGGTAGAAATTCCAGAAAAAAAGAGAAGAACACTTTGTATTTCATCACAAGCAGGTTGCGCATTACAGTGTACTTTTTGTGCAACTGGTGCTCAGGGGTTTGATCAAAATTTATCTAGTGATGAAATTATTGGTCAATTATGGATATCCAATTTCTACAAAAATAATAAAAAAACTATTACTAATGTTGTTTTCATGGGTATGGGTGAACCACTTTTAAATTTTGAACCTGTTATTGAAGCTGCAAAAATAATGAAAGATCAATTTGCATATGGCTTATCTAGAAAAAGAATTACCATAAGCACTTCTGGTATTGTTCCAAATATTGATCAACTTTCAAAAAATATTGATGTGTCTCTTGCAATATCTCTTCATGCTGCTGATGATAAGTTAAGAGATGAGATTGTTCCAATTAATAAAAAATATCCTATCAAATTACTTATTGAATCATGTAGAAATTACTTGATGAGCTACGAAAATAAGAGAAGTATAACTATTGAATATATTCTAATTAAAGATATCAACGACTCATTAAAAGATGCTGCAAAGGTTTCAAAACTGTTGTCAAATATTTCTTGCAAGATTAATTTGATACCATTTAATAGTTTTAAAGGGTCTTCATATGAAAAACCCTCTAATAACAAAATCCATGTTTTTAAAGAGTTCTTAATGAATAAAGGGTTTATTACGACCCTAAGAACTACAAGAGGAGATGAGGTATCTGCAGCCTGTGGTCAACTTGTTGGCAATTTAGCAAGACCAATAAAAGGCAAGAAATTAATATCACATAAATCATTATGAGTAGTAACATTCTCAAATCAGCAGCTTCTGCAAAGACTGGTAAAATTTTTTTAAACAAGAGAAATGAAATTGGGCTCTCGCACGAGGAAATCACTGAAACACTTGGAATCAATAAGGATTATATTGTTGCAATTGAGTCCGGTAATTATCATATTTTCCCCAGCGAATTTTTTGCAAGAGCTTATTTCAAAAAATATAAAGAATTTCTAGATATTGATGCTTCATTTCCTGTCCTTTATAAGGATTCTGCTAAGCAAAAAATAGTTAAGAGAAGAAGTTTTAGTTATATAAAAACTATTAATAGAGGAACATTATCTCTCATTACATTAGTAAGCATATTTTCACTTTCATTCTTATTAATAATTAACTTTTTTTCATTTTCAAATAATTCAAATCAAATAAATATTGCTGAATTTGAAGTAAGCAGTGAAAACTTTAATAGTATCGAAATACAAGTAAAACAAAACAACGAATTAAAAGAGTCTAAAATTTTGTTATCTAACAAATTAATATTGGATTTTAGTGACGAATGTTGGATTGAAATATATGAGAATGATGAAATTCTAGAAACAAAATTATTTTTTTCTGGTGACATATATGAAAGAGTTATTGAGCAACCATTTAAAATAGTAGTTGGAGACTATGAAGCTTTAAAAGGTTCTTATAATAAGAAGGAGATTGATTTTCTTGTTAATGCTAATAGACTAACAAAGGTTAATACTATTTATTTTAATGATGAGTAATTGGATTAAGAGAAAGAAAACTAAAACACTTAATGTGGGTGGTGTAATGGTTGGAGGAAGCAATCCAATTTCTGTTCAGTCAATGACAAATACCAATACTTGTGATGTTGTTTCTACAGTTAAACAAATAAATGATCTTGTATCTGCTGGTGCCGATATTGTTAGAGTTTCGGTACCTGGATTTGATGAAGCAAAAGCATTTAAAGAAATCAAAAAAGCAACCTCTGTCCCATTGGTAGCAGATATTCATTTTGATTATAAAATTGCCATAGAGGTAGCAGATACTGCAGATTGTCTTCGAATTAATCCAGGAAACATTGGTAAGGAAGATAGAGTACGACAGGTAATTAATGCAGCAAAAGATAATAATGTTCCTATTAGAGTTGGAGTAAATGCTGGCTCTCTTGAAAAGGATTTACAAAAAAAATATGGTGAACCTAATGCAGATGCATTGGTAGAGTCTGCAATGAGACATGTTGAAATCTTAGATAAGCATAATTTTGACAATTATAAAATGAGTTTGAAAGCCTCAAATATAGAGATGACAGTTGAATCATATAGAAAAATATCAAAGTTAATAACTCAACCTCTTCATTTAGGAATTACAGAAGCTGGCAGCTATAGAGCAGGTGCTGTGAAATCCTCAATTGGTGTAGGAATGCTTTTATCAGAAGGAATTGGCGATACAATTCGAATTTCACTTGCATCTGATCCTGTTGATGAAATTAAGATAGGATGGGACATACTCAAGAGTTTAAATCTAAGAAGTCGTGGATTAAAAATAATTGCATGTCCTAGCTGCTCAAGACAAAATTTTGATGTTATTAAAGTTGTAAATGAGCTTGAAGAAAGATTAGAGGACATAGTTGATGATATTGAGGTTGCCATTATAGGATGTTATGTAAATGGTCCTGGTGAAAGTAAAGCAGCAAATATTGGACTGACAGGAGCAAGCCCAATGAATCTTATGTATATTAATGGATCACCAAATAAAAAGATAAAAAATGAAAATATAGTTGATGAGCTGGAAAATCAAGTTCGAACAAAAATTTTAAATATGAAAAATAATTCTGAGAAAATTATTTTGAGGAGCTAAATTGGAAAAAATTAATTCCCTGACTGGAATGCTAGATTTGATTTCTAGCAAATCTGAGAAATCTGAGCTCGCAAACAAAATATTTTTAACTGAAAAATACTTAAAAAACATCTTTCAAAATTATGGGATGTCTGAAATTAGAACTCCAGCATTAGAGGATACAAACTTGTTTAAAAGATCAGTGGGCGATGCATCTGACATAGTCAATAAGGAGCTTTACTCTTTTAATGATAAAAATGATAAGAATATCGTCTTAAGACCTGAGGGAACTGCAGGAGTTATTAGGGCAATTATTCAAAAAAAAATTGACTTAGAAGCTCATAAATTCTGGTACATGGGTCCCATGTGGAGGTATGAGAGACCACAAAAAGGAAGATATAGACAATTTTATCAAGCAGGTGTTGAAATTCTTGGTCATCATGAGGGTTTGCCTGAATTTGAAATGATTTCATTGGTATGCTCAATTAATCAATATTTACAAATAGAAAAACCTTTAGTCAAAATTAATCATCTTGGCGATAATAAAATTAAAGAATTGTACTGTGAGGATTTAGTAAAATATTTAAGTCCATTAAAATCAAAATTAGATGAGAAAGATCAAAATAGATTGAAAAAAAACCCTTTAAGGATTTTGGACTCTAAAAGTGAAACGACTCAGAATATATTAAAAGATGCTCCAAAAATAAATAACTATATTTCAAATAGTTCTAAAGCATTGCTTGATGAAATCATAAAAACTTTTTCTTCTGAATGTAGCATTCAAATAGATTCTAGCCTTGTTAGAGGACTTGATTATTACACTGGTTTTGTTTTTGAAGCTGTTTCAGATGACCTGGGCGCTCAAAATGCCTATTTAGGTGGAGGTAGATATGATAATCTTTGTAGTCAGCTTGGAGGAAAAAATCTTCCAGCTATTGGCATGGCCATCGGGTTAGAGCGATTATCAACACTGGTTAATGCTGAAGAAGCTTCCAACAAACTACTTTCTTTTATAATTTTATCAGAGAAAATTAATCCAAAAGCATATAAAATAGCTCACGATTTAAGGTTACTTAATGAAAATGTAAAGATTGACATTCAGTTATCAGAAGGTAGCCTGAAGTCAAAGCTTAGAAGAGCAAGCAAAGATAATGCGGATTATGCACTTATATTGGGAGATCAAGAACTGGAATCAGAGACTGTTATAGTTAAATCTTTAAAAGAAAGCAATTCTGAACAAAAATCTATGACTATCGATGAACTAAATGGATTTATCCCAACAATAAGTTAAAGGAATTTATTATGAATAATGTTTATGAAAATAATATGAGATTTTTGCCTTTACTTAAGTTTATGGATAAGTATAAAAAATTGCTGATAATTTTGATTACTTTGATTGTGCTGTCTGCATTATCGTTATTTATATTTTTCCAAATCAAGAACAATAATAATATTAAAGCTGCAGAGTTTTACAGTCAATGGGAGACAGAATCATTAAAAAGTGAACCAAATATGCAAATACTTGATGAAATTTTTACAAATATTGAGACAAAATATTCAGGAACTGGATACTATAAAACTGTTTTGCTTAATAAAGCCAATTTGGAACTCAATCAAGAAAAGCTTGGAAATGCTTTAGAAAGTTTCAATAAATTAATCAAAATCACTAATGGTTTCAATGGAAACAAAATCTACAATAAAATTTCACGCATCAGTGCGGCAAGAATCTTATTAACCAATGAAAGATATGATGATGCTCTAAAAATGATTAGTTCATACTCATCATCAGAAACTAATGCATTTATTCATGAGTTAACAGGGGATATTCTTTTAAAACAAAACAAAATTCAATTAGCAATTGATCAATATCAAATTGCATTAGAAAAGTATTCTGATGAGTCCTCAAAATCTATTGTTGAAATTAAAATTGCAAATATTGGCGAATAGCATGAAATCTAACAATATATTCTTTCCGGCAATAATTTTAATGCTTTTAACTTTTAGCGCTTGTTCTTCTATGGATAGATTAAAATTTTGGGAGTCTGAAGAAATTGATCTTGATGAACCTATGAAGCTTGCAAGTATTTCTGAAGAAAAAACTATTGAATTGTTATGGAGTAAATCTTTTGATGGTACAAATGATCTAGGAAACTTTCAGCCAGCTTTCAATTCTCAAGATATATTTTTTGCTAGCTCTGATGGGACAGTAATATCTATGGATATTGCCAATGGTAATGAAAATTGGAAAACTGAACTCAACTTTTTAGCATCGGGAGTTGCTGCAGGTTTTGGTATTGTTGTTATTTCTGATATTGATGGAAATGTAATTGCTCTAGATCAAGAAAATGGATTTGAGTTATGGAAGACAAATGTTAAGGGTGAAGTTCTAAGTAGTGTCGCTATTGATCCTAGAGCTGTTGTTGTTAAAACTGGCTCCGGTGAACTGTTTGGACTTGATAAAGATGATGGTTTAACTAAATGGTCTTATAGGTCAAAATTACCATCTCTAACAATAAGAGGAAGTAGCAGCCCAATTATTGTTGATGATAAAGTTTATGTGACTTTCGATAGTGGTAGATTAGGTGTCTTTCAAATTGAGTCAGGATTCCCTCTTTGGGATGGAGCAATTTCATATGTTACAGGTTCTTCAGAATTAGAGAATTTGATTGATTCAGACGCCAATCCCGTAATCGAGGGAGGGTTAGTTTTTACGACTAATTATCAAGGAAATTTAAATATATTCGACCTAGCACAAAAAAGGTCAATTTGGTCATCTCCAATATCTTCTTTCTTTTCTCCGTTAATTACCAGAGGCATGATAATTGTAATTGCATCTAGTTCTGAAATTAAAACATTTTCGTCAAAGACCCTTATAGAGTCATGGAGCTCTTCTGATTACCTTAATAGAAGCTTATCAAATCCAGTAAGCTTTAAAGGCAATATCGTGGTGGGAGATTTTGAAGGATTTGTTCATGTAATCAATCCAATAAATGGTATTACCATGGGTAGAAAAAAAATATCTAGAAAGCCAATAAAAACTATTATCGGAAGAAGTAATAATTTATTTGTTATTGATGAGGCATTTAACTTATATTCACTTAAAATATAAATGATAAAAAATAATGTTTACTTCGTTAGCAATAATAGGGCGTCCAAATGTTGGAAAATCAACCCTTTTTAATAAATTAACAAAATCAAGAAACGCTATTGTATCCGACCTTCCTGGCTTAACAAAAGACAGAAACTATGGTTTCATAAATTTTCGAAATAAAAAGTCATTAATTATTGATACAGGTGGAATCCTTGAGAATCTAAAAAATGAGAAATTAAAAGATTCAATATCTAAACAAGCATGGATAGCTGTTGAGGATTCAACAATAATAATTCATGTTTTCGACGGCTCAGAAGAACTCAGTAATGAGGATATAAATATTATTTCTAAACTAAGAAAATATGATAAAGATGTTATTACTGTTTTAAATAAGTCTGATAAAAAATCTTCAACGTCTATAAAAGACGATTTAAGTAGATACGGAGTAAGTGATTTTATAGAAATTAGTTCTGAGCATTCATTAAACTTAGATGAATTAAGAACAATTTTAAAAAGTAAGATTCCAGATAATAATACTATTGATCACTCTGGAAAAAGGGTAGCTATTCTGGGAAGACCGAATGCTGGCAAATCAACTTTTATTAATAGCATTATTGATGAAGATAGATTAATTGTAAGTGAACAAGCTGGAACGACAATAGATGCAATAGATATACCTTTTAAATTTAATAATGAAGAATATATTTTCATTGACACAGCTGGAATTAGAAAAGGGTTCAAGAGAAATCATAAAACTGAATATTTTTCTTACGTAAAAGCTATTCATGCAATTGAAGAAAGCAATCTTGTTATTTTTATGTGTGATGCAAGTCAGGGTTTGGTTGACCAAGATTTAAAAATATTAAATATGATAATAACATCAGGCAAACCTCTACTTATTGCCCTAAATAAGACAGATTTAGTATCTAAATCCAATCTAGAGAAATTATATAAATCTAGAAATATGCAACTAAGTTTTATAAAGAATATGTTCATAGTCGAAATTTCAGCAACAAAAAAGAAGGGCTTTAAAACTTTATTCAAACATTCAGACTATTTAATTAATCAGTCTCAAAAAAAATTCAGCACATCTCAATTAAATAGAATGATGAAAAAATTTGTTGATTCAAGTTCCCCCCCATCGATTAATGGAAGAAGTTTAAAATTCAAACATGTGCACTTTGGTGGTATTTATCCAACTACTTTAATAGTTAATGCAAATCATGATAAAAAAATTCCAAACAATTACAAAAAATATTTAGAAAACTCTTTTAGATCAAGCATGAACCTTCAGAGCATTCAGCTTAACCTAATATTTAGAAAATCTAATAATCCCTATGAAGGTAAAAAAAATAAACTTTCTGAACGACAGATCAAAAAAAGAAAAAGACTTATAAAACACGTAAAAAAATAATCATAATCCAATACTTATAAAAGGTTTAAATGAATTTCTGCTGTATAATCTCCAATAAATCTTTTTTAAAACTAGCACACAATGCAAGAAAGACCGGTATATCTTGATATAACAAAAATTAGACTGCCATTATCTGCCTTAATGTCGATTACCCATCGCTTATCAGGTATGTATGTTTTTTTCGTTACACTACCAATCAGTCTTGTCTTAATAAATAAATCTTTATCATCTAATTCAAGTTTTGAAAACCTTTCAACAGCAATGTCATCAATTTCATTTTTTTCTCTTACAGTTTTTATAAGTTTTTTAATTCTTTGGTATCATGTTTTGACTGGTGTCAGGCATTTAATAATGGATTTTTTTCATATTGGTGAGTCGCTAAGCGGATCATACTATTCTGCAGTTCTTACAATAGTCATTTGGTTTTGTTCTTTAGTAATATTTTTTGGATATATGTTCGTCTTATGAAAGGATCAATAATATGGAACTTGCAAAGATATAGCTCAATAATCATATTATGCTACTTAATTTATGTTGCATATTTTATCTTTTTTACTGCAGATATTAATTTTTTCTCTTGGTCGAATTTCTTTTTATCATTTCAAGCAAGATTTATAACATCAATTGTTTTTTTAATGATAATTACTCATGCATTTATAGGTTTATGGACAGTTGGAACAGATTATCTTACAACGAGAACTTTAGGTTTTTTGAGCAAATCAATAGCAAGAAGGGCAGGTATTCTTAGGAATTTATATTTTTTAATATTTGTTCTTACAGGAGTTCTTTATTTAATAAGTATTTTATATATAATATGGTTATAATAGATAATGATATATAATTATAAATATTATGAATAATATTTTTACTAGAAATATTAAGACTATTAGATTTGATGCTCTAATAATCGGTGGCGGTGGTTCAGGCATGCGGGCATCTTTAGAGCTTGCTAAGTCTGGACTAAAAACTGCGGTTGTTTCAAAAGTTTTCCCAACAAGATCTCACACTGTATCCGCTCAAGGCGGTATTACATGTGCAATCGCAAGTGCAGATCCAAATGATGATTGGAGATGGCACATGTATGATACAGTCAAAGGTGCTGATTTTATTGGCGATCAAGATGCTATTGAGTACTTATGTTCTGAAGGTCCCCAAGCTGTATTTGAGCTTGAGCACATGGGGCTACCTTTTTCAAGATTTGATAATGGACGTATCTATCAAAGACCATTTGGAGGACAATCAAAGGACTTTGGAAAGGGCGGCCAAGCTGCAAGAACATGTGCTGCAGCTGATAGAACAGGCCATGCTCTTCTTCATACTCTTTATCAAAATAATGTTAAAGAGGGTACCAATTTTCTAAATGAATGGTTTGCCGTAGATTTAGTTAAAAATTCAAAAGATGAAGTTACTGGAGTTGTAGCATTTTCAATTGAAAATGGTGAAGTGGCATACCTTAAAGCTCAATCTACCGTTCTCGCAACAGGTGGAGCTGGTCGAATATACGCATCTACAACTAATGCACTTATAAATACGGGCGATGGTCTGGGAATGGCGCTAAGAGCAGGATATCCTGCACAAGATATGGAAATGTGGCAATTTCATCCAACAGGAATATATGGAGCAGGCTCACTTGTAACTGAGGGATGCAGAGGTGAAGGAGGTTATTTGGTAAATAAGGATGGTGAGAGATTCATGGAAAGATATGCTCCAAATGTTAAGGATTTAGCTGGTAGGGATGTTGTAGCAAGATCTATGGTTTTAGAGATTCTAGAAGGAAGAGGTTGTGGAGATAAAAATGATCATATTTATCTAAAATTAGATCACTTGGGAGCGGATGTCTTAAATTCAAAATTACCTGGAATTTGTGAACTATCTAGAACCTTTGCACATGTTGACCCAATTTATGAACCTATACCAGTTGTACCAACCTGTCATTATATGATGGGTGGCACACCAACAAATATCAATGGTCAAGCTTACAAAAGGATGAATAATGAAGATAAGTTAATATCTGGTCTATATTCTGCTGGTGAAGCAGCATGTGTTTCTGTTCATGGTGCAAATAGACTTGGTGGAAATTCTTTACTTGATTTGGTTGTTTTTGGAAGAGCAACCGGTAAATTTATACAACAAGAAATTAAATCAGGCGGAGGAGTAACTCCTTCAACCCCTGGTGATATCGATAATGCTCTCGAAAGGCTTAATAAATTAAATGAGTCATCCTCTGGGTTTGACACAGCAGAAGTTAAAAAAGAACTTCAAGAATGTATGCAGAATTATTTTGGTGTATTTAGAAGAGGTGAGTTTATGAAGAAAGGCTTAGATGATCTTGCTGAAATTAAGCATAAAGTTGATAACCTCCACTTAAAAGACAAAAGTGATGCATTCAACACAAGTCGTGTAGAGGCTATTGAATTACAGAACCTTTTTGAGGTAGCTGAGGCAACAGCGATTTCAGCTTTTGAAAGGAACGAAAGTAGAGGCGCTCATGCAAGAGATGATTTCCCTGACAGAGACGATGAAAATTGGCTATGTCACAGTTTATTTGATCCTGAAACAAAAAAAGTTTCAAAAAGAGAAGTTAACTTTCAACCGACACAAATGGAAGCATTTCCTCCTAAAATAAGGACTTATTAATGTTTGATAACAAACTACATATCAGCATGTATAGATATAATCCTGAAGAGGATAAGTTTCCCTATATGAAAGAGTATAAAATTGATAAGCCAAAAAAAGACATAATGGTTTTAGATTTACTAAATTTACTCAAAGAAGAAGATCAATCAATATCATACAGACGATCATGCAGAGAAGGTGTATGCGGTTCTGATGGCATGAATATAAATGGTAAAAATGGATTAGCATGTATTACACCTATATCGTCAGTTATTAAAAGAAATAAACTAGAATTAAGACCTCTTCCTGGACTCCCTGTAATAAGAGATCTTGTTGTAGATATGACAGAATTTTATGCACAATATGAAAAAATAAAACCTTTCTTACAAAATGAAACAACTGCACCAGAGCAAGAAAGACTTCAATCACCTGAAGAAAGGGAAAAACTTGATGGATTATATGAATGTATATTGTGCGCATGCTGCTCTACAAGCTGTCCTTCGTTCTGGTGGAATCCAGATAAGTTTGTTGGTCCAGCTGCTCTTCTTCAAGCTTATAGATTTTTGGCAGATTCTCGTGATTTGAAAACTAACGAAAGATTAGAAGATCTCTCAGATCCTTTTAGCGTCTATCGGTGTCATGGAATAATGAACTGCGTTAATGTCTGCCCAAAAGGTTTAAATCCAAATAAAGCTATTGGTGAAATAAAATCAATGTTACATAAAAATAAAAAGGATATAATTGCCACTGATGGAGTATAAAATATAGTATAAAAAATGAATTCATCGATGAAAGAGCTATGGGGTAGCTCGCACATATCATCTGGGCACGCAGCATATCTTGAAAGCCTTTACGAAGTCTTCCTCAATAATCCAAAAGAATTAACTGAAGATTGGAGAGAGTTTTTCTTTAACCTTTCTGAAGGAGATTTATCAAAAGACATTTCTCACAAAGAAATTATTGATCGATTTAAAAACTTACCACGTGTTACTCAATCTTTATCAAAGAATTCATTTTCTATTGATGAGAGACAAGGAAAAGTAATAAGATTAATTCAAGCCTACAGAAATAGAGGGCATCAAAAAGCTAAATTAGACCCACTAGGAATGATGGAAAGAAATATTGTTGAGGATCTAAATTTAGAATTTCATGGTCTCTCAACAACAGACCTCGATGAAGAGTTCTATACAGATACGCTTGCTACTAAAAAAGAAAAACTAACTTTAAGAGAAATAGTTAAGCATTTAGAGGATATTTATTGTGGATATATCGGCATAGAATGCAATCATATTATTGAATCTTCGGAAAGAAGATGGTTCCAAAGGAAATTTGAGACTAAGCTACAAGATTACAAAATTGATAATGAACAAAAAACTCATATTTTTGAACGTCTTTGCTCTGCTGAGGGCCTAGCAAAATATTTGTCTGCTAAATATCCTGGTATGAAAAGATTTGGAATTGATGGTGCAGAAGCAATGGTACCTTTGATTGATAGCGTTATTCAATATTGTGGTGAAATGGGTGCCAATCAGATATGTTTTGGAATGGCACACCGGGGTAGACTTAACTTGCTCGTTAATGTTTTAGGTAAACTTCCATCTGAGCTATTTACATCTTTTGATGAAGATTTTGAACTTGAGGGAGCCAGCACAGGAGATGTTAAATACCATTTAGGTTTCTCATCTAACTTTAAAACTCCTGGAGGAGAAGTTCATGTTTCTTTAGCTAACAACCCTTCACATTTAGAGATAGTTGATCCAGTTGTAATTGGATCTGTAAGGGCAAGGCAGGATAGATTAGATGATAATGAAAGGACTAAAGTTATTCCAGTATTGGTTCATGGTGATGCATCTTTTTCTGGACAAGGCGTTGTAATGGAATCACTGCAGATGTCGCAAACAAGAGGTTTTGGTGTCGGTGGAACTATTCATATAATTGTAAATAATCAGATTGGTTTTACTACAAGCAATAAACTCGATGCTAGATCGACAGACTATTCAACTGATGTAGCTAAAATGATTCAAGCTCCAATAATTCATGTAAATGGAGACGATCCTGAAATGGTAGTTAATGCTACAAGGATAGCTTGTAAGTATAGAAATAAATTTAAAAAAGATATTGTTATTGATTTATTTTGCTATAGAAGAAGAGGTCATAATGAAGCTGATGATCCTTCAGCTACACAACCTTTAATGTATGAAAAAATTAAAGGCCATAAATCTGTGCTTACACAGTATGAAGAAAAACTTATTTCAAATAATGTTATATCTTTAGATCAAGCTAAAAAAATTAAATCTGAATATAGAAAATCTCTTGAATCAGGCAAAAGTGTTGCAAAGAATCTTGCTTCAAAATCAAGCAATGATTTATGGTTTGATTGGGAACCATATATGAATATTAAATGGTGGCCAAAAGTTAGTACAACATTCAATAGAAAAATATTCAATAAACTAGGTAAACAAATTTGTCATGTTCCAGACTCTTTTAGTTTGGGCACGCAAGCAAAAAAGATATTTGCAGATAGACTTAAAATGAATAAAGGAGAGCTAAAAATTAACTGGGGTTTTGCAGAAACAATGGCCTATGCAACTCTTCTTCAAGAAAAATATCCAATAAGAATAAGTGGCCAAGATGTAAGAAGAGGGACCTTTTCACACAGACATGCATGTGTTTTTGATTCAAAAAATGGTCTAGGTTTTATTCCCTTGTCAGATATTGCAAATAAATATAACTCAAGATTTAATATATATGACTCGCTTTTGTCTGAAGAGGCTGTTTTAGGTTTTGAATACGGATATTCAGCAACCTGGCCAGAAGGCTTAACAATATGGGAAGCCCAATTTGGTGACTTTGCGAATGGTGCGCAGGTTGTAATTGATCAATTCATTGTCTCTGCTCAACACAAATGGGATAGACTGTCTGGTTTAGTTATGTTGCTTCCTCATGGATATGAAGGTCAAGGGCCAGAGCATAGTAGTGCAAGAATTGAAAGATTTTTACAATTATGTGCATCAGAGAATATTCAGGTTTGTGTTCCGAGTACACCCTCTCAAATTTTTCACCTTTTAAGAAGACAAGCAATAAGAAAAATGCGAACACCATTAGTTGTAATTTCACCAAAAAGCCTTCTAAGAAATCCTGATGCCGTTTCATCTATCGATCAATTAACTGATGGAGAATTCTCATGTGTTATTGACGATAATATTGCTAAAAAAAATCAAGTAAAAAAAGTGATAATGTGTTCTGGTAAAGTTTTTTATGATTTAGTTGACAGACGAGATGACAAGGATTTAAAAGATACTGCAATTATCAGAATTGAGCAGTTATATCCATTTCCATATGATGATCTTGAAGAAGTGTTATTAAAGTATCAAAATGTTCAAGAATATATTTGGTGTCAAGAAGAGCCCTTAAATCAAGGAGCATGGTTTAGCCACAGACATAGAATTCAAAGAGTTTTAGACAGACTTAGTAATGGACTTGATGTAAAATTAGTCAGCAGACCGGCAGCCGCGGCCCCTGCAGTTGGTTTAATGAAATTACATCTCCAACAACAACAAGAACTAATTAATAATGCGTTTAAATAAATGAGCATAGATATAAAATCACCAACTTTTCCAGAATCTGTTGCAGATGGAACAATTGCAAACTGGCTAAAAGCTGAAGGTGAGACTGTTTCACAAGATGAAGTAATTGCAGAGATTGAGACTGATAAAGTTGTTTTAGAAGTTTTAGCGCAATCTGATGGAACTATTTCAAAGATAATTAAATCTGAAGGCGAAACAGTTAGTAGTTCAGAAAAAATTGGTGAATACGAAGAACAAATTGAATCATCCTCTGAGACATCTGACAGTAAAATACATCACGATCAAGAAAAAAGAGAGCCTATAAAAAAACATGAAACAAACATAGTTGCAAAAAAGAAGAATGGACCTGCAGTAGAAAAGATTCTAGCTGAAAAAAACATTGATGCTAAGGTTGTGAAACCAACTGGGAAGGATGATCGTCTCACCAAGGCCGATGTTATTAATCATATCGAACAAGAACATAAGGCTGATAATTCTCAAGTCAAAAAGCATTCTTCATCTGATTCAAGAGAAGAAGAGAGAGTCCCTATGTCTAGATTGCGAACTACTATTGCAAAAAGATTGGTATCAGTAAAACAAGAGACTGCAATGTTAACAACTTTTAATGAAGTTGATATGTTGCCCATTAAGGAACTCAGATCGAAATATGGTGCTGAATTTGAACAAGAGCACGATGTAAAGCTTGGCTTCATGGGCTTTTTTGTAATAGCATCAGTTCAAGCTCTTAAAAAGTTTCCTCTTGTAAATGCATCTATTGATGGAAATGATATTGTTTATCATGGCTTTCAAGATATTGGAGTAGCTGTTTCAACAGAAAGAGGTTTAGTAGTTCCAGTAATCAAAGATGCTGATAATAAGTCAATTTCAGAGATTGAAAAGTCAATATTAAATTTTTCTCAGAAAGCAAAAACAGGTAAATTATCAATTGAAGAGATGCAAGGTGGAACATTTACCATATCAAATGGTGGTGTATTTGGCTCCCTTCTTTCTACTCCTATCTTAAATGCTCCCCAGACTGCCATATTAGGAATGCATTCAATTCAAGAAAGACCTGTAGCAATCAATGGTGAAGTAATGGTAAGACCTATGATGTATTTGGCTCTTAGTTATGATCACAGGTTACTTGATGGAAAAGAGGCTGTGTCTTTCCTTGTTTCGATCAAAGAGCAATTAGAGTCACCTGAAAGACTTTTACTTAATTTATAATTAAAAGGATATTTATGTTCGATGTAGTTGTTATTGGAAGTGGTCCTGCTGGTTATGTTGCAGCAATTAGAGCAAGTCAACTTGGCCTTAAGACTTTATGCATTGAAGCGTCCATTCAAAAAAATGGTGATGTTTCTCTTGGAGGTACATGCTTGAATATAGGGTGCATTCCATCAAAATCTCTTTTAGATTCTTCTCATAGATATTACGAAGCAATAAAGAACCTACCAAATCATGGAATCAATATTCAGGATATTAGTCTTGATTTGGAAACTATGATGAAAAGAAAAGACAATATAGTAAAAAAACTTACTGGAGGTATATCTTCTTTATTTGCACAAAATAAAGTCGAACACATAGTTGGAAGAGGAAAAATTATTTCTCATAACAAAGTTGAAGTTACTAAACCTGACAAATCCATAGAAAACATTGAAACAAAAAATATAATTATTGCTACTGGATCAAGTCCAATTGAGATACCTTCTGCAAAGTTTGGTAAAAATATAGTTGATAGCACTGGCGCACTATCATTTAAAGAAGTTCCAAAATCGTTAGGAATTATTGGTGCTGGTATTATTGGCCTTGAGCTTGGAAGTGTCTGGTCAAGACTTGGCTCCAAAGTAACAATTATTGAAGCACTCGATGATTTCTTACCTATGACTGATAAAGATATAGCTAAAGAATCATTTAAAGAGTTTAGAAAGCAAGGTTTGGACATAAAACTTGGGTCAAAATTAATATCTGCTAAAGATCTAAAGGGGTCTGTAAAAATTATTTATAACAATGAAAAAGATATTGATATGGAGTTTGACAAATTAATTGTTGCTGTAGGGAGAGCTCCTAATACTAAGAATATATTTAAAGATGATATTGGAATAAGCATGTCAAATAATTGCATTGAGGTAAATGAATTTTGCCAAACAAATATTTCTAATATATGGGCAATTGGAGATGTGGTGAGGGGGCCAATGTTGGCTCATAAAGGAAGTGAAGAGGGAATTATGGTAGCTGAAAGAATTGCAAATAATTATGCGAAGGTAAACTATTCGCTTGTTCCCTCTGTGATATATTCTCATCCCGAAGTTGCATGGGTAGGCTTGAACGAAAGTGAGCTTGAGGAAAAGGGCATTCAGTTTAAAATTGGTAAATTTCCATTTGCTGCAAGCGGAAGAGCTCTTGCAATAGACCAGTCAGTTGGTTTTGTAAAAATTCTATCAGAAGCCAAATCTGATACTATTTTAGGTGTTCATGTCTTTGGACCATCTGCTGGTGAAATTGTTCAACAAGCTTTAATTTCCATGGAATTTGGAGCGAGCTCGGAGGATCTTGGAATGACAATGTTTAGCCATCCAACAGTATCAGAAGCTTTGCACGAAGCAGCATTATCAGTTAACAACGAAGCGATCCATATTGGAAACAGAACAAAATGAATTTGCACGAATATCAAGGCAAACAATTACTTGCTGAATACAATATACCTGTATCAAAAGGTAAAATTATTTTCAGTCCTGAAGAGGTTATTGATGCTTGTAATGAAATTGGTGGAACAAAGTGGGTTGTTAAAACTCAGGTACATGCAGGAGGAAGGGGTAAGTCTGGTGGGGTTGAATTAGTTGATTCGCCTGAAATGGCACTTGAATTCTCAAAAAAATGGCTTGGAAAAAGACTGGTTACATACCAAACAGATAGCAAAGGACAATTGGTCAATTCAATTCTAATTGAAGAGTGTACAGAAATTAAATCTGAATTATATCTAAGTGCTGTTGTTGACAGAGAATCACAAAAAATTGTCTTTATTGGATCAAGTGAAGGAGGAGTCAATATTGAAGATGTTGCAAAAAATTATCCAGATAAAATTATCTATCAAGGCGTTGAATATAAGGATAAAAATTTAGTAGACCAGTCTATTAACATAGCTAATGTCTTAAAGTTAAATGACGATCAAACAAAACAATTTGTTCCAATGATTGAAAATCTTTTGAGGCTTTTTGTGGAAAATGATTTAAGTTTATTAGAAATAAATCCTCTTGTTTTAAATGACAAGGGGGATCTTCTATGTCTTGATGCCAAAATTAATATTGATTCAAATGCATTATTTAGACAACCAAAAATTAATGATATGTATGATGAGACACAAGAGGATCCACAAGAAGCTGAGGCTGCTAATAATGACTTGAGTTACGTATCACTAGATGGAAACATTGGATGTATGGTTAATGGAGCTGGTTTAGCAATGGGAACAATGGATACAATAAAATACTTTGGTGGAAATCCTGCAAATTTTCTTGACGTTGGAGGAACTGCAACTCAAGAAAGAGTAACTAAAGCATTTAAAATTATTTTAAGAGATCCTGATGTTAAAGTTGTTTTAGTCAATATATTCGGTGGAATCGTCAGATGTGATTTAATTGCAGAGGGTGTTATTGCCGCCATTAAGGATGTTGATATAAAAATTCCTGTTGTCGTTAGATTAGAAGGCAATAATGCTGAACTAGGAGCAGAAATTTTACTTAATTCAAATATTAGAATTATAAGTATTAATGATTTGGCTGAAGCTGCAAAAAAATCAGTGGAATTAGCAAAATGAGTATTTTAGTTAACAAAGACACAAGATTACTTGTTCAAGGCTTCACTGGGTCTCAAGGAACCCTTCATTCAGAGCAATCCATATCATACGGAACAAATATAGTTGGTGGAGTAACCCCTGGTAAAGGTGGAAATACGCACCTTGATAAGCCTGTTTTTAATACTGTAGAAGAGGCTGTAAAAGAAGTGGAACCAAATGCATCAATAATTTTTGTACCAGCTAAGTTTTGCAAAAACTCAATAATTGAAGCTGCTGAAGCAAACATTAAGTTAATTGTTTGTATTACGGAAGGAATACCAACATTAGACATGTTAGAAGTAAAAAAAACAGTTGATCAGTTGGGCGTTAGACTGATTGGACCAAACTGTCCAGGAGTAATAACTCCAGGTGAGGCAAAGCTAGGAATAATGCCTGGAGACATTCATCTCCCAGGATCAATAGGAATAATCTCAAGATCTGGTACATTGACATATGAAGCTGTCAAACAAACTACCGATATTGGTTTTGGTCAAAGTAGTTGTGTTGGTATTGGTGGCGACCCAATACCAGGATCCTCATTTGTAGATATTTTAAAACTTTTTGAAGATGATGAGAAAACAGAAGCAATTGTGATGGTTGGAGAAATTGGAGGTAATGCAGAGGAAACTGCGGCTGAATATATAAGAGATAATATATCAAAACCTGTAGTTTCTTATATTGCAGGACAAACCGCTCCTGCTGGAAAAAGAATGGGACATGCTGGGGCAATCATTGCTGGAGGAAAGGGAACTGCAAAAGATAAAATTGAAAAATTAAAAAAATGCGGTGTTCATATTGCTGACAATCTTGTGTCTATTGGAGAAAAGGTTTCAGAGGTTCTATAGATTTATTTTTTTCTATATTAGTTTTTATTATTTTTTTTAGTCTTGATATCGCAAGCACTGAGCAAAGCGATAAACCAATTATCATTCCATACCACATCCCTTTTGCTCCAAGCGGATCTGAGAAACCATAATTTGTTAAAAAATATCCAATTGGCATTGCAAAGAACCAATATGAAATAACTAAAAGAATCATTGGAACAAAGGTATCTTTATAACCTCTCAAACTTCCTAATGCACCCATTTGTATTCCATCAGGCAATTGAAAAATTGCAGCAAAAATAATCAAGCTAATTGCCAACTCTTTTACAGGAATTTCAGTTGTATATAAGCCTACTATAACTGGACCAAAAGCTATAATTACAAAACTATTTATCAGCGCACCCAAAATACATAAATAAACTGTTGAAAAGGACGCAATCCTAGCTTGATCTGGATTTGATTCACCTATTAAGTTACCTACCCGAGTTGCTGACGCTAAACCAATTGCCAAAGGGACCATGAAAAATAAACTTGCTATATTTATTGCAACTGTATGACTTGCTACGACGACTTCACCAAGAATACTCAGTATAATTGCAGCTCCTGAAAACATACTAAGTTCAACAAAAATACCAATTCCTATTGGGAGGCCTAACTTAAAAACTTCTTTAGTCGTGCTCTTTGAAGGTGGAGAAAATGATACAAAGGGCATTGTTCTTGAATAATTCTTTGAAAAAGTAATATAAACAAATAATGTAAACATCATTAGGAATGCTACTATTGAGGTAGCAATTCCACATCCTACTCCGCCTAGCTTAGGTGCACCAAACCACCCATAAACAAAAAT
>MDSV01214705.1_pt1 | contig 34833 bp, 32 predicted proteins | sample 810851 | NCBI WGS metagenome assembly MDSV01 (sample SAMN05326640, study PRJNA326480) | marine metagenome | isolation source: seawater | place: Atlantic Ocean: North East | collected 2012 | reverse complement strand
ATCTTCAGAGAGATTCACGTAGTTTGGAACGAGCTTTGCAACAGGCAGGACTAGAGACCAATTCTGAAAGTTTAAATTTTGGTCTTAGAGATGACCAGAACGGTCAATTAAATCCTGAAAATCAGGACTCAAAGGAGAATACACTTGTAGATGAAAATTCTACAGTTGAATCTCTAAAAGGGTCAATTACCTCCATGCCAAGACCTTATGGTTTTACGCAAGGAGCTATAGATATTAGCGTGTAAGGAAAAAATTAAATGGTCGGAATAAATCCAATAAATATTGCAGAAGCAAGTCAAAGTAGCAAAGAAAATCAGGCTACTACTAAGTTCACAGAAAACTTTGAAACTTTTTTAACTCTTTTGACGACTCAGCTTCAAAATCAGGATCCGCTTGAACCAATGGACCCAAGTGAATTCACGGATCAACTTGTACAATTTACTGAGGTTGAACAGTCAATAGCTACTAATAAAAAATTAGAACAATTAGTTTCATTAGCAACGCAAAATGAACTTTCAGGAGCTGTATCATTGATCGGCAAACAGATAGAAGCCAAAGAAAACAGAAGCATACTCAAAGATGGCAAAGCTTCTTGGTCGTATACTCTTGATGAAACAGCTGAGGAAGTAAACCTTAGAGTTATGGATAGTTCAAATGTTGCAGTACTTAAAATAAATGGAAGTAATGATATCGGAGCGAACGAATTTAATTGGGATGGGAAAAATAATAATGGTGAAGAACTACCAGATGGAATTTATACACTTTTAGTTACCGCAGTGGATAAACGAGGTGACAAAATAAACTCATCAACAAATATGTTAAGTACTGTTGATGGTGTTTTTACAAATGAAGGAGTGAATATGCTTGATGTTGGTGGGATATCTATTCCACTCGATCAAGTGATTTCGGTGAACCGAGAAAAAGAGTAATTATAATTTTTAGAATAACTTTGACCATAAATAATTTATGGTCGCAACCTTAGGAGTGAGAGATGAGTCTCTTTGGAGCTATAGCCGCTGGAATGACAGGACTGGATTCAAACGCGCAAGCATTAGGATCAATATCAGCAAATATTTCTAACATTAATACAGTTGGATATAAAAGAAATGAAACAAGATTTGCAACATTAGTATCTCCTGGTGTAGGAGGGTCAAACAAGCCAAGTGGTGTGCTTCCCTCAGCAAGAAACCTAATTGATCAACAGGGATTGATGCAGACTTCTTCTACATCTACACATCTAGGAATTACTGGAGATGGTTTTTTTCTTGTAGCAGATATTAATAACCCAACAAATACTACAGGAACATTTCAATTCACTAGAGCTGGACAATTTGAACCAGACAAAGATGGTAACCTTGTAAACACATCTGGGTTCTTTTTGAGAGGCTGGGCTATTGACCCAACAACTGGTGCAATTACCAATGATAGAGGTAGTTTAACTGCGACAGAAACTGTAAATGTTGCTGATGTAGCGGGAAGCGCAACTGTTACTGGAAATGTAAAACTTGAAATGAACCTTAACTCTGAAGAAACTGTTACTGGAGCTCCTACACAAAATACAACTATTGCTGCAGCAACGGGTCAAACAGTTACCGGAACTACATTACTAAGTAGCACAGATGTTGATGCAAGCTCTCGACTTGCTAATGGAGATGCAGTAACAATTACAGTTACAAACGCTGGAGCTACAAACTTAGCAGCAGGAAATGACCAAACTTCTGGAACGGTTACATTTACATTCAATTCAACACCGAATGCAAGTTCCAGCCAGTTTTCAACACTAAATGAATTAAAAGCATTAATTGACTCTAATGCTGGTATGTCTGCATCTGTAGTTGGAGGCACACTAACTGTAACAGGAGACCCAAGATCGACTCTTGTAACAGCAGTTGGCGCTGGAAATGGAGCTAGACTTCTTGCTGCTGGTACTACTGCAGCTACATACGTACCTACTGCGAGTGCAACTAATATGGCATCTGGAGCAATAACACCTAGCTTCAAAAGAAGTGTTCAAATATTTGACTCAAAGGGTGCCGCTCACACATTATCATTAGCTTTTTTGAAGTCTAATCACCCAAATACATATTATACAGAAGTATTTATGGAGCCTGCAGGTGATACTAACCTTGCAATTGTAGATGGAATCGTTGCTCATGGTAGGATAAGATTTAATACTGACGGAACAATTGACATCCCTAATACTGACGCAGCTTTTCAAGGAGTTGCTAATGGTGGGAACGATCTTACTATAAATTATTCAACTGCTCAGGGAGCAACCACTCCTCAAACAATCAAACTGGATTTAGGTACTAATGGAGGCGGTGATGGCATGACACAATTTGCTGCAGCCTCATCCCTAGATCAGTTTACTGTCGACGGAGCTATTTTTGGACAATTAGCATCTATAAGTGTAAATGACTCAGGAACAATAACAGCTCTATTTGATAACGGAACAAGTAGAGATTTGTATAAGCTTCCTATAGCAACGTTTACAAACGCAAATGGTTTAGATAACTTAGGAAAGAATACGTTTCAACAAACAACTGCCTCTGGTTCTTTTAACTTAAAAGAAGCTGGTACTGGTGGTGCAGGTAGTGTTTCACCGGCATCATTTGAATCCTCAACTGTAGACTTAGCAGATGAGTTCACCGACATGATTATCACCCAACAAGCTTTTTCAGCTAATGGTAAAGTTGTGAGTGTTGGCACAGAACTAATGGATGAAGTCATAAGACTTATCAGATAATCTATTTACCAATTTCCCCCTTTGTAAAATAATTTTACATTTTTTACAGAGGGGGAAATTTTATTGAGGCAAAAAAAATGAACGAATTTAGTTTACAAAGAAAAAAAATATCAATAGATGACTTACCTCCTTCAAATACAAAAAGATGGGTAATTAAAAGGAAAGCACTGGTAGTTAATGCTGTAAAAGCTGGGGTACTCACTCTAGATGAAGCATGCTCTAAATACTCTTTGTCTTTGGAAGAGTTTTTTTCTTGGCAAGAGGCTATGGAAAAACATGGATCCAGAGGGCTTAGAGCAACTAGGATTCAGTATTACCGCAATCCTAGAGAAAATAGAATAAATCCAAGTGAAAAAATAATATAATTTAATAAACTAGGCATCTTTTTCCTCTTATTAACTTTCTGTTCACTTTCTTTGGTATATTCTTCCAAAGTAAGTAAACAACACAATTTATGTTTTGAGTTAGATAAGTAAGGAAAAATCGTGAGATTCATAGAATTTTTTAATAATCTTGGACCCACAAGAATAGCGGCTATGTCAGCTGCAGGAATTTTGACTTTAGGGTTTTTTATTTTTGTTATTGGCCGTGTATCAACACCTGAAATGTCTTTATTATATGGAGAACTTGACGTTAAAGACTCAGGCCAGATAGTTTCTATACTTGAACAACAGAATATTCCATATGAAGTAAGAAATAATGGCGGCCAAATATATATACCATCAAATAATGTTCAAAGAATTCGTTTATCTCTTGCACAAGAAGGATTGCCCACCGGCGGCTCCCTGGGTTATGAGATCTTTGACAGAAGCGACGCTCTTGGTACAACCAACTTTGTACAAAATGTTAACCTTGTAAGGGCTCTAGAAGGAGAATTAGCTAGAACAATCAGATCCTTTGAATCGATTGAAGGAGCTAGAGTCCATCTTGTTCTCCCAAGAAGAGAGCTTTTTAGCCGTGAAACAAGAAGCCCAAGCGCCTCAGTGATTATAAAAACTCGAGGAAATCGAAGACTTGAAGTAAGTAGAGTTAGGGCTATTCAACATTTGGTTGCATCAGCAGTGGATGGGCTATCTACAGGAAAAATATCAATTGTAGACGATAGCGGTAACCTTCTTGCCCAAAGTCAAGAGGGAGAAAATGGCCTTATGAGTGCAGCAACTCTTGAAGAAGCAAGATTAGAGACTGAATCTAGACTAAGATCAAATATCGAGAGACTTATTGAGAGAACTGTCGGATTTGGGAAAGTTAGAGCCGAAGTTTCAGTTGATATGAATTTTGATAGAGTTACTGAAAGTGATGAGACATTCGACCCTCTAGGACAAGTAGAACGATCAACTCAGAGGATTACAGAAAATTCTAAGGAAGTAGAAGGTAATGGAGAAAATACTGTTACTGTAGCAAATAATCTACCCGAGACTCAGGCCGAAGAAAACAATCCTGATGGCCCCATAAATAGCATAGAAACCAATAGAACTGAAGAAACTATTAATTATGAAATAACAAAATCAACAACAACCAGAGTACAAGAATCAGGAGATATAGAGAGATTGACTGTTGCTGTCTTAGTAGACGGCGTACAAAATAAAAACGAAAATGGTGACATAGTATATACACCTCGTACTCAAGATGAGTTGGATAAGATAGCATCACTAGTAAGAACTACTGTTGGTTATGATGAGGAGAGAGGGGACAGGATTGAGGTAATTAATATGCAATTTGCTGCTATAGATGTTCCGCTTCAACTTGAAGAAACTACTTTTATGGGCCTTACTAAAAAGGATCTATTTAAAATAGCAGAAATTGCTATGTTCCTGATTATTGGAATATTAATAATCCTTTTTGTAATTAGACCTCTTATCTCTAGAACTTTTGCTTCAGCTGATCAATCCATCAGGGATGGATCAGAAATGGATGCGCTTGAAAGCAGTGAAGATGCAATCAGCGAAGGTCAACTGCCAGCTGACATGGAAGCACAAGCTCAAATAAAAGCTCAAGCTGATGAAGAAATGCTTGTAAGTCTAGGAGCTGTTGAAGGTTCGCTTAAATCTGGAACATTAGATAAGATAGGCGAACTTATTGATAAACACCCAGATGCCGCAGTATCAGTGTTAAAAGGCTGGGTAAGAGAGGATTAAACAAATGATGACTGCACAATCAACATTAACAAACAACTTAACAGGACCTCAAATGGCCTGTGTGATGATGATAACTATGGGAGAAAAAAGAAGTCAAAATATCTTAAAAAACCTGGAAGAAAAAGAGATAGAAATTATAGCTAATTCTATGAAAAATTTAGGGAAGGTGTCCTCTTCCATTGTAGAAAAAGTAATAGGGCTTTTTAATGAGAAAATAATTAATATCGAAAAACCAAAAAAAATAAATAATCAGTCTTTGTGGACGAAACTTGACCAGGTAGATGAAGAAATCCTCTCAGGCTATATTCAGAATGAGCACCCACAAACAGCAGCAATAATTTTACAAAAAATAAATGCTTTTAGAGCTGGAAAAATAATTGAATTGCTCCCATCTGAGTTTGCAAGCGATATAATCACAAGAATGGCTAAGACAGAACCTATAAAAGATAGCATTCTTCAAAATATAGAGAACAGCCTAAGTAGAGATATTTTTTCATCACTTGAGCAATCAAGAAATCAAAATATTAACATAAATAATGTGATGGCAATTTTAAAAAACACAAGCCATACAAAAAGCACGAAAATTCTATCCCATATAAAAAATAAAAACCCAAAGATATCTAGAAACATAAATAGCCTAATTTTTAAATTTGATGATCTAATATTTCAAAAAGATGAAACTGTTCAAATAATCATTGAAAATACAGATATTTCAATAATAGCAAAAGCACTTAAGGGGGCATCGTCAGAACTATCAAATAAATTTTTTAAAAATTTAGATAAAATTTCTTTAAAATCTCTTAAGGAAAAACTAGAAAAACTTGGACCAATAAAACTTAAAGAAGTTGATGAAGCTCAAACTGAAATAATTATGGTTATTGAACAATTAAAGAAAAATAACATAATTAAATTAAAAGAATTAGATTAAGATATGACAAAAGTAAAAAAATTTCTTTTTGACTTAGACTTTAAAGATAAAAAGGTTGAAAAAGAGGTGATTAATGAAACCCAACCTTCATTAGATCCCGATCAAATCCCACAATTTTCAAAGATAGAATTACATGAAGCAGAAAAAGTTCATGAAAATATTGGTTATGAAAAAGGATTCAACGAAGGAAAAAATAAATCATTAGAACATACTAATAATCAGCTCTTAAAAACTATAGAAAAGCTGTCAAGCAACCTGAATGAATATGAAAAGAATTATGAAATCAGGATAAAAGATATTACAGAAAATTCAATTAAATTGTCTTTTGAAATAGCTAAAAAACTCTCTTCATCTTTTGTAAATACATATCCTGAAATTGAAATATCGTCCACTATTCAGCAAATATTAGTAGAATATAAAAAAGCCATACATAAAGAAAAAATTAAAATTTTTGTAAATAATGAACTTATTGAACCACTGAATGCTATTATAAAAGAAAATAAAAATAATATACTTTCAAGTTCAAATTATGAAATATTAGGAGAAGACCAAGTAAATAAAAGTGATTTTAGAATAGAATGGCCATCAGGAGGAATTGAAAGACAATTTAATATTATTGAAAAAGAAATTAATGTCAAAATAGAAAACTTTATTTCTTTATTAGAAAAAGAATTAGATAAAAAAATTAAAGAAAAAAATAATAATCATGAAACTAATGAAATAAATGAAAATACTGAGGACAATTCTGACGCCAAAAAAGATACTATTTCTAAAATTGAAAATGATAATAAAACTGATGAAGAAGAGATTAAAAATGTTGGAGGCTCAAAAACAATTAAATATGACTAACAATTAAGTCTAATTATTTGAGGAAATATAATGAACGATATTAATGAAACTGAAGACGATAAAAATAAAGATTTAGATAATTCTGAAGAATCTGGAAAAGAAAAAAATTTAAATTTGAGCGAATTAGAAAATCAAGAATCTAAGAACTCAAATGAATTAGATGAAAAAGAGAATTCAGAAGAAGATGTTCATATGGCTAGCGACCTTGAACCTGTTTATGAAATTCCTGTTCAAGTATCAGCAGTTTTAGGAAAAACAAGGATGCAAGTTAGCGACCTGCTTAAATTAGGGCAAGGAGCAGTAGTTGAACTTGATCGTAAGGTCGGGGAGGCTATAGATATTTATGTAAACAACAGACTAGTAGCCCGAGGAGAAGTTGTTGTAGTCGAAAACAAACTTGGCGTTACTATGACTGAAATAATAAAAACAGAAAAATAAAATTTTTAAAACAGTAATTTAAGGGGTAAAAAAATGCGTTTATTGATAATTGGTTCTATGGATGGACAAATTGGTGCAGCAAGTAAAATTGCAATTGACAGAGGAGCTAAAGTTTCACATTCACCAGATATTTCCTCCGCCTTATCAATGCTCAGATCAGGTAACGGAGCTGACCTGTTAATGATTGACGCAGAACTAGATATTGAAAATTTATGTAAGTCCCTTTCTGAAGAAAGAATAAATGCTCCAGTTGTTGCATACGGAATAGGCACTAATACAGATGTTGCAGTGAAGGCTATAAAAGCTGGAGCTAAAGAATATATCCCCTTACCGCCTGATTCAGATTTGATTGCCGCAGTTCTTGAAGCTGTTTGCGAGGAGAGCCACAACCTTATTTACTCAGATGATTCAATGAAAAAAATGATTCAACTCACTGATCAAATTGCACCAAGTACTGCTAGCATTTTAATTACTGGTGAGTCTGGAACAGGTAAGGAAGTTCTAGCAAGATATATTCATAGAAAAAGCACACGTAATGACAAACCTTTCATATCACTTAATTGCGCAGCTATTCCTGAAAACCTTCTTGAAAGTGAACTTTTTGGGCACGAAAAAGGATCATTCACTGGCGCGATAACTAGAAGAATTGGAAAATTTGAAGAAGCAAATGGAGGCACACTCCTTCTAGATGAAATAAGTGAACTTCATCCGCGATTACAAGCAAAACTTCTAAGAGCAGTTCAAGAAAGAGAAATAGATCGTGTAGGTGGAAACAAGCCTATCAAAGTTAATATTAGATTATTAGCAACAAGTAATAGAAATCTAGAAGAAGAAGTTAAAAAAGGAAATTTCAGAGAAGACCTACTTTTCAGACTTAATGTTTTGAATATTAAATTACCTTCTCTTAGAGAAAGACCAAATGATCTTAAAATACTTGCTGAGTATTTTGTTGAAAAATATTCAAAATTAAACAATTTGAAAAATAAACCTTTAACTGATGAATCTATTAATGGAATGAAAAGTTATCATTGGCCTGGGAATGTTAGAGAATTAGAAAATACAATGCATAGAGCAGTGTTGTTAGCTAAGAGTGATGAAATTGGAACAGATTCTGTTATTCAACAGGACGGAACGCCTTTAGGAGGAAAGAAAGTTAATGCGCCGAACACTAATACAGACTACTCAGATGATGATGATAATATTACTGAACAACAGAATCTTGTAGGAAGAACAGTCGCACAAGTCGAAAAGGATTTAATATTAGATACCTTGGACCACTGTCTAGGAAACAGAACACACGCAGCAAAAATACTAGGCATTTCAATTAGAACTCTTAGAAATAAACTTAAACAATATAATGATGATGGGATTGAACTAGCGTCATCTAATAATTCTTTTGCCGCCTAATTAAAACCGAATACCAAATGACAGATAATACTGAAAATAATATTGTTGAATCAACAGATAACCTAGTAGACGATAACTCGACACAAAATAATTCGCAAAGCCCTAACAATCCAATTTCTTTCGGAGATTTATTTCAGAGGTTTGCCACACCAATTATCCGTGGAGATCTTGCGCTTGCATTTGGTGTAGTGCTTATTTTAGTAGTCTTAATTCTACCTCTTCCTCGATGGTTATTAGATATATCACTTGCTGTTTCAATGACTTTTTCAGTACTAATTTTAATGAATGTTTTATTCATAAAAAAAGCATTAGAATTTAATATTTTTCCCACCATATTACTTATTGCAACAATGTTAAGACTCTCTCTTAATTTAGCATCTACCAGATTAATCCTCACAAAAGGGCATGAAGGAACCGGTGCAGCTGGCGAGGTTATTGAGGCATTTGGTGGTTTTATTATGGGCAATAATATAGTTATTGGATTAATAGTTTTTGCTATCTTAGTTATTGTTAATTTTGTAGTTATAACACGAGGTTCAGGAAGAATAGCAGAGGTAGCTGCAAGGTTTATTTTAGATGCTATGCCGGGAAAACAGATGGCAATTGATGCTGATTTATCAAGCGGATTAATTGATGAAAATCAAGCAAGAGAGCGAAGAAAAAACTTAGAGGACGAAGCAAATTTTTTTGGTAACATGGATGGTGCATCAAAATTTGTTAGAGGAGATGCAATTGCAGGCCTATTAATTACCTTTATAAACTTAATTGGAGGAATAATTATTGGAATAGGCCAGCGTGATATGGCCTTTGGGGAAGCAGTAGGAACATTTTCTATTTTAACTGTTGGAGACGGATTAGTTAGTCAAATCCCAGCATTAATTGTATCAACTGCAGCGGGACTACTTGTTTCAAAATCAGGATTGAAAGGGTCAGCAGATAAAGCAGTATTTGGTCAACTTAGTTACTATCCTCATGCACTTGCTATGTCATCTTTTTTGATGGGCTCCCTTGCCCTTCTTCCTGGTATACCAATGGTGCCTTTTTTCATTCTCTCTGCTGGCACAGGGTACCTCGCTTGGTACGTAAACAGAAAAAAAGGCAAACAAAAAGTTGAACAAGAAAAAATTGAGCAAGAATCTATTGAATCTATTGAATCTGAAGAACCAATAAGTTCTACTCTAGCCCTCGATGAACTTAGATTAGAATTAGGATATGGACTCCTTCCATTAATTAATGACTCAAGCGGGTACAGATTAACTGATCAGATAAAAGCTTTGAGAAGACAAATTGCTTCAGAAATGGGTTTTGTTATGCCTTCTGTAAGAATTTTAGACAATATGCAATTGTCTGCAAATAACTATTTAGTTCGAATTAAAGAAATAGAAATTGGATCAGGAGACTTGCGACCAAATAAAATCCTTATAATGGACCCGAGGGGAGAAAAAATTACACTTGCTGGCGAGGAAACTAATGAACCAACTTTTGGATTGCCTGCAATGTGGATAGACGAATCTCTCAGAGAAGAAGCTTCCTTTAGAGGGTATACAGTAGTTGACCCTTCAACCGTTATAACAACACACTTAACTGAAATAATAAAAGATAATATGAATGAATTATTATCATACGCAGGAACTCAAAGGCTTGTTGATGAGCTTTCAAAAGAACAAAAAAAGCTTATTGATGACATTATCCCTGATCAAATAAGTCTATCCGCACTACAGAGAATATTGCAAAACCTCCTTATTGAAAGAATATCAATAAGAGATCTACCTACTATATTAGAAGGCATTGCAGAAGCAGTTGCATACACAAAAAATATCACATTAATAACCGAGCATGTAAGAGCAAGACTATCAAGACAAATCAGTGCATCCAATACATCTGATTCTGGGTATATTCCACTAGTTACTTTATCTCCAGAATGGGAGCAAAACTTTTCAGAATCTATTGTAAATGAAGGAGATGAAAGACAGCTTTCAATGGCACCTTCTAAATTACAAGAATTTATATCAAATGTTAAATCAACCTTTGAGAGGATATCTCAAGATGGAGAAAACCCTATTCTTCTAACAAGCCCTTCAATTAGACCTTTCGTTAGATCAATTGTAGAGAGATTTAGACCTTCTACAGTTGTTTTATCTCAAAATGAAATTCACCCAAAAGCAAAACTAAAAACTCTAGATCAAATATAAATATAAGATAATGAAAATAAAAAAATATTTTGCAGATAGTATACCAGAAGCAATATCTGAAGTTCGCAAAGAACTTGGAGAAGATGCAATTATAATATCTACTTTCGACTCAGAAAGAAAAAGAGGAGCACATGTTACGGCAGCTATTGAAGATTATGAATTTAACCAATACTTACATGACAATATAAAAAATGAAGAAAAAAATTTATCTTCAAATGATCTTTTTTCTGATACTCTTCAGTTTCATGGAATTAATGAAAATACAAAAAACACACTAATCAAGTCTTCATCAAAAATTTTTCATAATGATATCCCAATGAAACTTGCCGGTGCAATTGATGAAAATTTTAAATTTGACAAAATTAAACCAAAAGAAGGTGTTCCTTTTTTTGTTTCTGGACCCCCAGGAAGTGGAAAAACTACAGTTATTGCAAGAATAGCGACAAATTGCATTCTAATGAAAAAAAAAGTAATTGTCATAACTACCGATACAATTAAAGCAGGCGCATGTGAACAATTGAAATCATTAACAAATGTACTTGGAATTACATTAAAAATTGCAAAAAACCCTGATGAGTTACAAGAAATAATCCCTAATATTAAAGATTCAATAATACTAATAGATACTCCCGCAGTGAATTATTTATGCGAAAATGAAATTAACGATTTAACTGATTTTACAAAAGGGATTGAAGCAGATATTCTTTTAGTTCTTTCTGCATTAACAAATCCTATTGAAGCAAAAGATATAACACAAAGGTTTTTAAAATTTGGCGTTAAGTATCTTCATATAACTCACACAGACTGCACACAACGACTAGGAAGCATTTTATCTCCTCCATTAGGAAAAGAAATGGCAATCTGTGATGTAAGCAATACACCTTTCATAATGGATAGCATAAAACCGTTGAACCCAGTTTCTTTAGCTAGGGTATTAATTGAAACCTCAAATAATCATAAATCTGCCCTAAGAAGTGAGATATTGTAATGAATAACTTAAATCATAAAATATATAGCTTACAAAACCAGGAAGGATCAAATATTTTAACTTTCGCATCAGGCAAAGGGGGTGTCGGAAAAACCTGGTTAGCCACAACTATTGCAGATAATTTAGGCAAGAAAAAGAAAAAGATACTTTTATTTGACGGCGATCTTGGCCTCGCAAATATAGATATTCAATTGGGCATTAATCCAGACAAAGACCTCGCTGGCGTAATAATGAAAAGATACTCATTTGAAGAAGCTATTATAAATTTAAACGAAATTAATTTTGATCTTATTGCTGGTAAATCTGGATCAGGAGTAATTTCTTCACTAGAAATGACAAAGATAACTTCATTAAAAAATGAATTGATTAAACAATCAAAATTCTATGATTATGTAATTATAGATTTAGCAGCCGGTATTGATAATCCAATTAGAGCGTTAACCTCTCAAAATGGTACTGTTTATATAATTACTACATCGGATCCTACTTCTTTGACAGATGCATACGCATTTATTAAATTAACAACTATGAAATACCCTAACATTGCAATTAAAGTTATTGTTAACATGGCATCCTCAAACCGAGAAGGATTAGAAACTTTTAATACTCTTTTTAAGTCTTGTCTGAATTTTCTAAAAATTAATATAGAATTATCTGGTATAGTTCGAAGCGATAAAAATGTAAGAGAGGCGATAAAAAACCAAAAACTTTTTCTTAAAAGTTATCCATACTCAAACGCAGCAAAGGATATAGAAATACTTTGCAAAAAAATAGCTTCAGATGAGTAACAGTCCCATAAATTTTTTTAATATTAAATCGTTTAATAGGACCGAATCTATTCAAAGTTATTCAGTTAAGAGTCCAAAAAAAAATTCTTTTGATTCTGATCACAGAAGGAATTTAATCCATATTTCACCGTCTATTTTTGGATATAAAATAGGAAAGAAATACACTGGAACAATAAATAAAAATAACAAAAAAAATAAAAAAATTTTAAAAATTGAAAATCATATTTTTAATTTCAATACCAAGATAAATCTAGACATTAATGACACTGTGTCCTTTAAAATAAAATCAATTATTAGAAATAAAATATTAGGTGTTGTTAATAAAATTAACAATGAGATAATAAATGATAGTGTAGAAATTGAACTCTTTATGGTTTCTAACAAAAATGAAATAAAATTTTCTTATAGTTTAAAAGATAAGACTGAGAGAAAAATAATTAATTTTTCAAATTTTTTCCATCAAATCAGTTTGCTAGAAAAAAAATTATTCGAAAAAAAAATAATAGAATTGATGCCTTCTTTTCAAACAAAAGACCCAAAAAAAATAATGAATTTAATCAACAGTATATTTAACTCAGATTTAGAAGGATGGCTAGGCAGTTATGCGATTAATGCCCTTAAAAGAAATAAAAAAAATTTAATAATTGAAGAACTTCAAAAATTAGAAAAAATTAAAAAAGACGTTAATAATATAATCTTAATTATTTTCCCATTTTATTTTAATCTTAATCCAAAACTTTTCTATTTTGAATTTAATTTTTTAAATATGTATAGGAAAAAAACTATAAGAATTAAAATCAATTTTGAAATGAAAAAAACTGGAAGAACAGTTATTGATTTGCTATTACAAGAGAAATCGCTCAAAATAAAATTTTTGTATTCCAATGAAATAAAAAAAGATTTATTAATTAGGTTAAAAGAAATTTATTCCAAAACTTTAAAAAGATTAAACTACACAGGTACAATAGAATTTATAAAGATGAACTCTAGTAAATTTAATAAAAATTTGTACCAAAACTCTGTTTTAATTCAGAGTCACAAAATGTCAATTTAAAAACCTTTGCCTTTTCTTCTATGCATATTGATAGAAATTTCATCAAGTTCTATTCTTTCTAGTCTTTCTGACTCAATAATTTCTTTCTTTTGTTGATTTTCTTTTGTAATCTCAAACTTCCTAAGTTCAACGTAAGCTCTGCTAACTTGCTCTCTTAACTTCTCAAGTATTAGTCTTAATTTTGACAAATCATTATTTAATAATTTCGTTTTTCGTCTTACTTCTCTAGCAAAGCTTTCAAGATACAATTTTATCTCTAAATTTCTTTTGCTATACAACTGTTCTCTTTTTAACTCAATTTCCAATTTATTTATTTTATTTTCAATTACTTCTTCTTCATTTATAACCAGAGCAAGATCTCTTCTCTTTTCTTCAAGAATTGATTTATTTACTTGAATCATTAAATCAATACTTTTCATACTATTTGCCTTCATTATCATTAATTAAACTAAGTATTTCCTCTAATTCTAAATAGTCATTTTCAAAATTTGATTCCTCATCTATATGTTGAGATAAAAATTTCTCAATCAAAGGGTATAAATATATAGCTCTATCTAGATTTGAGTCTGAACCCTTCTTATATGCACCTAGCCTTATCATTTCTGACATCTTTTCGTATAGTGAAACATTAGATTTAGCATCAGATATTAATTGATTCTCGATTTCATTGTTACAACCTGGCATTGACCTAGAAACACTTTTAAGAATATTTATGGCAGGATACCTCCCACGCTCCATTATTTCTCGTTCCAAAACAATATGCCCATCTACTATCGCTCTCACAGCATCTGAAATAGGCTCGTTATGATCATCACCTTCAACTAATACTGTAAAAAGCCCAGTAATATTTCCCTTATCTTTTCCAGGACCAGCCCTCTCAAGAAGTTTTGGTAACTCCGAAAAAACTGTTGGTGTATAACCTTTTGATGCTGGAGGTTCCCCTCCTGACAAACCTATCTCTCTTTGAGCCTGAGCAAATCTTGTAATACTATCCATCAAACATAGGACATTGTTATCTAAATCTCTAAAATATTCAGACAAAGTCAAAGTTAAATAACCGGCTTGTCTTCTTAATAATGCAGATTCATTAGAGGTTGCTACTACTATTATGCTTTTTTTAAGACCATCAGACCCTAAATTATCTTCTATAAATTCCTGAACTTCTCTCCCTCTTTCACCTACTAAGCCAATAATATTTATGTCTGATTTTGTATGCTTTGCCATCATTGAAAGAAGAACAGATTTTCCTACTCCAGAGCCAGAAAAAATACCCATTCTTTGACCTCTACAGCATGTCACAAAAGTATTTATAGACTTCACACCAAGGTCAATTTTTTCCCCTAAACGATTTCTTTCACTTGCCAAAGGAGGACTAGATTTAAGTTTGTATGGCAAAGAACCTCTGATCAACGGCCCTTTTCCGTCTATTGGTTCACCCATTGGATTTAAAACCCTACCTAACCAACTTTTATCGGGGTAAATTACGGACTCTGCTTCCCTTATTATTACCTTACAACCAAGACCCACACCTTCAAGATCGTAAAAAGACATAACTAATGTATAATTTTCTCTAAAACCAACAACTTCTCCTGGGTGCGTTTCACCGCTTCTATTTTCTATTTCGCACTTTGACCCTATTGAAACTAATTGATCAATACCCTTAACTGAAATCAATAAACCTTGAATTGATGAAACTGAGCCATAAATGGAGGAAGTTTCAATTTTGCCTACTTCATTAAATAAATTTTGCATAGGAGGTAATTTTTCTAAATATTAATATATATATTAATATTTAAATCATTTTTTATTAAATTTTGGTTAAAATTTTAAAAAAAAAATCCCACATTTCTGCGAATATTATATTAAAAAAAATAAAAATATGGTTAATATTTTTATTTTTGTTAACTTATTATTAACCTTAATCGTTCATTTTGTATTAACTTTACAACAATTAGGAGCCTTGAAAATGCGTGTATTACTTGTAGAAGACGACCAGATGATGGCAAAAAACATAGAAAATATGCTTAATTCTGAGGGTTTTAATGTATTCACAACAGAGTACGGTGAAGAGGGATTAGATTTAGGTAAATTATATGAATATGATGTAATTGTATTAGATCTTAATCTACCAGATATATCTGGCTTTGAAGTGCTAAGGAAATTAAGAAGTGCTAAAATCACCACCCCAGTCCTAATTCTTTCCGGATTATCCGAAACTGATGATAAAATAAAGGGCTTTGGTGTAGGTGCAGATGACTATCTAACAAAACCTTTCAATAAAGAAGAATTAACTGCAAGATTAAATGCAATAGTTAGAAGGTCAAGAGGTCATTCTAGATCTGTCATCCAAACTGGAAGACTAGCAGTTGATCTAGATTCAAAATGCGCAACAATTGATGAAAAACAAGTAAATCTTACAAGTAAAGAGTATGCTATACTTGAAGTCCTATCATTAAGAAAAGGCACTACTCTAACTAAAGAAATGTTTCTTAATCACCTTTATGGTGGAATGGATGAGCCGGAAATCAAAATAATAGATGTTTTTGTATGTAAATTAAGAAAAAAACTTGCAGCTATATCAGGCGGGAATGAATTTGTTGAAACCGTTTGGGGACGAGGATACGTATTAAGAGACCAAAAAGAAGAAGTGTTTGCTCAAGCTCCTGCCGCATAGTATTAAGAGGTCTATAAAATATAGACCTCTATAATACTTTATACTGTCGTTTCGTAAATAATTTCTTCATCGCTTAATGAACTAATAATTGTTATGCCCAATTTTTTTGTATAATAGCTGCTGCATATAAATGGCATCAATTTTTTTTCATTAAGAACCTCTGTTAATTGACCATTTAAAGCATATAAAATTTTATCACTTCTTGCTATCTTCTGACCCTTAATTTTTATCTTAAAAAACAAAGAAGTTGAATCATGATGAGATACATGAACTTCCCCACCAAATGGAATTAATGAATTCACTCCATATAAAAAAGATGCAATTAATTTAAATACATCAGAATTAATTTCATTTTTAGAATTGCTCACCACCCAAGATAGTTTAATTTTTTTAATCTTCAAAAAATTAGAAATTACGTTAACAACATCATCAGTAACTTTATCTATAATACTAGCAGAAAATACCGTTCTAAAAAATTTCAGCTTTATTATTGCTTGCTTTGCGGCCTCTGAAGCAAATTTATATTCATCTTTCTCTAAATTATTTTGACCTTCAATATCTATCAGATCTAAAGTATTATCAATAACACCTAATGGCCCCGCCAAATCATGGAGTAATTGGCTAGTAAGTATCGACGAAAATTTAATATGGTCCATCACATTTCTTTTTCAACAGGAATAAAAACTATGATATACCCAGGCACTTATGTAATCAATGAAAAAAATCCCGAATGGGGAATTGGACAAGTTCAAACCATTATAAAAAATAAGGTTACTGTAAACTTTGAAAATGCTGGTAAACTAGTTATTAATTCAGATGTAATAAAGTTAGAGGTGATTTCTTTAGAATAGGAACCTTTATAATAATTTTTTTAATTTTTCTAAATCACTAAAAGTATTTACATTAAAAAAAATTAACTTATTTGAATCTATTATTTCAACAACTTCGTAAGAAACTTTATTAAAAAATGAACGTACTTTATAATTTTTATTTTTTAAATGTTTTAATAAGGTATCCTTTAAAGATACATCCCATAATGAAAAAAGTGGTTGAATCTTACCTCGGTGACTTAAACAAAATAAGTTATTTTCATTTTTCTCATTCTTCTTTTCTAAAAGTTTATCTGCCATATCGTCAGGAAAAAAAGGAACATCAACTGTAAAAAAAATAATATTTTTAGCATACGGAATTTCTCTAGAAACCCAATCTAGTGAAGAATAAATTCCTCCTAATGGACCAACTGATTTAAATATTTCATCTCTAACCCTAGGCAAACCATAATTTAATTGATCAAATAGCTCATCATTAACGCTTAATATTAGCTCATCTACTTGAGGGCGAGCTTTTTTAATAGCTCTATCTATTAAGGTTTCCGAACCTATTGAAATAAAAGGTTTTGAAACTCCATTTAACCTAGAAGACTTTCCACCGGCCAAAATTACACCTATTACGTCTGTCATAAAATTATACTGTATTAAATAAAAATATTTATATATATTGAGATTAAAAAAAGATAATATATCATTATACTTACACCTAAAGAAGACTAATTAATATGATAGACCCTTTTGGAAGAAAAATAACATATCTCCGTTTATCTGTGACCGACAGATGTGACTTCAGATGCACATATTGTATGTCTGAAGATGTAACATTTCTACCTAAAAAAGACCTTCTGAGTTTAGAAGAGCTAGAATTGATATGTTCTGTATTCATAGATAAAGGAATAAAAAAAATTAGAATTTCTGGAGGCGAGCCTCTTGTTAGAAAGAATATCCTCTCACTATTTGGTAAAATAGGAAAAAAACTTAATAAATCAAACTTAGAAGAATTAACCTTAACCACAAACGGCAATCAATTAGAAAGATTCTCAGATGACCTGTATAATTCCGGAGTAAAAAGAATAAATATTTCATTAGATACTCTTAATGAATCAAAATTTCAAATGCTTACAAAAAAAAATAACTTTCAATCTGTTTTGAGAGGAATAGAATCTGCAAAAAAAGCTAACTTAAAGATAAAAATTAATACAGTATTATTAAAAAAAATTAATGAAGACGAGATAAATGATTTGATCGAATGGTGTGGACAGAATGGGTTTGACCTTACTCTGATTGAGACAATGCCTCTTGGAAAAACAAATGGATTAACTTCAGAAAATTTTATTTCATTGTCTGACTTTAAAAATAAATTAAGTAGAAATTGGACACTTGAGAATTTGAATTATTCATCCGGAGGGCCTGCAAGATATTGCTATGTAAAGGAAGCCAATATAAAACTTGGCATGATAACTCCTCTTTCAAATAATTTTTGCTCTGACTGCAATAGGATAAGAGTGACTTGCACTGGTAAAATTTATATGTGCCTTGGTCAAAATAATTATATCGATTTAAAAGAAGCATTGAGATCTAAAGAAAGCTATCAATCGCTTGAAAATTTAATTGATAAATCACTAAGCAAAAAACCGAGAGAACATAGTTTTTCATCAACAGAGTTCTTTGATTCCCCTATAATTAAAAGAACAATGAATGTTACCGGCGGTTAAAATGATTACCAACTATACAAAATTGATTTATTAATATGATCATTAGAAAAAAACCAAAAATTAGTTTTCTTTCAAGCAATTCAAAAGAGGCTAAAAGCTCAGCAAAAAAATTAAAAAAAATTTATTCAGGAACTTCTCCTGAAAATGCAGATGTAATCGTCGCATTGGGTGGGGATGGCTTTGCATTGGCAACTCTTCATAAATTCATTAATAAGAATATCCCAATTTTTGGAATGAATCGTGGAACTGTTGGCTTTCTTATGAATGATTATAGCGAAGACAACCTTTTTCAACGACTTCAAAAAGCTAAAGAAGTTTCATTACAACCATTAAAGATGATAGTTACAAAAAAAGGAAAAAAACGAAGTGCAATAGCAATAAATGAAGTTTCATTATTAAGAGAAACAAGACAAGCTGCGAAAATTAAAATTTCAGTTGATGGAGTTACACGAATTGATGAATTAGTATGTGACGGGGTTTTATTATCAACACCAGCTGGAAGTACCGCTTATAATCTCTCTGCTCATGGCCCTATAATTCCACTTGACTCAGATGTTCATGCTTTAACTCCCATAAGCGCTTTTAGACCAAGAAGATGGAAAGGCGCACTTTTACCAAAAAAATCTAAAGTACATTTTGAAATATTAGAGTCTGAAAAAAGACCCGTAAGTGCTGTTGCTGATCATACAGAGATAAGGGACATTGATAGTGTGGCAATTGAAGTTACGAAAGAAAAGAAAATTAGAATTCTTTTTGATGCAGAACGCAACTTAGCTGACAGAATAATAAACGAACAGTTTATCCCTTAATATTCATATGTTGATTAAATTTATATAAAATTGAATACATTACTCAAAAAATTGATTATTGCTATTTTACTTGGCTCAATAGGAGGAGCAATTTTTAATTTTTTCCAAATTCCTCTTGCCTGGATGATGGGAGCAATGATCTTTGTTACCATTGGAGCATTATTAGGAGTTCCAGTTGAAATTCCAAACTCGCTTAGGTCCTTGTTTATAAGTATACTTGGCGTGATGCTTGGGAGTGCTTTTTCACCCCAACTTATCAATCAAGCATCACAATTTGGCATTGCTTTTATTATTCAAATTGCTTACATGGCTATAGCTGGTTTCACAGCGTATTTTATTTTCAAAAAAATTGGAAAATACGATAAAGTTACGTCATATTTCTCAAGCACTCCTGGTGGTTTGTCAGAAATGACAATTTCAGGTGAACACTTTGGGGGAGACGCTAGAGTTATTTCAATTAATCACTCAGTAAGAATACTTATAATTGTAACTTTAATACCCTTCTATTTTAAATTTTTTGAAGGCATTGAAATTATAAATATTTCAGATGAAGATATTGAAAATTGGAAAATATTAGATATTTTTTTACTTTCTGGATGTATTCTTTTTGGATACCCTCTAGCTGCAAAGCTTAGATTACCAGCTGCAGCCTTAATAGGTCCAATGACTCTGTCCGCATTTATTCATTCGTTTGGCTTTACTGAAGCTAATGTTCCTGACCTTCTTATTGCAGTCTCACAATTAGTAGTAGGAACAGCTTTAGGTTGCAGGTTTACTGAAAGAATTTCATTTCAGATGATGGCAAAAATTTTATTTATAGCCATAATTTCTGCTATTTCAATGATTTTTGTTGCTGTAGCTTTCACATATATATCCGTAAAAATTCTCCCCTTAGAAACCAGCACTATATTCTTATCAATTGCTCCAGGAGGTTTAGCAGAAATGAGCCTAATTGCACTAGCCTTAGGAAGCGGAACGGCCTTTGTAACTGTAATGCATTTTTTTAGAGTATGTATAGTAATGCTCTTTGGAGCAATAATTTACAAACTAACTTTTAAACAATTTTAACTCGTAGCATTCTTTTTGGATTAATGATAATATTTTAATGTTTAAGTATTGCAATGAAAAAATATATATTTAATTATAAGAGTTCTGAGGTATCATAAAATCTAAATCAATCATAAAAATAAGAAATATTGGAGAGAATAAATGGGTCAATTTGGTGTAGGGCAAGCAGTCCGAAGAAAAGAAGATTTTAGATTATTACAAGGAAAAGGTAGATATTTAGATGATATTTCCATTGAAAACCAGACCTATGGATCAGTGTTAAGGTCCCCCCATGCTCATGCAAGAATAATATCTATCGACACAAGTGAAGCAAAAAAATTACCTGGCGTACTAGAAATTATTACTGCTGATGATTTAAATTCGGATGGTATTACAGGAATTCCTTGCTTAGCCAGTGTAAAATCTAAAGACGGTGTAGATATGTCAAACCCGTTAAGACCTATATTAGCTGATAAGTACGTTAGATTTGTTGGCGATTATGTTGCTTTTGTAATTGCTGAGACAAAGTCACAAGCAAAAGCAGCAATTGAATTAATAGAAGTTGATTATGAAGTTTTGCCTTCAATAACGAATCCTTCTGATGCTGCAAAAATTGATTCCCCCAAAGTATGGGAAAATTTTGAAAACAATAGAGTTTTTGACTGGGAAAACGGAAATAAAGAAAAAGTAGAAGAAATTTTTAAAAAAGCTGAATTAATTTCTGAAATTGATTTAATTAATAATAGAGTTGTAGTTAATTCAATGGAGCCCCGAGGAGCAATAGCAGAGTTTGATGCAAATTCAAATAAGTTTACTCTATATACACCAAGTCAGAACGTGCATCTGATGAAAACTCTTGTATCTGGTTCATTGGGCATAGAACAAAAAGATCTAAGAGTTATTTCCCCTGATATGGGTGGCGGTTTTGGTATGAAAGTATTTATATATCCAGAACAAATACTAGTTCCTTATGCATCCAGAAAAGTTAACCGAACAGTTAAATGGACCAGTGACAGAAGTGAAGCTTTTATCAGTGACACTCAAGGAAGGGACCATATTACAAAAGCAGAAATAGCTCTCAATAAAGATGGAAAATTTCAAGCTATTAGAGTTAATACCATTTCTAACATGGGAGCATATTTATCTAATTTTGCACCAATGATTGCCACACAAGCTGGAACAATCATGCTGACTGGGCTTTATGATATACCAGAAGCATATGTCAATGTACTAGGTGTATTTACAAACACCGTTCCAATAGATGCTTATAGAGGAGCAGGAAGACCCGAAGCTTCTCACATAATTGAAAGGTTAGTTGATGTTGCTGCAGCTGATCATGGTTTTACAAAAGACGAGATTAGAAGAATAAATTTAATACCTAAAAATAAAATTCCCTATAAAACACCCTTAGGTCCAGAATATGACTCTGGGGATTTTATAAAAAATCTTAATGACGCATTGGATACTTCTGATTGGAAAAACTTTGAAAATAGAAAAAAGGAAGCTCGAAATAGAGGAAAATTCCGTGGCATTGGTATAGGCTGTTACGTTGAGGCAGCAGCAGGAGGCCCTAATGAAGACGTTGAAATCAAATTTGAAAGTGATGGGTCTATCTCTGTTTTAATAGGCACCATAGCAATTGGCCAAGGTATAATTACGTCTTATTGCCAAGTAATGGAAGAACTTCTTGGAGTAGATTTTGAAAAGATTAATGTAATAATGGGAGACACTGATAAAGTTGCTACAGGTGGAGGAACAGGTGGATCAAAGTCACTAATGCTTGGAGCATCCGCGATGAAGCATGCCTCCCTAAAAATAATTGAAAAAGGGAAAAATATAGCTGCTCATAAACTTGAAACTTCAGTTGAAGATATTGACTTTACAGATGGATTTTTTACAGTCAAAGGTACAGATAAAAATATTCATATAAGTGATATAGCAAAGGTAAAACAATCTGAGCTTCCTGAAAATATTGAAGCATCATTAGATACTAAAGCAAACTCTGAAGTTGATAGTGGAACATACCCTAATGGATGTCATGTATGCGAATTAGAAATTGATAGTGAAACTGGTCATGTTGATTTAATTAATTATACTGTAGTGGATGACCTAGGTAAAGTAATCAACCCTTTGATTGTTGAAGGACAAGTGCATGGAGGAATTGTTCAAGGACTAGGTCAGGTTTTAATGGAGCACTGTATATATGATCATAGTAATGGCCAACTTATAACTGGCTCTTTTATGGACTATGCTATGCCTCGAGCAGATAACGTGCCTCCAAAGATCTCTCTAGATTTTAATGAAGTCCTTTGCACCAAAAATCCTTTAGGAATTAAAGGAGCAGGTGAAGCAGGTACAGTTGGAGCACTAGGCTGCATAGTCAATGCGCTAGTTAATGCTTTGAACGAATTTGGCATTTCTCATATCGAAATGCCTGCCACACCTGAATCTCTTTGGAATATAATTAATAATAAATAATTTTTTTGGGTGATTAATGCAAAAATTTGGAATAGGAGCAAGGATTAAAAGAAAAGAAGATAATCGATTGCTTACTGGTAATGGATTATATATGGGCGATATAAATTTGGATAAACAAGCCCATGCTTACATACTGAGATCTCCTCACGCAAATGCAAAAATACTCTCAATTGATACCAAAGCCGCATCAAAATTAACTGGTGTCTTGGGCATTTTCACCAGTTCAGATATTCATGATATCGGCCCCCTTCCTTGTGCTGTTGATTCAATGTTTGACTTTAAAAAAAGAAATGGGTCAAATAGATTTTTTCCAAAACACAATGTACTAGCATCAAAATATGTAAGACATGTTGGTGACCCTGTAGTAATAATTGTTGCTGAATCAGTTTCTATAGCAAAAGATGCTTCAGAGCTTACAAATGTAGAATATGAAATTTTGCCATGTGTAATTGACCCTTTAATGGCTATTAAAGATGATTCGTATACAATATATCAAGATGAAGGTGCTACTGATAACGTAGCATTTTTATTTTCTTATGGTAATAAAAAAACTATTGATGATATTTTCAAAGAAGCTAATCACATAACACGTTTTAGACATGTTAATCAAAGAATTGTATGTAATTCTATGGAGCCAAGAGGCTGTATTGGTATTTATGATAAAAACAAAGATACTTTTAAGTTATATACTAATACCCAAAGCGTTTATAGAAATAGAGAAGTATGCGCGAAACAATTAAATATAAATGAAGATCAATTAACCGTAATTTGTCCTGATGTTGGTGGGTCTTTTGGCATGAAAGGGATGCCATACCCAGAACAACCACTAGTATTATGGCTATCAAAAAAAATTAATAGGCCAATAAAATGGTACTCAGATAGAAGCGAAGCATTTTTGTCTGATACTCAGGGAAGAGATTTAATTATTGACGCAGAATTAGCATTAAATAAACAAGGAAAATTCTTAGGTTTAAGAACATACTCAATAGGAAACATGGGGGCTTATGCATCTAACTTTGGACCAATGATTTTATCACTTGGCTCTACACGACTTCTTCCAGGCTGTTACTCAATACCTGAAGTTTATTCAGAAGTAGATGTAGTTATAACCAATAAGATATTTACAGATGCTTACAGAGGTGCAGGAAGACCTGAAGCTTCTTATACTATTGAAAGGCTCGTAGATAAAGCTGCAGATGAACTAGGGATAGATCCTGTACAAATAAGAAAATTAAATTTAATACAAAATGATCAAATGCCATATTTAGGCCCAACTGGTTTGACATACGACTCAGGGGATTTTGAATTAAACCTAGAAGACTGTATAAAAAAAGCTAATAAAGATAATTTTTACAAAAGAAAAGAGGAAAGTGAATCAAAAGGTTTATTGAGAGGTATAGGTATATCAGTTTATATAGAAGCGACTGCCGGAGGTGTTCCGGAAACTAGCAAAATAAGTATTAATCCAAATGGAACTGTTGATGTCTATACTGGCGCTTTGGCACAAGGACAAGCTCATGAAACAACTTTCTCACAAATTGTTGCTGATAAGTTAGATATAGACATAGATAAAATAAATGTTTTTCAAGGGAATTCAGATCTGCTTCCAAAAGGGGGTGGCACTGGTGGCTCACGCTCTTCTTATTCAGCTGGAGGCGCTGTTTTAGCAAGCACTTTAAATATTATAGAAAAATCAAGGAAAAAAGCATCAGACTTTCTAGAAGTTGAAGAGATTGATATTGAACTTATCAACGGAAACTTTACCGTGAAAGGTACTGATAAAAAAATCAGTATCTTTGAAATAGCAAAACTCTCAATTAATAATCATTCTGACTCCGATTCTTTTTCTTCATCTGATACTTATACTTCAGGAGGGGCAACATTTCCTAATGGTTGTCATGTCGTAGAAATTGAAGTTGACCCAGAAACTGGTTTTTCTAAAATTGATAATTATACAGTTGTTGATGATTTTGGAGTGGTATTAAACCCTATTGTTGTAGAAGGACAAATTCATGGTGGTATTGCGCAGGGAATTGGTCAAGCTTTATTAGAAGATACAATTTATGATGAAACTGGTCAGCTTGTGACCGGCTCATTTATGGATTATTGTATGCCAAGAGCTGATAACATTCCCGCAATTAATATATCTATGAACTCATTTCCCTGCACAACAAATACACTTGGGATTAAGGGCGCAGGTGAAGCAGGTACAACGGGAGCTACTGGAGCAGTCATTAATGCTCTTATAGACGCTCTTAGCCCATTAGGTATTACCCATATAGAAATGCCGGCAACACCCCAAAAAATTTGGGAAGCAATAAATAAAAATTAAGTTTTCTTTGCAGACTCAACACCTTCTGGAAGAGGCACATCTTTCAATGCCCATAAATCTCTAGGAGCATCCATTTCTCCAGCCTTCCAACAAGCCACCTTTCTATCCTTAGATATTTCCACATACGGGGGCTTTTCTTTAGTGCACTTTTCTCCAGCAATAGGACACCTTGGATGAAACCTACACCCAGTAGGTCTATATATTGGAGAAGGTGGATCACCAGTCAAAACAATACGTTTTCTATCACCTCCAGGCTCAGGAATTGGAGTGGCAGACAATAATGCTACTGTATATGGATGCTGAGGGTTACCAACTAAATCATCAGATGGCCCTTCTTCAACTGCCTCACCTAGATACATAACAATTATTCTGTCGGAAATTTGGTGAACCAAAGCTAAATCATGAGCGATTACAAGAAGTCCAATGTTTAACCTGTCTTGCAGATCTCTTAATAGGTTAATTATTTGTGCTTGGATTGAAACATCCAATGCTGATACAGGCTCATCAGCAATAATAGCTTCAGGTTCTAGAGCTAAAGATCTTGCAACGGCTATACGTTGTCTCTGTCCTCCAGAGAATTGTGAAGGCACCCTATCAGCCGCATCCTTAGGCAAACCTACTTGTTCAAGTAATTCATCAACTCTTTTATTTATCTGCCTTCTTGATCCAAATTTATGAGCTTTTAGTGGCTCAGATATAACTCTTCTTATAGACCATCTCGGATCTAAGCTTGAATAAGGGTCTTGAAAAACTATTTGAAGCCTTCTTCTTATTGGCATAAGATTTTTTTGATCTAAATGAGTTATGTCTTGACCATCAAAAATAATATTTCCTTCTTCTGGTTCATGTGCTCTCATTAGAGTTAAAGCGACTGTAGATTTTCCTGATCCAGACTCTCCAACCAATCCAACTGTTTCTTTAGGCCTTACACCCAAACTGATTTTATCAACAGCGTGAAGTTTTTTACCACCCGGCACTCTAAAGGCTACTTTAAGATCTTTTGCCTCTAGCAAATAATTAGATTTAGAAATTTTATTATTCATTCTAAACCTCACCCTTTGGAAACCAGCATGCTACTAATCTATTATCTCTTTTTTCTAACAATGGCCGCTCAGCACATTCTTCTTTAGTAAATTTACAACGAGAAGAAAAAGCACACCCCTGAACAATATCTTCAGCAGTTGGTGGCTGACCTGGAATAGGCACTAACTTTGGGCGTCTTATATCGAATCTTGGAACAGCAGATAGAAGCCCCATAGTATAGGGATGACGAGGACTAGTTAGCACTTCTTCTATCGTACCTGTTTCAACAATTCTTCCTGCATACATTACAGCTATTCTATCACAAATCTCGGCTGCAACGCCCATATCATGCGTAATCAAAATCATTGTTGCATTGAATAATCTCTCTCTAAATAGATCTAGAATCTGTGCTTGAATTGTAGCATCTAAGGCAGTTGTAGCCTCATCCGCAATAATTACTTCAGGGTGATTAATTAACGCTAAAGCAATCATTACTCTTTGCCTCAAACCACCTGAAAGCTCATGTGGAAAAGCCTCTAAACGGTCCCTTGCAGATGGAATTCCAACATCATCCAACGCTTTAAAAGCAATTTCACTCGCGTCAGACTTGGAAACTTTTTGATGTCTAATAATTGACTCACATAACTGCGTACCAATATTTCTAACAGGATTAAGTCCAGTCATCGGGTCTTGAAAAACCATGCCCAAATCATTACCTCTAACTTTTCTTAGATGATTGATTGGTAAATTATCTATTCGTCTATCTCTAAGGTTTATAGATCCTTCAATAATCTTTCCAGGAACAGGAACTAATCCTAAAAGGCTTAGTGCTGTCATGCTTTTACCCGATCCAGATTCACCAACCAATCCAAGTGTCTCTCCTTTTCTCAAATCAAAAGAGACACCATTAACAGCATTGAAAGGTGATTGTCTTCTAGGTCTTGGAAACTGAACAACAACATCTCTGACACTAAGAATTACTTCATTGTCTTTAGAGTTGCTCTCTTCATCTAGGACCTCTTGTTGTACACTCATACTTCAACAGCCCTTGCACGTTTTCTAGATAATTCAGCAATTCCATCACCAATTAGATTTAAGGAAATCACTGACCAAACTATTGTTATGGCAGGGACAAGCATCATCCACGGGGCCATTATTAAATACTGCCTGCTATCAGAAAGCATGTTACCCCAAGAAGGAGCATTGAGGGGAGCACCCAAACCAAGAAAAGAAAGCGCACTCTCAATAATTAGAAGTGTTGCAAAAAAGAAAGCTGCCATAACTAAAATAGTGGGTCTTAAACCTGGAAGAATATGAAAAATCAATATTGACCATTTGGAAACACCAAACAACCTAGCCGCTAGCACATATTCTCTTGTTAAAAGACCTCTAGCTTCAGCATAAATAACTCTAGATACAGCTGTCCAAGCTATAAAACCCATTGTTAAGGACAAAGTCCAGAAACCTCTTTCAAATAAAGCAGTTACTACTAATGCTAAAACCAAAAAAGGCATTGCAATCATTGCTGAAACACCTAATAAAACAGTTGTTCTTATCCAGTTTTCATACCATGCTCCAATTAATCCAATTGTAGTGCCTATTACCGCCACACAAATAACTGCTACACCACTAATCCCAAGTGACCAAGGGAGCCCACCCATAACTCTGAAAAATAAATCACGCCCTAATTGATCTGTTCCAAATACATGATAACCTCCTTGGGGACCATTAAAGCCAGGAGGTTTAAGCCTTTCTCTTAGATTTCCATCAAGAAAATCTTCGCCAAGAAAAATCAATTGAACTAATAACGCAACCATAATTATAAAAAACATTGCTAACCCAAGGTCTAGTTGAAGTGATCCTGTAGATGGAATTTTGATTTTGGAAGAACTATTTGCACTCATGCTCTTTGCCTCCTTAACCTTGGATCAATAAAAATAAAAGCTAGGTCAGTGGCAGTTATTGAAAGATAAACAAATATAGCAATAACAAAAACGGCCGCTTGAACAACTGGAAAATCTAGTGTTGTTACTGAGGTAACTAATAACCTCCCTAAACCAGGCCAAGCAAAAATTACTTCGGTAATGATTGAACCACCTATCAAAAACGATACTTGAGCACCAATCAAAGCTGTTGCGCCCAACATTGCATTCTTAAGAGCATGTCTCCATAGTAAAACATTAAATCCAGCTCCATTTGCTCTTGCTGTCCTAATATAATCTTCCCTCATGGCTTCTGAAACATTAGCCGATATAACTCTAATAACTTGCGGTGCTTGGAAAGAAGCAAGCGTTATAGCTGGCATAATCCAACTCTCGGGACCCTGGTTTCCAATAGATGGAAGCCATCGTAATTCAACTGAAAAAACTTGGATCAAAATTAAACCTGTTATGTAACCAGGGATGCCTTGTAAAATAAATACTCCAGTAGAACCCAATTTACGGCCTGTTCTGTCTGGTCTACTTCCTAACCAAGCTCCTAAAGGGATTGAAATAATCAGATTAGCTGTAAAAGCAATTAGAACAAGAGTAAAACTCGTAGGTAATCTCTCCAAAACTAGACCTAATGCATCCTGTGCATTCGCTAATGAGGTTCCAAAATCAAAAACAGCCATTTTCATAAGAAACACACCATACTGGACATAAAGAGGTTTATCAAAACCATATTGTTTTCTGATTAACTCAAGCTGTTCTTGATCTCCTGTTTCACCAGCCAAAATTGCGGCAGGGTCACCAGTTAATCTTAATAGAAAAAAAAGAAGGGTAGATACAAAAAGAAGTAAAAAAATTAGTTCTACAAACCTTCTTAAGATAGTCCTCACTGTTTGTTGAGCAACAGGAATAGTTTCAACATCACCTGCAGATTTTGAAGCTAAACCTCCATTATCTTCGACATCTTGGTTTTTATGAATTTGATTATTATTTTTTTCTTCTAAATCAGTCACAGCACCCCCCAATGCTAAGCTGAAAACCCCTAGGGGTTATTTTTTTATTCAAATTTTTCGTGATTATATAGTGTGATTCATAAATTAGTATAACAAAATTAGCGAAAAAACTTCAAAATTGACCAAAATACAACAAAATTATTTGATTTTTGTCTATTTACCTCTCGATTAACTCAATCAGCTCATTAGCAGCCCCTCTAATAGTCAGACTCCTAGCACCCTGATAAGGGGATTGATCACACCTTATGGGTTTGCTTATCCCAATTGGAATTAGAGGATCAATCGAGTCAATAAATACACTCATTAAAGCATTACCGGGAGGAAGCTCTTCATCAGGATAGTTTCTCTCTTTTGCCATTTCAGGATATTCATCAACCTCTATTAAACTTTGACCCTCTAAAGGGATAACAGTTAAACCATACTCACCTGTACCCTTTTCAAAACCAAAAGAACGATCAAGAACAGAAATATTTGTTTTTGATACTTTACGCTTCTCTATTCCAAAATACTTTGAATACCAATTTTGAACCTTTTCTGGGTTATCTGTTGCTAAAACAGCTATAAACATATTGTCAATTTCTGAATTAGCATCTGGTAAATCATATTTTGAGATTTTTTCTTTGAACATTGTGAGATAGAATATTTCTTTTGCAACACCTTCAATTTGCATAGCTCTTATCTGTTTAGTCAACTTCAGGTCTGCAGGCTTGCCTATTATTTTAAATGGTGAATTTGATAATTTAATATTCGTCTTATCTGTATCCTTAACAACTAATTCTGCTGCATTCCATCCATACGTAGTTAAAGGTTCGTAATTACTTGATATAGAAAACTCAATTATTCTTAAATGAAAGTTTTTTCCACTTTCAGGTTTTAAGCAAGAAAATTTTGAACCAGTAAGATTACTTGCACCCCACGAACTTGCCATATCTTCAGTAATTGTCCCCTGGTCTATTAATCTATAACCCAGCCAATCAATATAGCTTTGTTCCACTATTTCTTTTTTTGGCGCGACTATAGTTGATGCAGCCCAAGGACCAATCAAAGGAAATTTTTTTTCACTATTATTTTTTTTCATTTGTATTTATTCAAAATTAAACTTTAAGAAAAAGAGTTTATATTATAGTCTAATATAAACTTAATATTGAGCGGAGCAATAGATAATGAAATATGATTATATCCCAATTATTGATAGAAAACCTTTAAAGTGGCCTAATAATGCAAGAGTAGCATTAATCTTTACTATAAACCTTGAACACTGGGATATGATTAAGGACACTTCTGAACCTTATTATGCAGGAGGCCCTCCTGTTCTTCCAGATATGCTTCCAGGAAATGTTGTAGATTGGCCTAATTATTCTTGGCGGGAATACGGACAAAGAGTAGGGGTTTGGAGAATATTTGATATTTTTGATAAACTTAACGCAAGCGCTAGTTGCACAATTAATGCAGTAACAGCTCTTGAAAGACCACAAATGGTTCAATATGCCGTTAACAAAGGTTGGGAAATAGTTGCTCATAACTATGAACAAGGAGAGTTATTAGTTAACTATATGTTTGACGAAACAAAAGAAAAAGAAGTTATTAAGAAAACTCTAGATGTATATGAAAAAGTTGTAGGTAAAAAAGCAAAGGGTTGGCTCTCTTCAAGTCTTAGAGGAACCCTAAAAACAGCTGACATCATTGCAGAAGAAGGTCTTATCTTTTATTGTGATTTAATGAATGATGACCAACCTTATCTTATTGAAACATCAACCAAACCAATAGTCTCCACTCCTTATTCAAATGAAATTAATGATTTCACTCATTTTCATAGAAGAGGATTTACAACAGATGAAACCTTAAATTTATATAAAGAACAACTTGATGTTCTTTGGGAAGAAGGAGGTAAAACAGGTCGAATAATGAATGTGGGACTTCATCCTCATGTTAGCGGATTACCATACAGAATTAGAGCATTAAAAGAATTTATTGAATACGCTCAATCTAAACCTGATGTATGGATAACTAATAGAGAAGAGATTGCTACATGGTATTTGGAAAACCACAAAAGTCATATTTAGTTACTTCAAGGCTATTCTGAAAATTACTAATAAAAAATTTATTTTGCAATCCATGGCTTGAGGGCTATAAATTGATTAATTAAAGAAAGATAATCTTCTCTACTCACAACTTTGGAAACATCCTCAATAAGGGCCCAATGGCGTTCTCTTTTTTGTTTTTCTGGCCACTCATCTAATTGCTTATGGACAATAAATGGATAATAAGTTACTGGGGACTTTTCAATTCTACCTTTAATAGACTTTGTTATAAGAGTCGTGATTGGAAAATCAGTTAGCACCTCTCCATTAACACCTGCTTCCTCAAAAGCTTCTCTTTTACACCCATCCTCATGCTTCTCATCTGACTTAAGTTTACCTTTTGGGAGAATCCACCTACCTCTTGTTTGAGACGTTACAAAAAGAATTGCAGTTTGTGAGCCTTTTGTCCTAAAAGGTATTACACCAATTTTATGTTTTATATCAATCATAACTATTTTAATTAAATTAGATTATAAATCTCATGCCATATTTAAAATTTTAACTAGAACAAAATATATTGAACCACTTAAACATGCAGCTGCAGGAACTGTTCCAATCCAACCTGCGACAATAGAATAAAGAAATCTTCTTCTGACTAATCTTCTTTTGTGACGAATACCAGCCTTAAAAAAGGCATCTTCTGCAGTTTTATTTAATTTATGCCCAGGTCTTAATTTCTTTTTATTTGGATTTTCAAGATACTCCCGCAAAAAACCAATACCAAAAATTGAACCTATCGCAATATGTGTTGAGCTCACTGGTAATCCTAAACTAGTTGCAATTAAAACAGTAATAGCTGACGAAAGAGCTACACAATAAGCCCTTGGCGCATTTAGCCTTGTTACCTTTTGACCCACAGTTTTAATTAACTTGGGCCCGAAAAGAAGCAAGCCAAGGGCAATGCCAAGAGCACCAATAAGTATTACCCAAAAAGGTATTGTAACTTTGGATGCTATTTCTGAATTTTCTCCCAAGGAAGCAACAATTGCAGCCAGTGGCCCAACAGCGTTTGCAACATCATTAGCACCATGAGCAAAGCATAATAAGCTAACACCAATGATTAAAGGAATATTAAACAAATTATAAATATCTTTTTTATTATTCTCTAAGTGTAAAGATTGATTATTTACAATAGGCTTTGAAAAAAACCAAAAAATTGGTAAAGCTAAAAAAGAATAAAAAATTATTTCTGTTGAAGAGGGTTTCCATATTTTTTTTAGACCTTTCATAGACATATAAGCTACGAATGCAGCTCCCATCAGCGCATACAAAATAGGCAGCCATCTTTTAGCTGCTGAAATTTTATCATGAACATTTAAAATTTTTAATTTAATTAAAAGCAAAATAGAAGCAGCTATGACCCCACCTAAAACAGGAGAAATGACCCAACTAGATGCAATCTTCAACATAGTATTCCAATCTACTACATTGAAACCTGCAGCGACCAATCCTGCTCCTAAAATACCTCCAACGATTGAATGTGTTGTCGAAACTGGAGCGTTAACAAAAGTTGCAAGATTTATCCAAAGTGCAGCAGCGAGTAAGGCGCTTAACATCACATACCTTAGCTCACTGAGAGTTATGAATCCTTCAGGAGTTATTATCCCTTTTGCAACAGTTTTTACAACATCACCTCCAGCCAATAAAGCGCCTAGACTCTCGCAAACTGCGGCAATAATAACCGCAGCTGTAATAGTTAAGACTTTTCCTCCAACTGCTGGACCCATATTATTAGCTACATCATTTGCCCCAATATTGAGGGCCATGTAACCACCTATCATTGCCGCACTAATTAAAATTAAAGTTTGTTGATTCTCTAAAGCAAAATAGTTTCCAATAACTATACCAATCAAAGCCAGAAAAACAGCAGCAATTCCCAAATATAACCATTGGGAGCGTTGAGTTAAAACTTGTCCTTGGGAGAATGCAAACCTTCTAAGGTCGTTCACATACCTATTAACTAAATCTTTTTGTTCTATTCTATTCGGATCTTCGCCTTGCATGCGGAAAAAACCTTAAAAAAATTTAATTTATTATGCGCTTAATATATCATTGACTTTTACATGTCAATATCAAAAAATAAATTATTTTTCTAAATATTTATTAATTTTTTTCTTCATTAAACGAATAACCTACACCTCTTATTGTTCTTATTAAACCATTATTCCTTTCATCACCCAAAGCTTTGCGTAATCTTCTAATATGAACATCAACTGTTCTTTGTTCTACAAAGATATTTGATTCCCAAGCAAGATCTAATAATTGATCTCTAGAAAAAACTCTTCCTGGCCTCTTAATTAAAATAGATAATAATTTGAACTCCATAGGCCCTAAATGAATATTTTTGTTTTTAAATTTTACCTTATGCTTTGAAAAATCTATTATTAAATCTTTTTGTATTATTTCGTTTCCAGATACTAAGTTAGACCTTCGAATAACAGATTTTACTCTTGCTAACAATTCTCTTGTTGAAAATGGTTTTACAATGTAATCATCCGCACCTGATAACAAACCATTTACTTTGTCAGTTTCCTCTCCTTTTGCTGTTAGCATAATAATTGGAATCTCTTTTGTTTGATTTTTAGACCTAATACTCTTACATACATGTAATCCCGATAAACCTGGCAACATCCAATCTAGAATAATTAAATCAGGTAAAGAATATTCAACTATCTCCAGAGCATCATTGCCATTATCTGAAGTCAAAACATTATAACCTTCTTTTTCAAGATTATATTTTAAAAGCTCTAAGATAGGCGGCTCATCTTCAACAACTAAAATTTGAAAAGTCAATTTAACCTCTATAAAACTACATAAAAATTATTCAACGTTACTCGCACTATCTCCCTTCTGTCTTATGCCCTGCGGACTTATACCATCAACAGCATAAATTATACTTTCTGCTATATTGGTAGCATGATCTCCAATTCTCTCTATATTTTTTGCAATAAAGAATAAGTGAGTAGAGGAAGAAATATTTTTTGCATCCTCCATCATATAAGTTATTAACTCTCTAAATAAACTAGTATGCATCAAATCAACCTCAAGATCACTTTCTATAACATCTTGAGCAAGGATTGTATCATTTGATGCATACGCATCTAAGACATTCTTTATCATTTTCTGAACTAGTGAACTCATCCTACCTATAGTTAGACTTGCTTCCAACACTGGTGATGTAAATAAATTTTTTGATCTTTTTGAAATATTAGCAGCATAATCTCCCATTCGCTCCAGGTCATTCGATATCTTTAGTGCCGATACAGTATTTCTAAGATCTAAAGCCATAGGTTGCCTAAGAGAAATTATTTTGATTACTTGCTCATTAACTAAAACTTCTAAATCGTCAATGAATTTATCTTTAGAAATTAT
>MDSV01011876.1_pt1 | contig 34841 bp, 33 predicted proteins | sample 810851 | NCBI WGS metagenome assembly MDSV01 (sample SAMN05326640, study PRJNA326480) | marine metagenome | isolation source: seawater | place: Atlantic Ocean: North East | collected 2012 | reverse complement strand
TCACTAGATTAATATTAATGACATTATTAATAAAAAATTAGTACATTGATATATAGTGAAAAAAATATTACTTATTCATAATAAATATAGAAATATCGGAGGAGAGGATGTTGCTGTTCAAAATGAGATTAACTTTTTAAAGAAACACTATAACGTTAAAGTCTTATATTTTGATAATGTTATAAATCCATCTAGTTATATAAATCAGATAATTTCTTTTTTGCTTAACTCAAACAAAGAGAGTATTAGATTGACAAAAATTGCGATTGAAGAATTCCAGCCAGACTTAGTTTATGTTCATAATACTTGGTTCAAAGCATCAGTTGGAATTTTTAAACTACTCAAGAAAAATAATCTTCAAACCTTTATTAAAGTTCATAATTTTAGATACGACTGCACAAGATCATATTTTATTAAGAATCATTTATCCCAAAAAGAAGCTTGTCCTGCCTGTGGATTACAATATCGAAAATTTAAAATATTTAATAAATATTTTGAAAATTCATATCTTAAGTCATTATTTGCAATCATTTACGGGCGCGCCTATTTCAAAGTTTTAACAGATGATTTTTTTAACTTATTTGTACTTACAAAGTTTCATCGAGATTATTTATTCAGTCTTGGAATTAAGAAAGATAAAGTAGAAGTACTTCCAAACAGCATCAAAATAACCGATAAGACCATGGCTACATTAGGCGAAAGATTTATTCTTTATGCAGGAAGAATATCTTCAGAAAAAGGTGTCGAAGAGTTAATAAAGACGTATCTTAGAATGGATAATATTGGGTTAAAACTTAAAATTATTGGTGATGGTCCAGCACTTAAAAAATTAATAAATCAATATAAAAATGTAAATATTGAATTTTTAGGAGAATTACAAAACTCTAAAGTTATTGAGATTATGGAAAAAGCAAGTGTAGTTATTACTGCTACTAAACTTTACGAAGGACAACCAACCCTACTATGTGAAGCATCAAGCTTAGGAATACCATCTATTTTTCCAGAAACCGGGGGAATAAAAGAATTCTTTCCAGATGATTATCAATTAAGCTTTAAACATTTTGATTATATTGATTTAGAGCAAAAGTTAAATTTAATAAGCAATCCCGAACTATTAAAAAAAATTGGGAAAGAAAATAAAAAATATCTCTTCAACTATTTAGATGAGAATAGACTATTAGAGGTATTTCAAAAAGGAATTGATGGCTAATAAAAAAAATTTTATCTCTGTTCTTATGAGTACATACAACAATGAAACAACGATCGAGAAATCTTTATTAAGCATATTTAACCAAACTTATCAAAATTTTGAAATATTGTTAATGGATGATGCCTCAACAGACAATACCTACGAAATATGTCAAAATGTTTCTAAAAATTTTGATAAAATTAAAATCTATCAAAATAGTGAAAACTTAGGTCTAACTAAATCATTAAATTTTCTAATTAATAAATCAATAGGTAATTTGATTGCAAGATCAGATGCGGATGACTTTAGTGAAAAAAATAGATTTGAGATTCAACTTAAATATTTACTTCAGTATGATTTAGATGCATGTTCTACTAGGGCTTATGAAATAGGTACTAAGAGAATTATTCCTGGTTTATCATATTACATACCACCTAAGTATTTAATCAGTTATAAAAATCCTTTTATTCACGGAACATTATTAATTAAAAAGGATGTACTTAAATCTATAAATTTATATGATGAGTCTTTTATTTATGCCCAAGACTATAAGTTAATGTATGATTTATTGAAAAGAAACTATAAAATTTCAATAATAAAAACACCTCTATATCACTTAAATACTAAAAATAATATTTCTACTATAAATAGAAAAGAACAAAGATATTATGCGAATTGTGTAAGGAATAATCTTATTCCAATTGAAAAAATATGAAAATATATTTGAACAAACCAAATGAGGACTGGATAGTAGACCGTTTCTGGGAAGAATGGCATCAACATAATCAGGATATCTCAACTAAAAATATTAATAAGGCAGACATAGTTTGGATTATTTCTCCATGGACATGGAAAAAGATAAAAAAGAAATCATTAAAGCATAAAATTGTAGTCTGCACTATTCACCATATAGATTTTGAGAAATTCAAAGGTTTGGAAAAAAGAAATTTTTTTAAAAGAGATAAATATATTGATTCATATCACGCAATATCTGATAATACAAAAAAGCAGCTACAGTCACTAACAAATAAACCTATTACCACAATACCTTTCTGGATAAATGACAAATTATTCTTTGAAATCAAGGATAAGAATATATTAAGAGAAAAATATAGTATATCTAAGAAGGAATATTTAATTGGATCTTTTCAAAGAGATACCGAGGGAGTAGATTTAATTTCACCTAAACTTTCTAAAGGCCCTGATCAATTTATTAAAATGGTTGAGAAGTATTTTAAAACACACAAGGACCTAGCAGTTGTTTTAACGGGGAAAAGAAGACAATATATAATAAATGAACTTAAAAGATTAAATATTAAATATTATTATTTTGAGATGACAACCTATAAAGAATTAAATGAACTTTATAACGTATTGGATCTCTATATTGTTGCCTCACGAGTAGAAGGAGGACCTCAGTCAATTTTTGAGTGTGCAATTACAAAGACTCCAATAGTTTCTACGGATGTTGGAATTGCAAAAGAAATCCTAGCTAAAGAGTCACTTTATGATTTCAATGAAAATTTTGATCCGAAACCGAATACAGTTGTTGCTTATGACAATATAAAAAAATTTATAATTCCAGATTGGTTTAGAGATTTTTACAATATGTTTGAAAGTTTAATGTGAAAATTAGTATTGGCACAAACATTAAAGATGGTCCATGGGGGGGAGGGAACCTATTCGCAAAAAATCTCACAAACTATTTAATTAAAAATGGTCATGAGGTCATTTATGACTTAAATGATTCGAATATTGACATAATTTTGATGACTGAGCCAAGAAAAACCTCAGAGTCTTCAGCATTTACTAATTATGATATTCAAAAATATCTTGCTTATGAAAATAATCTTGCATTAGTTGTACACCGCATTAACGAATGTGACGAAAGAAAAATGACAAATTTTGTGAATAAATATCTTCTAAATGCTAACAAAGTTGCAGATGCAACAATTTATGTTAGTACATGGATAATGAATATTTTTCATAAACTTGGTATCGACAAAAAAGATAATTTTGTTGTCTTGGCTGGAGCAAACAAAGAAGTTTTTAACAATATAGGATATAAACCAAAAAAAGAAAAAGAAAAATTTAAAATTGTTACTCATCACTGGGGAGCAAATAAAAATAAAGGATTTTATATTTATGAATTATTAGATAACTTATTGAATGAAAAAAAATGGAGCGAGAAAATTGAGTTTAAATATATTGGAAACCTTCCAAAACAATTTAATTTTAAAAATGCAGAATATGTTGAACCACTTTCGGGAGAAATGCTAGCAAATGAAATAAAAAAATCACATATTTATTTAACTGCTTCTATTAATGAACCATCTGGAAATCACCATATCGAAGGAGCACAATGTGGACTCCCTCTTTTGTATATAGAAAGTGGTGGTATACCTGAATATTGTTTTGGATATGGTGTAGGTTTCAATCATGAAAATTTTATAGAAAAATTATCTTTTATGATTAATAATTATGAAGAAGAATTAGCAAAAGTGGCAAAATATCCCAGAAATTCTGAAATAATGTCTGAGGAATTTTTGAAAATATTTCAAAATTTAATTCAAAATAGGGATGTTATAATTAAAAATCGAAGTAACAACTTTAATTACGGTAAGTTTGATGCTTTGAGTTACAAAATATCAAAAAAAATGCACAATTTAATAAAAAACAAATAATGAATTCAAAAAGTACATTGTATAAAAATCTAGCTTTAACATTTTCCTTCTTGGTTCTATTATCTGTTGGTCTTAATATGATCTTTGCAAGATCTTTTGTTGGAATTTCAGTTTTGGGATTAAGAATTGGCGAACTTGAAGTAGCCGGAGCATTGTTAGTAAGTATAATTTTTCTACTTTCATCCAATTTTTTTCCATTTTCTTCACTAGATGAGGATTTTAATAAGTATTTTAAATTGATAATTATTAGTTTCTTTGTTGTAGCCCTGATAACACAAACAGATTTAATGAGTACTTACGCATATAAATCAAGCTCATACATTTGGACTGTATCGTTTATTTTTTTTGGAGTTTTTATCTATAAATATTTAAATAGCTTTTTAAAGTATTTCGTTCCATTTTTTTTCATTGCACCATTAGTAATTTATTTAATGGCCTCTGGTAATTATCCAAATTTTATAATGCAGTTTTTTATTGATTATTCAGATAAGTTTCAATTCTTAAAAGCATCCGATATATTAATTGCTTTAATTTCATCTTACTATTTCATAAAAATCTCAAAAATAGGAATAAAATATGAAGTAGCATACCTGTTTTGTTTTTGTTCAATTTTTCTACCTGTTCTTATGAAGTTAAGTCGAGGATCATTCGTTGGCATTATAATTTTTATGCTATTAGAGGCTTATTATCAAAAAGATTATTTAATTAAAGAAAAAAAGAAAACTTTATTATATTTTATTGCATCGTTAATTCTTTTCTCACTTTCAACTTATAGGATGACTGGGGTCGAACTTAAACCAGAAACAATCTCTACCCAAACAGTGGTTGAAAATGTTGAGGAGATTACTAGATATAAAGATACGACTAAAGCTTTTTTCTCATTTTATATAAACGAATATGGGTACCTCGACTCATGGGATGCTACTACATCGTGGAGGTTAGATATTTGGCAAGATGTTTTAACAGATATGTATAAGGAAAACAAACTTTTTACAGGTTATGGTTATATTGAAATCTTACCCCAAATGCTTGACCCAACGGCTCCCGGAAGGCTTGGAAGAGATGGACTAAACGAGCATGTCCACAATTATTTTGTAACCATCATTTCAAGAGGTGGATTGGTACAATTTGTTTTATTTTTACTATTACACATTTCAATATTTAAAATTTGGCGAAAAAATAATCATAATTTGAATATTTTATCATTCGTGGCACCACTTTTATTTGTTTCATTACTTGATATCTCTATGGACGGTGTTCAGTTTCCCTTGATTTACTTCGCAAGTCTTGGATTTATATTAAGTGATAGAAACTAATGAATATTCCATCAACTATTATTATGTTAACAACTAATATAATGTTATGAAAAAAGCCTTAATTACAGGTATAACTGGTCAAGACGGATACTATCTTTCAAAACTTTTAATTGAAAAGGGATATGAAGTACACGGCACTATTAGAAGGTCATCTTCTATAAATACATCAAGGATAGATGGATTGATTTCTAAATATCAAAATGAAGGAAAACTCAATTTGTATTATTCTGATTTGATTGATTCCTCATCGCTTTATTCATTAATCAACAAAATTGAGCCTCATGAAATTTATAATTTAGCTGCCCAATCACATGTATCTGTATCCTTTAAAAACCCCATTTACAGCACACAAACTGCAACTGTTGGAACTCTTTCATTACTTGAAGCCATAAGAAATATTGATAAGAAAATTAAGTTTTATCAAGCGTCCTCCTCTGAAATGTATGGTGGGACAAAAAAAGAACTTTTAAACGAGACATCATTGCTTGATCCTAAAAGCCCTTATGCCGCTGCAAAAGTATTTAGTCATAATTTATCGAAAATTTATCGACAATCTTATGATATGTTTTGTGTAAATGGAATACTTTTTAATCATGAATCGCCATTCCGTGGAGAGACGTTTGTTACAAGGAAAATTACTAGGGCTGTAGGAAGAATTCATAAAGGTCTTCAATCTAAACTAACACTTGGAAACTTAGAAGCTTCACGTGATTGGGGTTTTGCTGGCGATTATGTTGAAGGAATGTGGATGATGCTCCAACATGATAAGCCAGATGACTGGGTGCTAGCCACAGGCCATTCAATAACAGTTAGAGAGTTTTTAGAATTAGCATTTCAATATTATGACCTGGATTATAAAGATTTTGTGGAAACTTCTGAAAAATATTTAAGACCTAATGAAGTTGAGTTTTTATTAGGTGATGCTTCTAAAGCAAAAAATGAACTTGGGTGGGAACCAAAAACCGATATTAATGATTTAGTAAAGTTAATGGTTGAGGAAGATACTCTTTTGGCAGAAAGAGAAAAAGTTTTAATTGAAAATAAATTAATTCAACCCACTTGGGAGCATCCTGTAATTTAACAGTTAAATTCTTATTGTTGAATAATTTTTACTAAACCAATTGTACGTATTAATTAAGCCCTGATCTAAGCTAATGTCGGATTTCCAACCAAGAGAATTAATTTTGCTGCTATCAAGGAGTTTCCTTGGATTCCCGTCAGGTTTACTTTCATCAAACAGTACTTCACCCTTAAATCCAGTTATATTTTTAATTTTATCTGCCAAGTCTTTAATGGAAATTTCATAACCACTTCCAACATTTAATAAATCAACATTTAAATTTTTATCAAGTAAAAATTCAATAGAATATGCTAAATCTTCGACATGAAGAAACTCTCTTAGAGGTTTACCACTTCCCCACACTTCAAATAATTTATCATTAGAAAGTTTTGCATTGTGCATCCTATAAAATAATCCAGGTATAACGTGACTGTTTTCCTTTGAAAAGTAATCATTTGGTCCGTATAAATTAGTTGGCATAAGGTTTAAGATACTGTGACCATATTGAGATGAAATACTCCTTCCAATTTCAATTGCTGTAATCTTTGCTAAGGCATACGGAGAATTTGTTGGTTCAAGAGTTCCTGTCATAAACGAATCTTCGCTTATTGGATTGTCAGCATTTAGAGGATAAATACAACTGCTCCCTAAGTTTATAATCTTTAAGTTAGTGAAGGGTATGGAAGATTCTAGGATGTTCATATTTATTTTTAGATTTTCCATAATAAATTCTGTGCGTTGCGTATTATTGGCAAAAATACCCCCAACTCTTGCAGCAGCATTAATTATTATGTCTGGTTCTAGTGTTTGAATTTTATTTTTAGTTGCTTCAAAATCAAATAGGTTTGTATCTTTACGATTTGATCCCGTCACTTTTTCAACTTTATTAGATTTTTTTAAAATCCTTAAAAGAGTTGATCCAACCATCCCATTTGAACCAAAAACAAGAACATTTAATTTTTTTTTCATATATATAGTTATTTTCTATTGTATTCAATTATTATACTTAGATTACATGAAGCACAGTCTTCCTTATATATTAAACTTGCCCCCGTTTACATATCGGGGAATTGATTTCACCTCTAAATCATTTCTTTACAAAATATTTTTCATAATAAGAGGAAAAATATTAAGTTTTATGATTAATAATTTTAAAAGTCAAATTTTTTGTTTTATGATTAATTTGTTTTATCCTAAAAAATCTAAAATTTATTATGAAGATGGTTTTTACAAGAAAGATATTAAGAATTTAAAAACAATAATCTATCCAAACAAAAGAATTTTAAGAATTGTACACCATGAAGATTTATTTAAAAGAATATATGAAACTTATTGCTTACACCATATAGATTTTGAAGAAAAGGATGTTGTAGTTGATTGTGGAGCAAATGTTGGTGAGTTATACTTATCATTTTTATTTTCAGATATGAACATAAACTATATAGGTGTTGAGCCGGATTTAAATACTTTTGAATGTCTTATTAAAAATGCTGAAGGTGAGGATAACAAGTTTTTTCAAATTGCATTATCTGATAAAAAGGATAAAAAAGAGTTTTATCTTGACAATTATGGTGGAAACAGTTCTTTAGAAAAATTTGATAATGTTAAATCAGAAACAGTGGCTACAAATACTATTGATAATTTAAAATTATCTGAAAAAATTAAATTATTAAAAATTGACGCAGAAGGTCATGAGTTAGAAGTGATTAAAGGTGCTGTGAAAAGTATTAAAAATGTAGAGTTTATTTCTATAGATTATGGATTTGAAAAAGGATTAGAACAATCCTCCACTATTGTGGAGGTTAATAATTTCCTAATAGAGAACGACTTCAAACTTTACAAATTTAGCGAATTCAGATTAGTTGGCCTCTATAAAAACAAGATGATTTAAAAATGCAAAATGATTGGCTAAATAGTGTCGAAGACCAATTATCAAGTTATTTATACTCGCTTCAAAGTACAGACGACAAATATCATTTTTTACCAGTTAAGAAAGGATTAACTCTTGCAGGAGAATCTTTGACACTAGGTTTTTCCTGTTATTCTTTAAAGCTAAACTATATTTTAAACCTTTTTTCAATAAAAGATTTAAGCTTTGAAGGTTGGTCCAGGTATATTAATTCTTATCAAAAAAATTTAAAGTCATTACCGGATAACTCTTTTATAGATCAAGCTTATGTAGAGCACTACAAAAAATTTAGACTGACTTCTTCTTTAAAATATGCAGTTAAAAACACACTAAATCTAACACGTCATTTTCATTATGAAAGTAGAAAGGAATACCTTGAGAAGTCTATAAGAGCAGAGACGAAACAAGCAATTTCTTCCTTGTCTCAGATTGGTTTAAAAAATAAATTAATTTATAAAGATTTTCCTCAATCAAGTAACGAATTAAATTATTTTTTTAATTCCTATGATTGGTCAAAACCGTGGGATGCTGGAGCACAATTTTCTGGAATCTGCGTTTTTACTGCGACGCAGTTAGAAAAATCAAATAGGAGTAGGATTTACATCGAAAATTTTATTTCAAAATTAGCAGATAAAGAGCACGGAATTTACTTTAAAGACCAATTACCAAATACAAATGAAGCAATTAATGGGGCAATGAAGGTCATCTCTGGGCTCGACTGGTTAGAAATTCCCATTCACTACCCTAAGAAATTGATTGATTTTTGTCTTTCAAATACTCCAAGTCCTACTGGTTGTGACTTAGTAGATTATGTGTATGTATTGTATAAGTGCTCAAGCCAAACCGATTACAGAAAGAAAGAAATAGTAATTTATTGTCACGAGCTTCTCGATTTAATTGAAAAGCATTTTCATATTGAAGGTGGTTTCTCATACTTCATTGATAAAAGTCAAACTCACTACTACGGCATAAAAATTTCTAAAGGTTATGATCAGCCAGATATCCATGGAACCTTATTACTTGTTTGGGCCATGTCTATGATATTTAAATTGATGGAAAGCAATAAATTTGATTGGAAAGTAATCAAACCATAAAATTTAAATCAAAATATTTTTCTTTATATCCTTTTACATAGTCATACAAGTCTCTATTAGTTTTTTCTTTAAGGCCAAAAGCATCATATCCAAATTGATTTTTATTTAAGCTAAGCAGTCTTTTTTGAATATATTTGGGGTGCTTGCTTATAGAAGATTTAATTACATGTTTCTTATATTTAATTTTTATCATTTCAAACCATGCATTATAAGCTTCTTCAGGTGACGATCCACCTCTATCACCATAATTATTAAATTGTCTGAACCATGCACGAGCAAATCTAGCTCTATCTTCAGCAATAATTTCTTTTGTTCTAAATAAAGAGTCATATTGCCAAACAGGTATTTTTGCGACTGGTACCGAATCAGGCATTATCCTATTGCCATTAATAGTAGGTAAACACATATCCCCGCCTCCATTTTGAATAATTTCTGGAAAATGTTTTTTGTTCAAAGCGGTACAGATAATTGTTTTAACATGGTATCTATCTGGGGTAAAAAACTGATATTGAGGAAATGCAACAGCAGGTGAAGCCGTATTTTTCTCAAGTATCTTTCTAATCTTGGTGATATCTTTTTCATGAAAAAAATAATCTAAGTCCATCCTTATAACCCAATCACCGGATGACTTTTCAAATCCCTCTTGATAGGTTTGACCAATTAAATCAAATTTAAACTCTTCAGGCCAACTATCACCAACAACAATTACTTCATCAGCAATATCTTTGTAACAAGAAATTGCTTCCTCCCACGCATCATTTCTTTTTTCAGGGTTGGTCATGCTTGTAAAAATAGATAGCTTCATAATCAAAAAAATATTGGCTCTCTGTATTTTTTGTAATTTAGGTAATACTTAGTCCTATCTCTAAATTTGTGACCGTAGTGCCTTACACTTAAAAATGGATATTGATATTGATTAATTGAGTTTTCATCAAAATAAGTTTCATTTTCAATTGATACAGTACCAATTTTTTTACTAATCATACTCATAATGCTTTGGTCATGACGGTTTTCAATGAACTCTTCAATTTGAATTTCTTTGTTGTTGTGGTCAGTAATTAGCTCAATATTTTCATAAATTGTTTTTTTAAATAGACTCATAAATTCAAAAGTATGATCATTTTTTTTAAAGATTAGATGTCCACCCATGTATTGAGGTGTGTCACCACTTCTGCTTGATGTTTTTTCGTCAAAATAATTAAAAACTTCTTTTTTAGTATAATATTTTTCTTTATGTTGTTGTAATCCTTCGATCCTGAATGTTCCATAATTTGAGCTATTAATCATTTCAATGTACTCATTAAACCTTTGGGCCCCACGGTAATTAAATGAAGATCCAGCATCAGAATAGATTACAAAATCATTATTGTTAGCTTTGGAAAGTTCTTTTTCAATTACATGATGCTTCCAAAGCCAAAATCCCCCCCCTCTAGATTGAGATAAAATATTCTTGAATTTATCTCTAAACTGAGGTTCTAAATCTTTAGGACTGTAAATTTTTGTATTTTTAAAAAGCCCAGACTTTTTTGCCATTTTTATGATGTGCTTTGATGATATATCATAATTTTTTCCGGATGAATATGTACAAAAGTGCATTTTGTTTTTTATCATTATATAAATTATACAAAGACACTATTTATTAAATAAGATTAGATTAATTATTGATATTATTAACTTATGCTTAATTTCCTATATTGTTTAGATGAAAATTATAATGAACAATGTCTTACCTCTATTTACTCAATCTTAAATTACTCGGATATGGAATGTTCTTTTTATATTATCCATAAAGACCCAAGCACCTTAGAGCCTTTAAATAAAAAAATTCTAGATCATAATAATTTAAAAAACTTTGTTGTAAAAGAATTCAAAGACAATGTAATTGATTTTGTCAACTTAGAAAAAGTACATGTTACAGAGCCCTCTTATTACAGATTGTTTATGACAAATTATGTTCCAGAAGATATTTCAAAAATAATATATGTTGATCCAGATGTTGTTTGCTTAAAAAAATTTAATGATGAAATAATTAACAGTATAAAAATTATGGAAAACCAAAATCTTAATTTAGCAGCTGTGACCGAAACCCCCTATGAAGTTGATAAAGATAATGCAGTTAGGCTTAGTCTAAAGAATAAAAAATATTTCAATGCGGGAGTTTTAATTATAAATTTATCAAACTGGAGAGAATTAAATATTGTAAAGGAGTTTGAACATTTATTAAAAACTAATAGAGAACGTTTAGAGTTGCACGATCAGGATGTATTAAATATTTTTTATGATGGAAACTATTTTGAGCTTAATAAAGATATGAATTTTACAGTACCTGGTGGTGGTGAAAAATATCTAAAAAAAATTAAAGAATTTAAATTTGAAAATATTACGTTTATTCATTATTCAGGCAATAAAAAACCATGGCATATCAAAGGAATTTTACATGAAGCAGGAGAACATTATAGAGAAGCTTATGAAATGCTTTATCAAAAAAAATATCATATATCAGGCTCTTCAAAAAAAAATAGTCTCAAATTATTCACAAAGATGATTTTTGATAAAAGATTAAAGGAATTGAAGTATCCATATTATTTTATTTTTTATTTTTTTCGATATTTAATAAAAACAAAATAATATGTTATTCATAAACACTATTAACGAGAAAGAAGTTTTAAATAGCTATAATTTTGCTCGCCAAGCAGATGTTGTATATTCTGAAATTATAAGTAGGAAAAATTTTGAAAAAATAAATAAAGAAAATCTCCAGATACTCTTTGAAGACAAAGATAAAATTCTCTATTTTAAAAATAATTTTGAGATAGCTAATAATCAAATTATTTTTACTAATAACTATTTGTTGGACAGCTTATTTGAATTATTAAGTAGAAATTCAAATTTAAAAAATTTAAAGTTAATTACTCATCAAACAGATTTTTCCATAACAAAAAAAGTATTCAACAGTAGACCAGATTCAATTTCAAAATGGTATTCAATAAATGTTGACCATCATCATCCTGACTTGATACCTATTCCGATAGGACTTTCAAATGACTATTCACCTAAAAATATTTTTAAATATAATTATAAGGAAAATGATTTTGTTGGATTAGATAAAAAACTCAATAATCTGTATGTAAATTTTCAAAAAAATACTCATTTTATTCACAGGTCTCTTTTAGAAATAAAATTAAAAAAATTAAACTTTACTGCTTTTGATGAGCCTAATTTAGATTCAGCAGAGTATCTAGATAAAGTCGCTTCACATAAATATATTTTATGCCCGAAAGGCAATGGTCTTGATACTCACAGAATATGGGAGTCATTGTATGCTGGTTCAATTCCAGTTACAGAAAAGCATTTAACTAATCAAATGTGTTCAGACCTACCAGTATTGAGAGTTGATAATATCAAAAAAATAAATAAAAGTATATTGGATTTTAATGAATTATTATTTTCAGATATTGACTTTTATCACGATAAGTTAACTACATCATATTGGTTTAAAAAAATACGAGAAGGTGATAATGGAAACAATACAGATTATTCAAAAAAATATTTGCTTACAAATACGCACAACCAAACTGAAAAAATTATTTCTAATTATAAAAAAAAGATAATATACGAAAACCGAATTAAGAAACTTTATACAATTTCAAGAAAGTTATTTCAGAAAATTTTAGACATAATTTATAGTTAAAATAAAAATTATGAATCAATTTTGGGAAGAAAATTTATCTGAAGGTTATTACGACATTATCACAACAAATGGTATTAAAAAAAATAGGGGATTAAGAGCAACTTGGCATAACTTTACTAATTTAAAAGTTAAAAATAGTATTAGCAATTTAGGTCGCCATCTTGATTATGCTTGTGGTCCTGGGACTCTGATAGGTAATTATTTAGAACTTGAATCAATTGGTGTAGATATTTCCCAAAAACAAATAGAATTTGCATCAAAAAAATACAAAAACGAAGGTTTATTTCTAGAAATTGACAAGTTCAATTTTCAAAATTATGAAAAACAATTTACGACAATAACAATAATTGGATTACTAGAGTTTATGAACGAAGAAGATATCATATCATTGCTCGATAAACTTTATAACTTACTAGATAAAGGAGGGGAGTTAATTATTACAACACCTAACTTTAAATTTGGAATGAAATTTTTAGTTAGAGTTCAAAATATGTTTGGAAAATATTCATATAAAGAAACCCATATAAGCAAATTTACTAAAGTAAAACTTTCAAAATTGTTGGAAAATACTAAATTTTCTAATAATGAAGTAAATAAATATATGAATTTCAGTGTATTTATAGGTTTCATTAATTTAAAACTAGCCACAAAATTTCAATTCATAATTGATAAATTTTTTGGTAATCATTTTGGTTTTATGTTGATAGCTAAATTAAAAAAATTAAATTAATATATTTAATCACTATGAGATATCATTAAAAAATGAACAAGGAAAATAATAGCTTTTCAATAATTCTCCCAACTTTGAACGAGTCCAAAAATTTAGAAATTTTAGTTCCCCAAATTTATGAAGAAATTATGAATTCAAGTCTTCAAATCGAGTTTGAAATTATTGTTGTAGATGACAGCTCTGAAGACAACACAGTTGAATTAATTCATGAACTTAAGAGAGAGTATCAAAATTTAGAGATAATAAGTAGAGTTGATGAACGATCCTTAAGTAATTCGATTTATGAGGGCATACTTCATTCATCAAATGATTATATTATCTGGCTAGATGCAGATGGTTCTATGCCCGCTGAAACAGTTGTAAAACTAATTAGTAATCAGATAAAAAACAAAGATAAAGTTATTATTGGCTCTAGATTTGTTGAAGGAGGAGGGTATAAAGGAATATCTACTGATTCAAGCTCAAATTTACTTTCAGCTATATTTCATGTTTCAAAATCAAAAGACTCTGTTTTAGGTCTTGTACTTTCTTTGCTATTTAATAAATTACTTATCTTTTTATTGCCAACAGGAGTTAAAGATATTACAAGTGGTTTTATATCTTTAAAAAAAAGCTACATAGATCAAAAAGCTTTTAGTGAAAAAGTTTATGGCGAGTATTTTATTTATTTGGTTACCGATTTAATAAAAAAGGATATTTTAATTACAGAAATTGGATATATTTGTGAAACACGTGTTTTTGGAGAATCTAAAACAGCACCCAATATTTTTAAACTCATTAAAAGAGGATTACCATATATTAAAGCAAGTTATAATTGCAGGAAAGACATATATGGAAATATTAGACAAAAAAGGTAAACTGTTAGCCAAATTAATTAAAGATAAAAAACATTCTTTAGATAAAAATTTTTTTACCGAAGATAATGAAGAGCTACAAGTAGCAAGCTTTAATTTAAAAAAAGAAGAAACAATTATAAGACACTATCATCCAAAGCAAGATAGGGTTATAAAAACAACTTCCGAGGTAATTATAGTCAAAACAGGAGTGCTTCAAGTCGACATATATGATGATTCTCATGAATTTATTGAAAATTTTATTTTAGAGGATGGTGATATTGCTATTTTAATTAGTGGCGGCCACGGGTTAAATGTTATTGATGATTGTGAGTTTATAGAAGTAAAACAAGGACCATACAATGAGTCAACAGATAAAATCAGATTCTAATTTCATTCCGGTCTTTGAACCTTTCATAGATTTTGAAGACAAGTGGAATGTTTACAAGGCAATTTCAAGAAAAAATATTTCTGGAAGTGCAAATATTGTAAGTTTATTTGAAAATGAGTTTGCAAACTTACATCATAGAGAATTTGGCGTTGCAGTATCAAATGGAAGCGTTGCACTAGATCTAGCTTTTGCATCTCTTGAGCTTGAAAAAGGGGATGAGGTGATAATTCCATCGCATACAATAATCTCATGTTTAGCTAGCGTTGTTAGAAATAACGGAACACCAGTCTTTTGTGATGTGGATAATAAAAGCTGGAATATGTCCTTAGAGGAAATTAAAAAAGTTGTTTCAAATAAAACTAAAGCAATTCTGATGGTTCATACTTTTGGTCTAGCTTGTGAAGCTACAGAAATTGAAAATTATTGCAAAGAAAATGACATAATCTTAATTGAAGACGCAGCCGAAGCACATGGACAACAAGTCAATAAAAAAAAGTGTGGATCATTTGGATTGATGTCAACTTTTAGTTTTTATGCAAACAAGCATGTAACAACAGGAGAGGGCGGCATGCTTTTAACAAACTCTAAAACAGTTTTTAAAAAAATTTCCCAAATGAAAAATTTAGATTTTACAAAAAAAAGATTTCAACACGATAATCTTTACTGGAATTATCGGCTTGGTGGTTTACAAGCTGCTTTAGGTTTATCGCAAATTAAAAAACTTGATAAAACTATTTTAAAAAAAATGAATCAAGGAAAAGTCTATTATGAATTACTTAGTAAATATAGTAATTTAATTGAGCTGCAACCTCCTGAGTATCGAGGGATAAAAAACCATTATTGGGTTTTTGGAGTATTGCTTAGAAAAGCTGGCATTAGAGACAGTGTTATTGAGAAATTACTTTTAGAAGGAATAGAAACAAGACCTTTTTTCTTTCCACTACATTTACAAAATGCATTACCACCAGAATATAGAGATGAAAATAAAGAGCTAGGTGTATCGGAATTTCTTGGGAATAATGGATTATATCTACCTATGGGAAACCATATAAATAAAAATAAACAACACTTAATCGTAAATAAATTAATAGAAATTATTAATTAGGTTTGTATTCTATATATTCTTTTTCTTCAACAACACCAGAGTTATAGTATAAATTTATTTCATTTTTTATTTTAAAACGTTCGTCGTTTGTAAAGTAAACATCTCTGGCTAATTTAATAAAAGTGTTGTCAAAATTATCATTTTTTTCACAAATTCTTATTTCATCTTCTATTTTCCAAAGCCTGTTATTTGTTTCCAATAATTTTGAGAAAAAAAGTTTGAATTTGTCCGGATCTTGTTCTTTTATTTTTTCAGAAATTTTTTTTAGCTTAGAAAGTTCATTGTTTATATTTTTTAATTTATCTGTATTGGATATTTTCGTAGACTTAATTTCCAAAATTGACAGTTTGTCTAATAATTCTCCAACAGAAACTTCAATCTCAACTTTCATAATTTATGACTTTCCACTTTTTTTTCAATTTTAGCTTAGACCCTCTAATATTATGATAGTAAAGAGCTGCATCTGTTTCTATACGATCAATAAAGTGAATAAAACTACTATTGATACAATGAATTTCATCAACTTTTTGTGCAATTTCTCTGTATAGAAATATATTATTAAAAATATCAGTCTCTTTGGTAACAAATATTGCATTATTACTATCTAGGTCTAATGAGTATGTTTTATCAGAAGCCTCATGGTGAACAAGTTTTATTTTCTCCTCCGATCTAATTTTATAAACATCAAGCAAATGTTTAGTGAGCATATTTTCTGATTTATTAAATGTCGGTAATTTAAAGAATTTGTAAGAATAACTAAATGGTAATTTCAGTTGTTTATAAAAAGCTTTGTAGAATGGAATATTTCCGAACTTTTTAACATAAGCTCCCCAGCCTATTTTTAGAATATTTAAATTATTTTTTGAAGCAAAAGTTTCGACAAAATTGTTTAGATCATTTACTCCTTTAGGTTCATCACTTATAATTTCCACACTTGAATTTTCTGAATATAGGTATTTAGCCTGTTCTTCAAATTTTTTATCTACAACTAGATAAAGATTATCAACAAAGGTAGATATATAATTTACTAAACCATTGCAAATAACTATATCCCCTAGGCCAATATGGTGATAAACAATTAAACTTTCATTTTTTTTAGAGGTAATTTTATATTGATACATTCAAAACAATTATAAAATATAAATTAATTTACTATTAATATTGTCAATAATGGCAAAAAATCCAAGCGTTTCTGTAGTAATTCCATCTTACAACAGGTTTGATTACTTACTTAGAGCATTAGAAAGCGTAAAACAACAAACTTTTAAAAATTTAGAAATAATTATTGTTAATGATGGTTCAAGTGACTCAAGATATTATTCACATTCCTTTGATAAAAATATAAAAATAGTTAACTTAGAGGAAAATCAAAAAACTATTTATGGTTTTGGACCTGGCTCAATAAGAAACTTTGGAATAAACATTGCTGACGGGGAATATATATCATTTTTAGATGATGATGACTACTGGCTATCGTTTAAATTAGAAAAACAGATAAAAAGACTTTCAGAATCAAATTCTAAAATGTCAAATAGCGACGCCTTTATTGGAGAAGGATCCTATGTTGACAACCAAAAATATAAATCATTTTTGTATGATTATTATTATGAAAAAAATAAAGAATTAATGTATGGAAAATCTTTGAAATATTATTTTAGAAAATTTCAATACCCAGAAAAATGGGATTTCAAAACTATTAGAAGATCTAATCCTATAATCACATCTTCGGTAATAATAGAGACTGAGTTACTTAAGGAAGTAGGAGGTTTTCGAAACTTACCTTATGCTGCAGATCTAGATTGTTGGAAAGCTATACTCCAATTTACAACTTCTGAATTTATTGAGGAACCATTAATATACTATGATAATTCACATGGAGAGGGTAGAAACTATATTAAGTAGGTCATATCCCTATTATTTCAGCTAATTGTTTTTCAAAATAATCTTTTGTATATTTTTTCTGAATAGTTTTTAATGAATTATTAGATACTTTAGATAAAAGATTTTCATCATCATATAATTCTTTAATTTTGTTTTTCCAACTTTCAAGTGTATTTTCAAAATTAAAAAATATATTTTCATAATCTGTAAAATTTTCCTTATCCCAAAATCCTTTTGTCGAAGAGATTAATACAGGAGTTTTTGAAGCCATAGCTTGGAGAGTGACGCTTTGTCCAGAAGGCTGATAGCTTTCAACTAAAGGAATGATTACTAATTTTGATTTACAATAAATTTCACGCAATTCAGAATCAGTTATTTTTTGATTTCCCCAGCTTCCATTTATATACTTTACATTTTTTCCAGTAAAGTCAGTCTTTGATATTTGCTTTGATATAACTGTAAAATTAATATTTTTGAAATAATTTGCAAGCTCTACAACTTTCTTAAATTCACGATTGCTATCATTACCCACGAATAATATTCCATCTCTTTCAGGGTTAAATTTATTTTCCCAGAATGATTCATCAACATAAAATGGAATAAATTTGATTTTTTTATCAGATCCAAAAAACTGTTTTGCTAGATTAGATTCACCTTCTCCTAAAAATATGAAGTTATTAACTAAGTTATAAGCACTATTTAAAATAAAATTTCTTAAATAGTTCGTAGAATTTAAATCTTCCTCTTTAAGCATATTCATTGCAAAAACTGTAAGATTTAGATTTTTTTTAAATATTTTTCTAACTAATAATATAGGTAATAGTGAAAATAATAATCTGTCATTTGTTAAAACTAAATAATCAAGTTTCATAATTAAATTCAAATTTTTTAAACTAGTCATATGAAATATATGAATTGGTAGTTTAGTAACTTTGATGATAAATTTTTCAATGAACTTAAATATTTTGAATTTAGCAACTCCATATTCGAATATTTCAACAGAGCCGTATTTTTTTAAAAAGTAATGATACCCATAAAACATTTCTTCTGGGTAATCAGTATTTTTTAATCTTTCTTGGCGTCCGTATATGTATCCAAATGCAATTTTCATTATATATATAAATTTCTAGGCATAACCCAATATTATCTAATATCAGATTTTTATTGTAATAATTAAAAACTACTAAAAATGTTTAATATATTTTCTTCAAACTTTTCATAAGTTAATTCTTCTTTTACAAATTTTTCTGGGGAGTATTTATCCAAGTCATTTATAAATACGTCAAAATCCTTTTCAAATTCATTTTTATTGTCTGTTATTCTTCCACAATTTTCATTCCACATCGAAACAGAGGTTCCAGTAAGTTTATAACCGCCATATTTATTTATTTTCATATCCCACACATATAGAGGAAGATTTCTCGCCATCATATTTTGAATTGCAAAACCTTGTGATTCAGTTCTACATAATAAAATACCAAATTTTGAGTTATCAATGAGCTTATTTAAATGATTATTTTTATAATTTCCATAATGGACTACGTTATATTTGATATTACGACTTTCTAACATCTTTACTACAAAATCAAGTTCTTCAGGGTTTCTTTTTTTAAAATAAATTAACGCACCGGAGCGTTCTTTATTTTGTACTGTTATTTTTTTATTTGAGACTATTCCACTTGGGCAGACAAAAATATTTTTTGACTGTACATTTAGTCCCATTTCTTCGATTAAATTATATTTTACATGTTCTGATGCAACAAGAATTTTTACATTAGCAAATTGATTTGTGATATTTATAAGTTCTTTTGTCGAAGGAATATCCATTAATGGGCCAACAATAACTTTTTGACCATCCCTTTTTTCATTCAATATTCTATTTAATTGTTTTTTCCCAAATTCATCAAATTGCACTATGTAATGATTGTCATGTCTAATTTTGTTAAAGACATATTCATTCTTTCGAAATGTTTTTAACAAATGATTGATTCTTTGTTGGGGACCTGAAAATATGAGGTTACTATTTACTGGCAAGTTGAGTTTGTAACAAAATTCGTAGTAAGGAACTATAAATTTTGAATATTTAAGTTGTTTTGTTAAGAAAATTCTTTTTCTTTTAAAGTAGCTTGAATCGTAGAAAATATTTATCATTATTTAAAAAATGACTTAACCACGATTAAAATAAATTTAGTTTTATATCTCATCTTAAAAATCTTAAGGGTGAAGATAATTATAAGAAAGTCTTTCAAAGCGTTTACTTTATAATTATAAGAGATCAAATATTTCTCACTAAAAATGATTCTATAAATATCTTGAAAATACTTTGCTTCATCTTTTGAAGCACCCATTACCGTCCAAGGTTTAAACTTTCCTGAGTAATGTAACAAAATTTTTGATTTAAGATTTGATTTATCAAAATTATTATCCTCCATTCTTACTTGATAGTTGAGCTTTTCATCTAATTCTAGATATTGACCATCGAAGTAGTGATTTAATACATCTTGATCCCAAAATATTATTCTTTCTCCTAATTTCTGCAAAGATTCATATAATTTATCTGAAATTTTTAGATTGTTCCATTTATTTGTATCAATTATCATGACGCCTGCATTAAAGTAATTTTTTGAAGATAAACCTAAGATATCTTTTCCATGTTTTGAAAGTGTTTCTTCTGTTTTAGCTGAGATAACATATTTAGAACTTCTCAAAAAGTCAATTTGCTGTTTAAGAAGTGTTAATGGGTCGTTAATAAAAATTACATCCGAATCTAAATAAATTAACATTCCATCTTGTTCGAAGATATAGTCTTGTAAGTTAAGTCTGTAATATGTAGCTTCTGAAACATGAGCATCATTGAGTTTTGGATAGTGCACATCTTTAAGTATTTTTTTAAAAACTTTAATTGATGAAAGGTTTTTATGTTCTGATATAATTTTTGGTAACGTATCAACCGAATCTGGGTTTTTATGAATTAAATAAATTTTTATTTCTTCATTTATATTTTCTAACAGGGAATATATGGAGCAAAGCGATTGTTTGTTATAGTTTTCATCTAAACAATAAATAAAACTTAACATTCAATTATTAATATTAATGTATTTTAAGAATGATGTAATTAAAATTACTGTTAGGTAGTTATGAAAACTTCATTAATTAAAACAGTTATTCTTTTATTTATTATATCCATTTTATTTAAGCCTACTTGGCTATTTAATAATGGTACTTTAGCTGATGAAGTTGATGATCTATCTTATTGGCTACATTCCGCAACACTATCTTTTGATCAAGATTTTAAATACATAAATGATTATCAAATAACGAAAGATACAATAAATTCTTCTACAAACGCACCTTCTCATGCACCGGGTAGTGGATACATGGCTTCACCATTTGTTTATCTTTTTAGTTGGTTGGATATAATTGCCGATAGGAAAATACCTGATAGAACGAACCCAGTAAAAACATTTTCTTATGCAGGATATTTTGCATCAACTTTATTTTATTGTTATTTCGCATTTGTTTTTTTAAGAAAAATTAAGTCAAATTTAAAAAATAATGAGGTAGGTATTATCTTATTTGTTACATTTATGAGCACCCTGGTTCATTTTGTTGCGACTCGGTTTTTGATGTCACATGTTTACGAGTTTTTTTTAGTAAGTGTTTTAGTTTACTTATTTGACAAGAACAACAATCATACAATTAGTGAAGCAGACTTATACAAAATATTATTAGTATATTTCTTTTTATCGATTACAAGGCCTTCTACATTTTTATTTTCATTGTTATTTTTTGGTATTTTCAAACTGATAATTAAAATAAAAAAAATTGCTTTAATCAGATTAAGTACGTTTGCAATATTTTTGAGTACTATTTATGTATTTTTAGCAAGGACTATTTATGGTGAGAGTTCTATAGGTTTAAATATTGGGGCAAACAGTACAACAAGTGGATATCTCTCCGATTTTAATTTTGAAAGAATTTTCGCTGGTTTTTTAGATTTATTTGCTATCTTTTTTTCAACCTCAATGGGGATTTCTTGGTCAACACCAATAGTACTAGTAGGTATAGTTGTTTTATGTTTTAAAAACAGAACAACTCTTGACCTAAGAATATTTTTTGTTCTAATTTATATTTCAGCGTATTTTTTGGTTCTTTTTATATGGCAAGGTAATGAGGTAGCTTATGGCCAAAGATTATTAATAGGTCTTACACCATTTATGTGTTTTTTAACCTTAAAGTTAAAAGATTTAAAATTTTTTAAAATACCCTTACTACTTTCATCCTTTGTAACATATATTGGATATCTTTATTTTTATTCGTCTCAGAATTTAACTTTACGATTGGGAGAAAATTTATATGGAAATATTACAAAATGGTCTGCAGAGAGCTACTATTCATTTCTATTTAAAGAGTTGTTCTACATTGAAAATATTATTTCTGTACTATCAAGAACAATCTATGCATTAAACGTTTTTAAATTTTTTAATTTTGATTCTTTGAAAATATTTATAACCAACTATATAAATCTTGATAAAAATAAGATTGACAGACTTGAAACATACGTTACATCCTACGAATCAATAAATTCATTTTATTTCATTACTGTTACAGTTTTGATATTCTATTTTTCCTATCTATTTTCCAAACTACTTAAAGACTAAATTGTTTTAATTCTTTTTAAAAATATTCCTGAAAAAAGTGAAATAAAGAAATATAAAATATTTATTAATGGAGGAATCTTTAAGTCTCTACCAATAGGATTGTAAAGTAATATTCCATTCTCTAAGTTCTTAACACAATCATATGGATTGTTGACACTAATAATATTATTATTCCCGTCCTCCATCTTCAATATGTAGTTTTCAGAAATAGTGCGTACTTTCTTTTCAGAAATTGTCTCAAAACTAATACTTTCTGCATACAAATTATGATCACATATAGAAACAGGTTGGTTACAGTTTTTATCAGAACCAACAATAACTTTTCCTACTTGGCAAAGATTTGAAAAAGTATTTTTATCATTTAAATAAAAATTTATGTTGGAAGATTCTATTTTTGGAAAGCCCATTATAAAAACGAAACAACTAGTTAGTAAAGTTAATGAAATAAAGCTTACTAATCTTTTGTTGTTAATGGTTCTTGCGAAAATAAAAATAAAGGAAATAGTTATTAGAAAAGAATAATAATGAACCTTTAATGTATCTCCTTTACTTGGATCAAAATTATTATTTGGTATACCTAAAGCATTTAATATTAAAATAAACATACCTAAAAATGGAGCAATGTAAAAAATTCTTAATCTTTTGTTTTTTAAAGCCCCTAAGCCTAAAAGTATGTAAAGAATTAAGCTGAGTGTTAAACCAACATACTCTCTAGAGTAAAGTTTCATAAAATTATTTGTAGTTACCTGTACAGCATCATAATTAAAAAATGCCTTATCGCTGTTAAATGATAAGTTAAAGTAATCACCAAAAGTGTCTAGAAGTGTAATTCCAATAAAAGAATTATTATGATATTCAAAAATTGGAAAATAATAAAAATCTAATCTATTTATATGTGTTAAAAAACTAAATGAAGCTTTAAAGTTATAGTTTTCCGGATCTGAGGCCCTATGGTCAAAAAGATGTATATTGTTTAAATTATAATTTTCAAAGTATAAGATTCCGAAAAAGAATATAAAAATTATTGATACTGTGAAAATAATCTCTTTATTTTCTATTATTTTTTTTATATATTTAAAAAATAAAAATAATGAAACCATACCAAATATAGAACCTTTAGTTTGTAATACCAGACACAAAGGAACAATAGTAAATATTAAATCCTTGGGTTTTCTATCTCTAAAATAATTATCACTGTAAACAATAATCCAGGGCAATAAAGCAAAAGCTAATATTTCTGGTTTCATCCATACTCGCATAATGATTGCAGCAGGAAAAAAGCTAATCATGCTCATTGAAATATATGAAGTAAACTCGGAAATATTATGTCTTTTTAAGAGTAAAAAAACACCTTTTAAGCCAAAAGAAAATAATAAAAAGTTAGAAAGTTGAATACTTGAATTTAAGATACTTCCAATATTTAGTTCTGATATTAAATTAGATTTCAAGTAAATTACGAAAGATATAATGTAATAATACAAATGCCCATGGCCGTGGTTAGTTGTTTCTACATTTTGAAAATTAAAATCTATAAACGAATAATATGTTTGAAAATCAGGACTAAAGTTGGATGAATAAAAAAGTTCAGTTATGAAAAAAGAAAATATTAAAGAAAAATAAAAAATCACTTTAGCAATATTTAAGTTAATATTTTGCATTTACACATGATCCCTTTTACATCTATCAATTTATTAAATTAAATGAATATTTAATAACTTTTATAATTATAGTGAAGGTGCACCTAGATTATTATTTAAATATTTAAAACAATGAAAATATATAAAAAATTTGAAAATTACAACGAATCTATTGAAAATGCTAACTTTTCCGGCTCCCACAATGAGGAGGTTATATTTCATGCATATTGGACGGGCAGATTAAGGTTTGTTCATTTCGTATCAATTTTTAGTTGTTTTTATTTCAATATTAAAAATAACGACAAATTTAAAATAATTTTATGGGTCAACAAAACAAAAAAAAATAAATTTTATAAACAAATTAGCAAATTTGCAGAAATTAGAGAATTTAATTTTGAAGAGGAAATTAAAGATACTATTTTTGAAAAAGAGTTGGATTATAAAACTCAATCAAAACCAACTCATCAAGCAAATCTTTATAGGACAATTTTATTATTTAATTATGGTGGCTGTTGGTTTGACCTAGATGTCTTTTTTTTGAGGTCTTTTGAGCCTTTATTCAATAAATTTAAAAATGAAATTTGCTTGTACCAATGGGGAAATGAAAATTATCCAAATAATGCTATTTATTTCTCGCTAGAAAAAAAATCAAAAGAGCTTGAAAAGAATATTGAATATATAATTTCAAAAAAACAAGGATGGGGTTTTCAGCAAGCTAATTTAACTATAGATGCTCCTTTGAACTTTTTAGTACTTCCTTGTGCATGGTTTGATGCTTCGTGGCTAGATAATCCATATAAGTTTACGTGGGATAATTTTTTTCAAAAATCCTCACAAATTGTAAATTTTGAAAATTTTTTTCCAGGAGCTTATGCTTTTCATTGGCATAATCGTTGGACAAAGCACGTTCATAAAAAGAGTCCATTAATGCAATTATTTAAAATAATTTTTGATGATTATAAAAATTCTAAGCTTCCATAAAGGCTATACGAGATTAATTCATTTAGACTATATAAAATATGGAAGATAAAATAAATTTTTCATTTGGCATCATTACTTCGCCAGATTCTAAAAATGATATAAATTTAATAATTAATTCGATTAGAAAGCAAAATATACCAAATTATGAAATTATTATTGTCGGATCAATCAAAAATGACTTTGACAATGACGTAAAAGTTATCGAGTTTGATGAATCAATTAAGCCCGGTTGGATTACCAAAAAAAAGAATATCATAACTTCTCTTAGTAATTATGAAAATATCGTGTATTTACATGACTATGTATATCTAGATGATGACTGGTATAAAGGTTATTTGAAGTTTGGAAATAAATTTGAAGTTGCCATGAATAAAATTTTAGATCTGGATAATTCTAGATATCATGATTGGATTCTTTGGAAAGACAATAATTCAAATTTTGACAGTTATCTTCTTCAAAAAAAACAATATCTGCTTCCTTACTATATAAGATTTTTAACGAGATATATGTACATCTCAGGTACATATTGGGTTGCAAAAAAAGAATTTATGACTAAATTCCCACTGGACGAATCGTTAGGCTGGGGAGAATCAGAAGATGTAGTTTGGTCAAAATCTATAAGAGATAAAATAAAGTTTAAACTAAATACCTATTCGACAGTAAAATTTTCGAAACAAAAAAACATTAAATGGTCAATAATGAAAGTTAGAACTTTGATTTATATACTTTTTAAAATTTATATAAAAAAATAATAAATTTAGACAATTAATAAATACTTATTTGTTTATTCTTTGTTTATGGAGGAAAGTGATTTTAAAGAATTTTTTAATATTTTTAATTTTAGTATTTTCTAATTTATTAGTTTTCATATCTCATCAACAAACAGATATTCAGCAATTAATTGAGGATGATTTATCAAATATTATCTTGTTTTCTGGAATTACTAAGTTTTATGGATATTTGATTATTTCTTTCCTTGTCTCATTATTTACTATATTTTTAAAATCTTACTTTAATCCATTTATTGAAGTTTATTTATTATACTTTCAGAGATTTGGTTTCTATTTTTTAATTAATTTAATATCTATAGCTTCAGTATATTTGGTACTCAGAGTGTATGGTTATTCCAGACTTTCTTTATTATTTTATTTGATTATTTCATCACTAATTCTTTATTACTCTGACAAAAGTTGACTAAATTTTACTTTCTGTAAGCGTATTTGAATATACCTTTTTCTACAAAAATTATATCTTGATTAGACATAGTGCAATTTAAATTAGCAAAGCATTGATCGCCTTCAGTTGGTCTTACCCAATTACCAAAAGACTCCTTAAATCCGACTTTTTCATAAACTACATAACTAGTTCTAGGATCAAAAAGTCTAATTTGATCATTTTGAATTATTGATTCGTAAGAATGAAGCCTCACTACCAAGAATACAGAAATAAAAACCATGAAGTATTTAAAATATTTATTGAATTCAATTTTTGGTTCTCCTGAGAAAAAACCTATTAGAGAGACTGTAACCATACATATACCGATGGCGTATCTGGGAATTGGTCCATAAAATAATAAATAAGTGAAATTAAAAAGTATAAAAAGTAGCGAAACTGTAAGAACACTTGATTTTATTTTCTTCTTTTGAAAAATAAAAATACTAGAAACTAGCAATATTGATATTGATCCAATAAAGTTCAACAGTACCTGACCTCGATACTCAAAGGTGTCTTTAGCTACTTTTCTTATCCATTCGCTAAATGGAGTTTGAAGGTCATAGTTTTTACTCGCAAGTTTTGTATAATATTCTACTTCTGCAGTAGATCCGGGGATGTACCAATCAAAAGCCTCTATGCATGTAATATCTACAGGGTAAATAAAACAACCCGTTGTAACTAATGATTTTGTAAACCATATTACACCAAATATTAAAACTGGGATATGCAGGTAAATTAAATCTGAGAAACTTAAAAAGTCTGATTTAAGAACATGAATAAAAAGAAAAAAGTATAAAACAAAAATTAAAACTCCCGAAACTTTTATTTGATAAACAAAAAAGGATATTAAAGAAAGAAATACGATATCACTTTTTAATATATTTCCATCCTTTATTTTTTTTAATATAACAATTGTAAGAAACCAAAATAAAATTCCAACCGTAGTGTCCTGCTTTGAAACACCTTGAATAAAAATATATCCGTTTCTACCACCGCCAAAACCAAAATTATCTAGAATTGAGTAGATAAGCATTACAACCGCAACCCCGTAAAGGTCATTGTATTTTTTATTTATAAAGTGTTGTTTAATAAATAAATACAAGAAATGAATAAAATAAATATTTAAAAAGTGTAAAAATACAAAAGAGTTATCAAACCATAGAATTGATGACAGATATTCATAAATCGATGACATTCCAAAAGCGAAAAATATATTCACCATTCCTATGATAAGTTCTGATTCTCGAATCCAATTTTGATGAAGTAAGTGATAGTAACCAGCATCATAGTTAAAAGTAATATCAATAGTTGACACTAAAAGTATTCCCGGTATTAACAAATAATTAAAAAAAGAATCTAATGTTTTAAAATTTTGTAAATTAAATTTTATTTCTTTAAAAGATAAAAATGGAATTAAAACTAAAAAAATAGTCACATAAGTGTTGCTCAAAGGAAAAAAGAAATTAATTAAAATTAGTAAATTCCCTAAAATTAACAATCCAACAAGGGGAGCTATAAATTCAGATTTGGTGTATAAAATATTTTTAGAAGAAGGTTCTTTTGAATATTTAAATATTTTTGATACAAAAAACTTTCCAAGAAGATATAAATATAAGTAAAAGATTGAATACTTAAAAAAAATAATTAAGTAGGTAGAAATCAACAATTGTTTCCTTATTTAGTTTAAATGGCTCAGTGATATTATAAATAAAAAATAGAATAATACTTTGAATTAAAAGTTTCTGCTAATTTTTATTGATGATGTTTAACAGATTTTTTTCAAGTTCAACTACATCAACTTTGTAATCACCTGAATGAGATCCACCATAATTTTCATTTACATGAGCATGAGAGTAAAAATAATTAATTTTTAAAGCAGAGGCTAGTGAAAAATAACAGTTATTTTTGTTGTCTCTTGCAGATCTTACTTCAATGATTTTTGTACCTTTTTTCATAAATAGCATATTTATTAGCCCCGCACCCTGGATCCCTGCAAGGATTTTTGTATGTAAAAAAATATTTACTTGATCAAAATACTTTAAATCCTCAAGTACAACAATCTTAAAATTGTATTTATCAAGAACATTTTTTATATCTTTGAAATTAGACTCTCTTCTAATTTTTGTATTTTGTCTACTAACCCAAACTCTTTCATATTTTGTTTTGTCAAAAGTTTTTATTGACTTTTGACTATCACGAAGTTTTGTTGCAATATTATTTATAATTTTTTCATTGTAGTTTCCTGAAGGTGCAACATGAGTCGATATAAGAAGCTCATCTACAAGATAGTATTTTTCTCTATCTAAAAGTAAAAAAGGGATTTCAAGTTTTTTTAATGTGTACTCTATGTATTCAAAATTTTCATAATGTTTAAATAGAATTACCGGATAATCATTTAAAAATTCTTCAATAAACTCAATTCTCTGTAACGCATCAGAAAACCAGTGCATATATTTCCAACTCTTTTGATCAATAACCCATGAAGCTTTTGGTATAACTTCATAGATAATGTCATTTTTCAAAGTAAGTGCATTTGCTAAATTTTTTATGAATAAATTAATTTTGTGTCTAATCCAAAAGTTACTCATTCTCCAATGATTAGAAAAAGCATTAAAGTATTTATATTTCCATAATTTCTGTTGGTGTACGTAAACATTTTTTTTCATTAAAATTTTTGGTGATGAAAATTTTCTTTTAAGCTCATGTTGAAAATTAGCTAAATCTTTTTTTTTAATATTTTGAGGAGGTGTTCTTTCAACAACATAACTAGATGGTTTATTAAAATTCATAAAAATATACTAATCCTGATTAAGCAACTTATTCATTATCTTACTATTATTTATAATCATGAAGAAGATTGTAATTACTGGCGCGATGGGATATATCGGGACAGAGCTATGCAAGATATTTTCCGGATTCAGCAAAGAGTATGAAATAGTTGCAATTGACAAAAATTTTTATTCAGATAGGGTTCAACGTTTAAATAGCTGGGGAATTAAATTCATACAATGTGATATTCTTGATATTGAAAAACTTAAAAATGTTCTAAAAAACTCTAATACTGTTTACCACCTAGCAGGTATTACAAATGTTCCAACAACTTTGAAAGATAAAGCAAGCAATAAAGAAATTTATGATGTAGGCGTATTAGGAACTAGAAATATTTTAAATTATGCAGAAGAGCAGACAAAAATTGTTTTTCCCTCAACGCATGTGGTTTTTGAGGGGTTAAAGTCTGTTAAGAAGAATATATCTGAAAAAGAAAAACCAAAGCCAATTCTTGACTACTCAAAAGGAAAGGTTCAATCCGAAGAAGATATAATTGCCTCTAAAAATAATTATGTCATTTTGAGATTAGGTTCAGTTTATGGAATCTCCTATGACTCTACTCGCTTAAATATAATGCCAAATCTTTTTAGTAAAATTGCATCTGAGGGTGGCACGATTAAGTTGTTTGCAAAAGGTGACCAATTTAAAAGCTTAGTTTCAGTTTATGATGTTGCAAGATGTCTACAGTTTGTTGGTGAAGCTGATGAAATCTCAAATGAAATATTCAATTGTGTCAATGAAAATCTCCAGGTAAAGAATGTAGCTAGTATTTGTAAAAAATATAGTAAAAATTTAAAAATAGAAAATACGAATGACGAGATACCTAACAAGGGGTACACCCTATCAAATAAAAAGTTAAAATCTTTTAATTTCGAATTCTTATATGATCTGGAAACTTCAGTAAGTGAAATGATAAATAAATGGACTTTTGAGAAACAGAGTTTGGAAAATGAAATCATTGTTGAAGGCAAAGATTCTTTTAAAGACATGAGAGGCCTTATAACAAACTACTATTTTGATGAACCTTTAAATTTAGTTGGATATGTTTCATCAACTAAAGGAAGTGTAAGAGGAAACCATTACCATCCAATTCAGACTCAAAAGTGCCTTTTAATTTCTGGAAGCTATATAAGTGTTACTAAAGACTTAAATGAGGAAAACTCTGTAGTTGAAACAAGATACATAAAGCCAGGAGAATTATCAATAATACCGCCCAACGTTGCACATACTATGATTTTTTTAGAAGATTCAGTACTTTTAAATCTTGTTGCTGGTGAAAGAGAGCATCAAAATTATGGAATAACTCACACAATCCCTTACGAGCTTGTTGATAAAAAATTATCTGAAAATTTAATCGATAGCTACAAGACGAATTGTCGGGTTTGTGGAGGGGGGTTTACTCATTATCTATCTCTTGGCCTTTCTCCTCTTGCAAATAATCTCAATGATAAAAAAAATTCAACAAATGAATTATATCCTCTTGACTTAAATTTTTGTGAAAAATGTTCAAATTCTCAATTAAGCGTAGCAGTTCCAGCAAAAAAAATGTTTGATAATTACTTATACCTTTCTTCAACTTCAAAACAATTTAGAGATCATTTTTTCAGTATTGCTAAAGATCTGAAAAAAGATTTGAATCTTAATAAAAATTCTTTATTAATTGATATAGGTAGCAATGATGGTATATTTTTAGATCCAGTTAAGAAGCTCGGTATACAGGCTTTAGGTGTTGAGCCTGCAAAAAATGTTGCAAAAATTGCAAATTCAAAAAAACTAACGACAATACAAGAGTATTTTAGTGAAAAAACTGTAAAAAAAATTATTAATAATTACGGGAAAGCAGATGTTATTACTGCATTTAATGTTTTTGCACACAGCGATGGGTTAAAAGAAATATTAAATAACATTGAATCACTCTTGAAGAATGATGGAGAATTTATCTTCGAAGTTCAATATATATTTAGGACAATTAAAGATTTAACTTTTGACAACATTTATCATGAGCATTTTAATTATTGGTGCCTACTGGCAATATTAAACTTTTTTGAAAAATCAAGTATGAAGGTTTATAAAGTAAAAGAAGTAGACACTCACGGAGGTTCGTTAAGAGTATATGCTACTAAAAATAAGAACAAAAGACAGCATAAGAGTGTAAATCACTATATTGAGTTAGAGAAAAAAAATGGACTCGACAAAATAGAGACATATCGTAAATTTGCTAAAGACGTAAAGAAGGTAAAACTTGATTCATTAAATAATATCAACAAGATTTTATCGGAAAATAAAAAAATTCTCGGATACGGCGCCCCAGCGAAAGCAACAACTATTTTGAATTATTTTGGATTAAACGAAAATTACTTTAAGTATGTTGTTGACGACAGTGAAATAAAGCATGGTAAGTATATTCCTGAAACAAATATTCAAATTATTTCAAAAGACGATGTTGACACTGAAGATTATGAATTTGTCCTTGTACTTGCATGGAATTTTTATGATTCTATTGTTAAGAGCAACAAATCGAATTTCAAACATAGTAAATTTATCAAACTTAAATAAACTTTTAGCTATTTTTAAAAATTATATAAGAACCATAAGAAAGAGGAATTCGTATCTCTCTATTTGGAAGACAATTATACACAGCCCCACATTTTTCAAAATCCCCTTCAATAAGAGGGAATAGCCCCCAACCTAATTGTGAGTTTTCGAATTGATATTTGGGGATTGTTATCGTATAGGTTTGAAAATTAGAATCAATCAATTCTTTATATGAATAAAGCCTTGGTGTTGCACCAATTACAAGAAAAGAAAAAATTAAAATATACTTTTTGATGTTATTAGTTTTGAAGTTATATTTGAAATCATTTATGAATGAAGAAATCGTAAAGATAGAAATTAGAAAAATTCCCATTCCAAACCTCGGTGTTGGACCAGTGATAAAAAATATAAACCACATAAATAAAATATTTACAACTGAAAATAATATCTTTGATTTATCTTTTTTTATCTCAAAGAATAATTTTGAAAAAATTAAAATTATAAAAATTGATAATAGAAAATTTGTAAAAATTTGATTATTTTTTGGGTTGGAAAACCAATTAGAAGCCCAAATAAAAACGTTTGAACCAAGAGGATATGAAACGTAATATTCAAGACCTCTTTCAGCCAAGCTGCTAATATCGGACACCCAATAAACACTATTAATACAAGTTAAATTTACTGGCAAAATAAGACATCCAGAAATAATAAAATTTCTAAGAATGTATATTCCAAAAACTAAAAATAAAGGAATATTTATTTTGAGAATACTTTTTAGATCACTTTTTGTTTTGTTTAAATATGAATATGAATAAAAAAAGAAAAGTCCAAATGAAGCTACAGCAAAAATACGAACTTGGAATGAAAATAATAAAAGTAAGGAAACTAAAAAGTAGTTAACTTTACTATAAGAAGACTCGATTATATTTTGAAAAATAATAATATTTGCAAAAAAGAATAAAATTCCAAATATCAAATCATAAGTTCCCGTCATTTGAAATTTCAAGAAACCATTTGCACCCCCCTCTACACCAAAATTATCTAAAAATGAATAAAACAAAATAAATAGGGAAGAAAAAAATAAAAACGTACTTTTTGTTTGCAAACTATAAGACACTATAAATCCATAAAAAACTGTAAATATTGTAACGCTTAACAAGTGGACAATGATTAAATCTTCATTAATCCACACTGAAGACGATATGTACTCCATTATTCCTGTATATCCAAATAAATCTCTAAAATTTGTATGGCCAAAAACTATTTTTGATTCTTTTAACCAGGCTTGATACTGAAGTTTGTAAACTGTTGCATCATAATGAACAGTTTGACCATAAGTACTAATTGTTAAAATAAAATTTATAGGCAAGACAGTCAAGAAATATTTAAAAATGAATTTTTTTGTTGGTAGTGAAAAGAAATTTATAAAGATTAGTCCAAACAAAACTATAAATAAATAATCAGTCAAATCTTGCAAATTAAAGAAAAAATTCAAAAAGATTAAGAAATTTCCAATAAAAAACATAGAAATTATCGGATATGTGAATTTCAGGAATAAATTATTTCTTTCTAATTCATTAAAATTTTTCTTTTTAGAAAAAAAATAAAAATATATTATTGTTAATGCTCTTCCAAGGAAATATGCTCCGAAGAAAAGAAATGTACTTATTAAAAAAATCATATTTTATGACCAAAATTATTACTATTCTTTAATGTAGTGAATACATTAATTTCCATAATTATACCTTCTTACAATGAAGGAAAGACAATTTTAACAATTTTAGAAAAAGTCAATAAACAAAGAACAGAAAATGTAGAGCTCGAAGTAATCGTAATAAATGATGGTTCTAGCGATGATACTGATCAAATAATTAACGAGAATATGAAATATGTTGATATCTATATTTCATTAGAAAAAAATCAAGGTAAAGGAGCAGCTGTTAAAAAAGGGTTAGAGGTTGCTTCTGGAGAATATATACTTTTTCAGGATGCAGATTTAGAATACGATCCTAAAGATTTTGAAAAATTTTATAAATTAATTTTAAGACATTCACCAGATATTGTTATTGGGAGCAGATTTCAAGGTAGTGAGTTTACAAAAGTGATGTACTTTTGGAACAAAATTGGAAATAGGGTACTGACTTTTATTTTTAATATTCTTTACAACACTACTTTTACAGATGTTTATTCATGCTATTTGTTGTATAAAAGTGAATTAGTAGATTATAAAAAATTAAAAACACGTGGATGGGAGCAACACGGAGAAATCCTTAGTATTGCAGCAAAAAATGGTTCAAAATTTTATGAAGTTTCTATATCTTATGATGGAAGAACTTTTGCAGATGGAAAAAAAATTAGGGCCCGACACTTTTTTAAGGTAGTTTTAACTATTTTAAAAAAAAGGCTACAAAAAAAATATTAGAGATGAAGAAAGCAGTTGTATTTATAAAAGGAGGTTTTGGAAACCAACTTTTTCAGTTTGCTTTTGCAAATTTCCTAAAAGAAAAAAACTTTAACGTAAAAATAAACACAGATTTTTTATCAGAAAACAACCGACATACAAAAAGAAATTTAATGTTTTCAAAGAAAATCAGTGGGTTTTCTGAGCAAATGTATTTGAATAAAAAGATGTTTAATTTATTTCTTACGATGAATACAAGTTCAAGATTTTCAAATTCATTTTTTAAAAAATATAAATATACAAAAGAATATTCTCAGAATTTAAATGATTACGATACAATTATTTTCTTTAATGGCTATTGGAAAGATATTTCTTATCCTGAATCTAGTAAAAACTTTATTTTAAATATGTTAAGACAATTTGAGGTAATAGATGATAAATTAAAATCAAAAGTTGAAACCGATCGTGCTCTAATACATGTTAGAAGAAGAGATTTTATTAAAAACAATTGGGATTTAGATATCAGTTATTTTGAGGACAGTATAAATTTATTAAGATCGAAATCTGAAAGTATAGTTTTTGATGTTTTTACTGATGATTTTGATTGGGTTTCAAGTCAAAAAATATTTGATATTGCAGACAATATCTATGCCCAAACTTCTAAAACATCACTACCTAACGAACAAGATGACTTCGATG
>MDSV01050962.1_pt1 | contig 34864 bp, 32 predicted proteins | sample 810851 | NCBI WGS metagenome assembly MDSV01 (sample SAMN05326640, study PRJNA326480) | marine metagenome | isolation source: seawater | place: Atlantic Ocean: North East | collected 2012 | reverse complement strand
CACCACGTTGATAGGCTGGATGTGGAAGCGCAGTAATGCGTGCAGCTTACCAGTACTAATAGCTCAATTGGCTTGATTTATGCACTGAAAAAAATTTTTGAGATATAATTAGAAAAGTTTAAAAAGATTAGTTTATTTAGAGTTTAAAAGTCTTTTTTTTATTAAAAAAGTTTTTATAAAATTTATCGATTTTATCTATTTCATCCATAAAAGATTTAGATCTTGAATACCTAAGTTTTAAAAGAAATTTACTAGGTATAATTCTCGAGTTCGTTATAACTGGTTTTATTTTATTTTTTAATAATCTTATTTTTCTTTTATAAAAGGTTTCATAAAGACTTAAAGTTTCTTTTACATCTAAAAAATAAGATGAATTAGATACATTGTATGTACCATTCGTTCTTTTTGAACTTAAGAAAGAATTTATTATTAAACATAATTCATCAACAGGTATATAAGATCTAGTTGTATTATATTGATAAAATGCAAACTTTTTAATATCAAGATATTGTAATGATAATTTTTCTATAAGCCCTGGTTTTATTCTTAAAATGCCAAAGACATTTGCAACTCTTAAAATTATCAAATTTTTAATGTATTTTTTACAAATTTTTTCAATTTCAAAACAATTTTTTGCATAATCATTTACTAATGATTTTTTTGGAAATTTATTTCCATATATACTCACTGAGGAAATTAGAATTATTTTTTTTGGAGCTTTACTTTCTAAAAATTTTATTAATTCTTTGTATTTACTAAGAAAGCCTTTTTTATTTGAGTTAGTTGTAGTTAGAATAATATTAGAATTTTTAAAGTTGTATCTACTTAATTTCTTGATATCAAGAAAATCACATTTTATGAAATTAACCTTATTTTTTGGTAGTTTAAGCTTAAATGGAAAGTTTATTTTATTTCCAAAAACTTTGATATTAAATTTTTTTTTAAGTATCCTTATTAAGTTCAACCCTATAAAGCCAAATCCTGTAAACAAAAATATATTTCTTTTCATATTTTGATTTTATTTATATAAACCTCATGATGCAAAATTATAATATATGTGTTTTAGGCTATAATCATAATTATAAAAAGTTTTTAAATCATTTAAAAGATAATAGAACTAAATATAATTTGAAAATATTTGATAAAAGTAACAATATTAATAAGCTTGACGGACCAAAAGTTTGTAAAGATATAGTAAAAAAGAAAATTAAGTTTTTAGCCATTTGTGATCAAAAATTTATTCCTTTCGTAAGTAATTATGTTGAATTTATGATCAAGAATAAAATTAAGATTGTTCAAGCCTCTAACAACTTTGAAGTTGAAAATCATGGATTTATTATAGAAAAACCTTTTAAAGATTATTCTTTTGAGGAACTTTTTTTACGAAAAACTTTAAAACTGAATTTAAAGAAAACTGAAAAATTTTTAAGAAATAAGAAGATTTTAATTACCGGTGGAGCTGGCTCAATCGGTAGTGGAATTGTAAGAAAGTTATTAGGATTTAACGTAAAAAAAATAATTGTACTTGATATTAGTGAATATAATATTTTTAAGTTAAAAAATTCTATTAATAAATTTAAAAATTTTTCTAAGGTAGATTTTGTTTTAACAAATATAGAAAACTTTGATTTATTGATAAATGATTTTAAAAATTATAAACCAGATGTAATATTTAATGCGGCAGCTTTAAAGCATGTATCTTTTTTAGAAAAAAATTCTAAACAAGGTTTTTTAACCAATGTATTAGGAACAGAAAATGTTTTAAAAGCCTCTAAAATAAATAGTGTAAAATATTTTATTCATATTTCTACAGATAAAGCTGCTGATCCAAAAAATGTACTAGGTTATACAAAATTAATTTCTGAATTTGTAGTAAAAAGCTTTAAAGATAAAAAAATGGCTATTGGGACTGTGAGATTCGGAAATGTTTTTAATTCTTATGGATCTGTAGCTGAAACTTTTAAAGACAAAATATTTAATTTTGATAAAATTAAATTAAGTCATCCTTCAGTTGAGCGATTTTTTATGAGCCTAGATGAAGCTACAAATCTAATTATTAATTCATTAAATTTGTTAACTTATAAAAAAAAAAATATTCAAAATAAAACATTTATTTGTGATATGGGAAAGCCGATTAAGATTAAAGATTTGGCTCATAAAATTTTATATTTATGTGGCAGAGATCCTAAAAAAAATATATCAAAAAACTATTATGGATTAAATTTGAATAATGAAAAATTGACAGAAAGACTTATTTCAAAAAAAGAAAAAATAGTTAATTCAGGTAATAAATTAATTTTTGAAATACTGGGAAATTATAAATATTTTGATCAAAAAAAAATTAACAAGTTAATAAGAGAAAAAACAACAAATAACGAATTTAAAAAAATTTTAAAAAAAATTTGTCAGTAAGTAGTATTTTTGATTAAGATCTTATTATCAATTTTAATTTTTTTTAGAACTGAGTAAATTCTTTGAGATGATTTTCCATCACCGTGTAAATTTTTTATATTTTTAATCTTATGCTTAATTGAAACGGCTTTTTTAATTTTTTTATAAATATCTTTGTGATTATAATCTGCATCATAAATATTTTTACATCTTTCTCTAAAGTTTTGTCTATCACCAATATTAACGACACCTATTTTAAGGCTTGGACTTTCCAAAATCCCAGCTGAGGAATTCCCAACTAGAGCAGATGAATTTGCCACAAGCTTTAAAAAGTCTGATCTATCTAAATTTCTGAAAATTATAATTTTTTTTTTATTATATCTTATTTTATTCAATGAACTTATGATTGCTTTATATCCTGGATCATAATTAGGATATATTATGTATTTTTTATAATTAAATTTTTGGCAAGCTTTTAATGTTTCAGAGAATCTTTTTTCATAAATTTTTTGATCTTTAAAAACAGAGTGTTGAAGCACAACAAGATATTTTTCATCTATATTAATTTTTTTATTTCGTACAAAAAAACTTTTATTAGTAATTAAGTTTTTATAGTTGATGTCATCAAGTTGTGGAGCCCCTACTAAAAAAATTCTTTTTTTCTCTTCTCCTAATCTAATGAGTCTATTATAAGCTTTTTTAGTAGCTGGAAAATGTATGTGAGCCATTTTGGCTAAAGCCATTCTTGTCATATCATCGATATGCCCAGATCTATCACCAGCCTGAATATGAGCAAGAATAATATTTTGATTATAGCTACAACCAATTGCAAAACTCATTAATTCAACTCTGTCACCAAAAATTATAACAATATTTGGTTTGTAATTTTTTAAGATTTTACAAAATTTTATAGTTAATTTTCCTATTCCATAAGCAAAATTTTTATTTTCAAAATTTATTTTAAAATCAATTTTTATCTTATCTTTATTTAAATTTTTAATAGATGAACCAAGTTCTTTGGATAGATGTGTTCCAGTTACCAGGGTTCTTATTTGAAAATTATTGTCTTTTTTTAGAAGATTATATAAATTTTTACTATAACCATAACTCGCTCTAGATTCGAAGATAAGCAAAACTTTTTTCATAACAGATCTTTGAATTTTAAAATTGTATCTTTTTTAATATTCTTATTTAGTTTTTTTCCTAGTTGATATTTAAATTTATTTGCAGGTATCTGATCTTTTTTTGGAGATGGTCTTTTGGTTGAAATATTATTGACATTTAAAATTTCCCCATTCTTAATATCCTTTGTTGTCACAACAGACTCTCTTGCCCATTTCACAATTTCTTTTTCTTGTGCAAATATTTTTTTAATCTTACCTCTAGCTAAATAATTAGCTTTAGCACCATCAACTAACATCTTTAATTCATTACTATCTATTGATGACTTGTGATCAGGTCCTGAAAGCTTTTTATTAAAGGTAAAATGTTTTTCAATAATACTAGCCCCAAGAGAAACAGCGCCCAAGGCATTATACATGGATGGAGTATGATCTGATAACCCTACTGGAATGTTATATTTTTTTGATAACTCAGAAATAAAATCCAAGTTCATAATTTCATAGGGACAAGGATAAGCAGAAATACAATGAGTAATAGCCAGAGGTGTTTTGTATTTTTTAATTAATTTAACTGTTTGCTCTATTTCATTTGGCAAAGACATGCCTGTTGATACAATCATAGGCTTTCCTATACGAGCAATATAATCAATAAAAGGTAGATTGGTTAATTCTCCAGATCCTGTTTTAAAAGCCTTTACTTTAATTGAATTAAGTTCTTTTGCAGCCTTGATTGAAAAAGGGGTACATAAATATTCAATTCCAATTTTTTCACAAATACTTTTTAAATTAATATGTTGCTTTAATGAAAAATTTGTTTCTTCGATAACTTTTGATAATGATTTTTTAAAATTTGAAGATTTTGGAATATTTTTTTCAAGCATTTCCTCATTAACAATATGATGTTGAAATTTAATACATTGTGCACCAATTTTTCTTGCATAAAAAATCATTTTTTTTGCGATATTAAAATTTCCCTGGTGGTTTACGCATGCTTCTACAATTATATACGGTTTATAATTGAGCCCTATTTTATTTTTTCCTATTTTTATATTTTTCATTTAAAAAATTTTTTAACCGATAGTAAGTCCTCTTTTGTATCAATATCTATATTTTCAGGAAATTCTACTTTTATAAAAGCACCTTTTCCTAGCATTGAGAATGATCCAGGAACCTTAAAAATAAAAATTGTTCCACCATCCAAACAATACCAATCATTATTATATTGTTTTATATGAATGTTTAATTTTTTTATTTTTTGAATATTCAAAATTCTAAATGACATATTTGGTGTTTCATTATGTTTTAAAATTTTTATAGATGTCAAAAAATCGGGCTTTAACCTCTTAAATTTTTTAATTGATCTTAAAATTGTAGATTTTTTTCTTAATGGTGATGTTGGTTGTAATAAAACTATTGCATCAAAATTTTTACCTTGTTTTTTTGAATAATTAATTGCATGCTTAATAACTTCTTTCATTTTTGTTTGATCTTTAGCTAATTTTGATGGTCTTCTTAAAAATTTTATCTTTGGATATTTTTTTAATACTCTTGAGAGATTTAAATTATCACTTGATAATAAAATATTATCAAATTCATTTATACTTGAGGCTAATTTAAGTGTGTGTTCAATAAGCATTTCTCCTTTTATTTTTTGAAAATTTTTATTTTTAAGTCTTTTAGAATTTTTTCTTGCTGGTATTAAACAAAGAAATCTCATTTTTTTTTTGAAATTATATTATAAATATTTTCTTCAGTAAGTTGAACAGGATTATTTTTAAGCCTTAGTAAATTTATTCCACCAATAATTTTGTGGGAATCTTTCTTTAAGTCTATCTTTAAATAATCTAAATTATCATTTAATAATGCCTCTTTTTTTAATTGCGAAATCTTATTACAAAAATCATCAATATTATTTACATTGAGTATCTTAAAAATTAAATCAAATCTTTTATTCAAATCGAAAGAATTACTTACAGAGCTTATATTGTCATAATTAAATTTAAAAAAATTTTCAAAAAATAGACTTACAGCATGTCCGTGACTAATGTTAAAAAGACTCGTGAATGGATAAGAAACAGCATGAGGAGCAGTTGTTTTTGAAATATTAATTGCTTTTCCAGCAAGATTAGAGGCTAGAATCATTTTCGATGCATTATCGTGATTAGGATTTTTTAAAAAAGAAAAAAAATGATTTGTTGAAATTTCTAATGATTTTTTGGCAAAATATATACTTTCATCATTTGATTTTTTTGAGACGATAGATTCAATTGCTTGAGCTATAGCATCAAAGCCAGCTGATGCCTTGATTTTATCAGGTGCCGAGATTAAAAAATCAGGTATAAGAAAAAAATTATCAGGAATTAAAAGATTACTCTCAAATGAATGTTTAATACCATCAACATATATTACTGCATTAGATGTTACTTCAGCTCCTGAACCTGCAGTGGTCGGTATAACAGCTAAACATGATCGTTTTTTTTTAAAAGGATATGAGTATGTGATTATTAAATCTGCTAAATCAGATCTTTCTTCAACTACATTTGCTATTTTAGCATAATCGATAATAGTTCCTCCCCCTACTGCTAAAATTAAATTAGGATCAAAATTTTTTATCTCTCGAATAATTTTAACAAGTTCATCCAAAGTAGGAATTTCAGAATTTTTAAAAAAAAAATTAACTTCTTTTTTCTTTAATTCTTTTATAAAGAATTTTTTTGCACCCGAGGTAGTAAAAGATTTTTTTCCACATAAAACAAAAATTTTTTTAAAACTTGGATTTTGAATAAATTTTTTGATATCTTCTATCTTATTCACCATCATTTCATAAATTCATTTTTAATATTTATTAAATTTTTTGGTCTTGGTAATTTTTTCAATTTACTATTTGAAACTTGAACTTCTAAAAAGTTCAAATTTTTTTCACTTAGAAAACTTTTTAATTTTTTTTTTAAGTTTTGCCTATTCTTAATTGAATAAAAATTTTTAAAACCTAAGCTTTTTGAAAATTTGTTGAGATCAATATCTTTAGCATAAGTGCTTTGACCCCCAACAGAATCATGCATGTTATTGTTGAGTAATATATATTTTAGATTATTATTTCCAAAAGTCCCAATTGTTTTAATTGAACCCAAGTGCATTAAAAAAGAGCCATCTCCATCTAAACAGATTGTTTTTTTATTACTTGCTAAAGAATAACCAAGAGCTGTTGATGATGTGTGCCCCATCCCTCCGACCATATAAAAATCATTATTTTTTTTTATTTGATATTTTTCTCTTACATACATTAACTCTCTTGAATTATAGCCTGTACTCGAAATAATTTTAGTTTCTGAACTAATAATTTCAAGTAAGGTTTTGAAAAACATTTCTTTATTAAGTTTGTAATAACTTTCTTTTTGAACCTTGCTATCACTCGTAGCTAAAGTTCCTTTTTCAATTAAACAAGCCACAATTGATTTGTCTTTTTTAGCTCTTTTAATTTGTTTATCAAATTTTTTTAAATCATTTCTATTTCTGATAATTGTATATTTTATATTGAGAAGCTTTAAAATTTGTTGAGTTATTTTACCTTTAACCTCGTGTTGAGGTTCATCTTTTATATTGGGAGAGCCTCTCCAGCCGATTATTAAAATAAGTGGTATAGAGTAAACTTTTGGATGAGCTATAGATATTAGAGGGTTTAAAGCATTAGACAAACCAGAATTTTGCATATAGATGCAAGGAATTTTTTTTGTTGATAGGTAATGCCCAATAGCTATTGAAACTGCAGATCCTTCATTTGTTGCAATTATATGTTTTTTTTTATTCTTTTTTTTTAAAAAAATAGAAAGTTCTTTCAGGACACTATCAGGTACTCCAGTAAAAAATTCACTTTTATTTTTTTTTAGTGTTTCAATTAATGATTCAATCTTAATCATTTTTAATTAAATTTATAATTTCTTTTATAGGAATGATTTTTTTTTCTACATCAAAAGCTCTTCCCTTTTCGAGAATTTTTTCAGCCACTTTTCTCATTGAAGGATAAGATGCTCTTAAAAGTTGATTAGCATAAATTACAATTTTAAAGCCGTTATCTATTAATTCTTGTTCATATACTTTTGAGTAAGTTGATGGAACTGAAACAAGAGGTATATAATATTTGCTTTTTTTAAAGATTTTTGCAAAAGAAAAAATTTCTTTCGGGCTTTTTTCTTTACTATGAATTAAAATTGCGTCTGCACCTGATTTTGAATATATTTCTGCTCGCTTGATAGCATCATTTAAATTTTTTCCTAGAATAAAACTTTCAATACGCGCTATTACCATCAAATCTTTTGATTTTCTTGAACTACAAATTTTTTTTATTTTTTTCGCAAAATTTTCAGGACTATCTTGTTTAGTGTCTGACTGGTTTTTGAAAAGTGAGTTTTTTTTAATACCTACTTTGTCTTCTATAATTAAAGCTGAAACACCAGATCTTTCTAAAGATCTTACTAAAAAAGATATATGATTTATTTGACCCCCGTTATCAGCATCAAATATTACAGGTTTGGTGGTAACATCCATCATGTCATTTAAAGATGAAATTCTTGAAGAAAAATCTAAAGAGGAGTTATCAGGTTTTCCTTTCATGGCAGAGTCAGTAAGGCTAGATGACCACATTCCATCATATTCTAATATTTTTTCTTTTTTTTTATTTTTAAATTTTCAATGATAATTCCAGTTAGAGAACTGTGAGACTCTAATATTCTTACAATATTTTTTGAATTAATTAATCTTTTTAACCTTGAAATTCTGTTTTGAGGTGAAATTTCAATTTCTAAAATTTTTTTTTTAATAAGTGTAGAGGATATATTTGTAGTATACTTAGGTTCAATTAATTTTCCTGACCATTTTTTTAATTCTTTAATTACATCAGATCTAGTTTTTTTTTGCACTCCTTTTTTCCAATCATCACCATGAATTACAAAATCTGGCTTAAAAATCTTTAAATTTGGAACATAATCTAGAGAATATTGTGGAACTACTTTGCTAACATATCTTAAGTTTTTAACTATCATTTTTCTTCTTTCGAAATTTATTAATGGTAATTTTTTATATGAAGCAATTGCTTCATCAGTTAGTAGTCCAACTATCACTTTTCCATATTTGTTTGCCTCTTTTAAGATATTGATATGGCCATCATGAATGATATCTGCTGACATACCGACATATGCAATTTTGTTATTTTTTCTCATATTTCAAAAATAAAGAAATCTTTTCTGTTTGTTCATTAGATAAATAATTCATATCATTTTTAAAAGGGAAAAATACAATATATTGCCCAAATTGAAAGAATTATCTTCTTTACTGTTCAAAAATTGAACGTTATATTGTTCAACTTTTGAACATATGAGTGATAATTTAGATCAGTTTAACGTACTAAGGAAAATTAAATCAAATCCAAACTCTTCACAAAGAGAATTGGCATCTAAGTTGGGTTTTAGTTTGGGGAAATTAAACTATTGCCTAAAAGCTTTAAGTCAAAAGGGATTAATTAAGATAAAAAATTTTCAAAAAAACCCAAATAAAATTGGTTATTCCTATATTTTAACCCCCAAAGGTTTTACTGCAAAAACTCGTTTAACATTAAATTTTATGAAAAGAAAAATGAAAGAATATGATGAACTAAAAATGGAAATAGAAAGTGATAAGAAATAAATTATGTGGACAATAGCTAAAATTGATAAAAAAAAATTTCCTTTTTTAAAAAAAGATTTCTATAAAAAATTAGGAAATGATGTTAAATTTTATTCACCAAAGATAAAATTAAAAAAAATTCAAAATAAGAAAATTCAAATTAAAGAGAATTGTTTACTTGGAGATTATTTACTCTGTTTTCATAAGGGTTTTTCTAATAAATCTATAATAGAATCATTAAAATACTGTAGAGGTTTGAAATATTTTTTAACAGATTTTTTTCACTCACAATATGAAATTGAAAAGTTTATTAATAAATGTAGAGAGAATGAAGATGAGGATGGCTTTATTAAGTCATCGTTCTTTGATTTTGCAAATAAAAAGAAATTTGAATTTATTTCAGGACCTTTCAATAATATGATTTTTAGCGTCCTAAAAGAAAATAGATTATCTATTAAAGCATTAATGGGTAATTTTAATATAACAGTATCTAAAGAGGAAAATTTTTTTAGACCTGTATAGAGTAAAATATTGTTGTGATGATTATTCTTGTAAAAAAATTGATTTTTACATTGTGCGGAGCTATGTCTAATTAATAAATCGATGATTAAATACATCATTACTGGCGGTGCAGGTTTCATAGGAAGTCATTTAGTAGAAAAATTGATTAAGCAAAACAAAAAAGTTATTGTTTTAGATAATCTTTCAACAGGAAGATTAGAAAATATCAAAAGATTTAAAAAAAAGATAAGATTTATTAAATGTGATATTTCAAAAAAAGGGAATTGGATTAAGGAATTTAAAGGTAAATGTTATGTTTTTCATCTGGCTTCTTTAGCAGACATCGTTCCGAGTATACAAAATCCAAAAAAATACTTTGAATCTAATGTGAATGGAACGCTTAATATTCTAGAAGCATGCAGAAAAGCAAAAATTATAAAATTAATTTATTCTGCATCATCCTCTTGTTATGGGATACCAAAAACTTATCCAACAAAAGAATTTGAAAAAATAAATCCCATGTACCCATACGCATTAACTAAAAAAATGGGAGAAGATTTAATTATCCATTGGTCAAAAGTTTTTGGTATTCCTTTTATTTCACTTAGATTATTCAATGTTTATGGAACACGATCAAGAACATCAGGCACGTATGGAGCTATGTTTGGTGTTTTTTTAGCACAAAAATTAGCTAATCACCCATTTACAATTGTAGGTTCAGGGAAACAAACTAGGGATTTTACTTATGTAACTGATGTTGTAGATGCTTTTTTAAAATCTAGTAAATCAAAAATATCTAATGAAATATTTAATATTGGAAGTGGTAAAACGATAAGTGTTAATAAAATAACGAGTTTGATAAAAGGAAAAAAGGTATTTATCAAAAAAAGACCGGGTGAGCCAGACTGTACTTTTGCTGACATATCAAAGATAAAAAGATATATTGGCTGGGTTCCCAAAATAGATATAGAAAAAGGTGTAGACATGCTTTTAAATGATATCGAGTATTGGAAAAAAGCTCCTGTTTGGACTCCAAAAAAAATTAACAAAATAACAAAACTTTGGTTTAAACATTTAAAAAGATGAAAAAAAAAATTTATCTATTAAAAGATCTAGCAGAAATAATTAAAAACGATAAAATTAAAAAAAAAATTATCGTTCATTGTCATGGCGTATTTGATCTACTTCATATTGGGCATATTAAACATTTAGAAAAAGCAAGAAAGCTTGGAGACAAATTGATAGTTACATTAACTTCAGATAGACATGTTAACAAGGGACCAGGCAGACCTGTATTTAATGAAACTTTAAGATGTGAAGCAATATCAGCTTTAGATGCTGTCGATTATGTTGCAATCAATGATGCAAGCACTGCTATAAATCCTATCAAGACTCTTAAACCAAATATTTATTGTAAAGGAACTGATTATAAAAATTTCAAAGATGATATTACTGGAGAGATAAAGAATGAACTGAAAGAATTGAAGAAAGTAAAAGGTAAAATTTTTTTTACAGAAGAAATGACTTTCAGTTCAAGTAGACTAATAAATAGATCAACCAATTTTTTTTCACAAAAACAAAAACGGATTATTAAGAGAATAAACGAGAAATTAAATTTAAAAGAAATTAAGGATATCATAAATAATTTTAATAAATTTAAGGTCTTAGTAATTGGAGAAACAATTATTGATCAATATAATTTTTGTGAAGCTCTTGGTAAATCTGGAAAAGAGCCAATTCTTGTTTTAAAAGAAACACAAAAAGATCAATATTTAGGAGGTGTATTAGGTATTGCACGAAATATATCTGAAATTTGTAAAAACATCACAGTAATATCTATGGTAGGTGAAAAAAAGGAATATTTAAAAGATATAAATAAAAATTTACCAAAAAATATTAAAAAAAAATTTATTTTTAAAAAAAATTCCCCTACAATTGTTAAAAAAAGATATGTTGACAACATTAGTCAAAGCAAAGTAATTGGAATTTATAATATAAATGATGAAATTTTAGGTAAAAGAGATGAACTTAAATTTAATCAAATTCTGAGAAGCGAAATACCAAAGTATGATTTAGTGATTGTTTCAGATTATGGTCATGGACTTATTTCCAAAAAAAGTGCAAATATGATTTGCAAAAATTCAAAATTTTTAGCATTAAATGCTCAAGTAAATGCATCTAATATAGGATATCATACGATAAGAAATTATTACAATTTTGACACTTTAATAATAAATGAAAAAGAAATAAGACATGAAATGAGAGATAAAGTAAGTAAATTGGAAATTTTAATGAGTAATCTATCAAGAGAAAAAAAGATAAAAAATGTAATTGTCACAGTAGGGAGCAGCGGTTCAATTTTATATGCCAAAAAACTAAATAAGTTTTTTTATGCAGATGCTTTAGCACATAAAATTATCGACAAAGTTGGTGCAGGGGATACAATGCTTTCAGTGATAGGATTATGTTTAAAATCGAAAATTGATTATAATCTCACTTTGTTAATAAGTTCATTAGCAGCAGCGCAATCAGTTGAGTCGATAGGAAATAAAAATACAATAAAGAAATTGAAAATTCTCAAAACATTGGAAAGTATTTTAAAGTAAATATGAATTTTAATGATATTATACAAAATTACTGGGCGAATCTTGAAAACAAAAGTCTTCCTCCTAGGCATGTAAGTAAAGTTAGTAAACTAGAGTTCTCAACTCTTAAAAAGGCAGTAGATAATAAGGATATCAATTTTGTAAAAAAAATTATTAGACGAATGTACATTGATAAAGAAGCATTTATTTTAAAGAATTCTGCTTCTAAAAAATTAAAAAAAACAGTCTTGGAACTAGCAAATATATATAAAAAGAAAAAGTCTAGTTTTCACAAAATGTATGATGGATGTCCTAACTTTCATAGAGTGATAGATAAAAAAATTACAAAAAAATACAGTTTATTTGCAATAAAGCACTCATTTTATTTTTATAATTGGAATATTAGAACTAAATTAGAAAAAGAACTTAAAGATGGAGTTTACAGACATTGGCGTTATGTTAAATTTTTAGCTGGGAATGGAAAGAATAAATTTGAAAAAAATATTCCTAGCGATGGACAAATTGATCGACTCCAAATAGTTAGATATCCAGCTGGAGGAGGAGAATTAAGAGATCATGTAGACCCCAGAAAAAATCAAAGAATAGTCTCAGGCATAATAATGAGTAGACTAGGTGTTGATTTCCAAAAAGGTGGCTTTTATTTTAAATCATCAAAGCTGAAAAAGTTAAATATAGAGAAACAACTTGACGAAGGAGATGCTGTGATTTTTTATGGATCTATAGCGCATGGTGTTGATAAGGTAGACCCTGATAAAAAATTAATTTGGAATAGCGATAAAGGTAGATGGTTTGTGGGTATGTTTGTTAATGACAGTGATCATGTTCGAAACAGAATTACTGCAAAAGATTTAACAGGCAGTGTAAAGTAAAAATTATTTCTCAAATGTTAAATTTAAATTTAGAGAACGAATTTATAAATAAGAAAATCATTGTAACTGGGGCTTCCCAAGGGTTAGGAGCAGAAACATGCAAAGCATTAGCATTGCGTGGAGCTAGAATTGCCATGTTGTCAAGGTCAAAGATAAAAATGGATAAATTAAAAGAAAAAATGAAAAATTCATCAGGTCACATATCAATTAAAGTAGATCTATTAAATTCAAAGTCTTTAAATTTAGCAGTTCAAAAAGCAAAAAAATTTCTTAAAGAAATTGATATTATAATTCATGTTGCAGGCGGTGGTTATGGATTAAAAAATTCTTTGATTAAAAGTTCCGATTTAAATACTCTTTTTCAAATAAATTTGGGTGCTGCAGTAGAAATTAATAAACTTGTCGTTGAACAAAAGAAAAAGAAAAAGGATTTAAAGTTAATACACGTTGGATCGATTGCATCAAATGAAGCTGTTGGTTCTGTTGGTTATAATGTCGTAAAATCAGCTTTGGCAGCTTACGTCAGAAGTTTAGGAAAAGAACTCAGCCATAATAAAGTTTTAGTTACAGGAATTTTACCAGGAGGTTTCATTGCTAAAGATAATGCAATGGAAAGATTAAAAAAAAAAAATGTTCAGATATATAAAAGATTTATCAGAACTCGACTTCCAAGAGGTGTTATGGGCAAGGTAAATGAAGTTATACCAATGTTGCTTTTTTTATGCTCAAAACATTCTGAAATGATGGGAGGTTGCTTAGTTCCAATGGATGCAGGTGAAGGACGGTCTTATCAAATTTAATAAATTTATTTATTCTGTAACTGTGATAAGTTATTATTATTTAATTTAAAAGTTATGAAAAAAATTGTTTTAAATGCTAACCTAATTAAGAAATACCATCAAGATCTAGTTTTTAATTATTCAGAATATCCAACTAAAGATCATTGGGATTTTAATTTTAAAAATGATGAATTTAAAAATGCTATTTTAGATTGGTTTCCGAAAAATAGAGATAAAAAAATATTTTTTTATGTTCATATCCCTTTTTGCGAAGAGTTATGCTGGTTTTGTACTTGTAGTAAATTTATTAATAAAGATTATCAAAAAGTGACAGATTATCTTAATTATCTTTATAAAGAAATTGATTTACTTTTTGAACATTTTAATAAAAATAATATTAAACTTAATGTTGGAACTGTTTTTTTTGGTGGAGGGTCTCCAACAATTTTAAATAGAGAAGATTTGAAAAAGTTAGTAGACAAACTTAAAGGTTTATTTGATTGGTCAAATGTTGAATTTTTTACAGTAGAAAGTGATCCTAGAAGAGTTGACGAAGACAGATTGATATATAACCATGAAGTTTGTGGAACAAACAGAATATCTTTTGGTATGCAAGATCTAGATCCTGAAGTACAAAGAAGAGTAAATAGAATTCAACCTGCAAAATTATTTGAAGATATACTTACTACAAAAGTTAGAAGAATGTATAAAGAAATTGCCTTTGATCTTTTAATTGGGCAACCGGGACAAACCGTAGAGTCGATGTCTAAAACCTGTGATGAAATTATAAGGCTCAAACCAACATTAGTTCAACTATCATTAATGGCGTATAAACCATGGGTAGCTAAGTACCAAGTCCAAATGGTTGCTGAAGGTCCTTTGCCAGATTTTCTAGAAAGAAAAGAATTATTAGAAATTATACATAAAAAATTGAAATCTGGAGGTTATATAAGAACTGGATTTGAGTGTTATTCATTACCTAACAGTCCAATGACTAAAGCTTTTGAAGAGGGCAATGCACATTATGGTGCATCTGGACACCAACCTGGTGGAAGAGTAAATTTTATCGCGGTTGGTAGTTCGTCTATGAGTAACTTGGGAAATGATTATTATGTTCAAAATTTTTATGATATTCAATCTTACAAAAAGGCCTTAGATCAAAATTTACTCCCATCTTTTAGAGGTATGAAATTAAATGAAGATGATAAAATTCGTCAACATGCTACCCAACAAATTAGAAGCTATTTCAAGATTGATTTTAAAAATTTTAAAGACCAATTTGGGATAAATGGTAAAGATTATTTCAAAAAAGAAATAGATTTTATGAAAGAAATGCACAATGATGGATTAGTAGAATTTTCTAATGAGGGTATATTTTTGACTGAAATTGGTAAAGATTTTACTCAAAATATAATGAATGTTTTTGATAAATACGACCCCCCAAATAAGACATATAAAGAAAGATTAGATACTGTCAAAAAGGCCAAAGAGGCACAAGCAGCAGTTCAAGAGAATATCTAATAAAACCAAAATAAATCAAAATGAATTATAGAAAGTTTTCAGATTTAGGATGGAATGTCTCTGAAATTGGATTAGGCTGTTGGCAGATTGGCTGGTGTTGGGGAGATGTGACTGATAAAGATGCAAGAGATATACTAAAAAAATCTTTAGATAATGGAATCAATTTTTTTGATACTTCTGATACCTATGGCGATGGAAGAAGTGAAAAATTTTTATCAGAAATAATTAAAGATACATCTGAAAAAATATACGTAACTACAAAACTTGGAAGAAGAATTAGAGGAACAAATTATCCAAAAGGGTATAAGCATCACCCCATGGAAGAATTTATAGACAGATCACTAAAAAATTTGAATATAGAATGTATTGATTTAGTTCAATTACACTGCCCTCCTTTAGAAATTTTAAAAAAAAAAGAGACTTTTCAAAGCATGGATCACTTTGTCAAAAAGGGAAAAATTTTACATTACGGTGTTAGTGTTCATACAATTGAAGACGCCCTAGAAGCAATAAAAAATCCAAAGGTAAAAAGTATTCAATTAGTTTTCAATATCTTTAGACAGAGGCCTTTAGATTATTTCTTTGATCAAGCAAAAAAAAAAAATGTTGCTGTGATTGCTCGTGGCCCGCTTGCTAGCGGTCTTTTAACTGGAGAAATTAATAGATATACAAAGTTTCCTAATAACGATCATAGAAATTATAATATTAAAGGAGAAGCATTTGATATTGGAGATACTTTTTCTGGTGTTAATTTAGATAAGGGTTTTGAAGCAATCAAATTACTAAAAGACTCTTTGCCTAAAAATTTTTCTTTATCAGACCTTGCGTTGAAATGGATACTATCTCATGATGCTGTTACCGTTGTAATACCAGGAGCAACAAATAAAAATCATGTTGAAAAAAATTGTAGAGCATCTGATTTGGATGATATATCAAAAATGATTCCAAAAATAAAAGAGGTATATGAAAAGTTTATTAAACCAGATGTTCATGAAAGATGGTAAGAATTTTTTATGAGGTATGAATACTTAGGGACTTCAAATCTTAAAGTAAGTAAAATCTGCCTAGGAACAATGACTTTTGGAGAACAGGTTTCTGAAAGTCGGTCATTCGATCTTTTGGATTTTGCAAATGAAAAAGGTATTAATTTTTTTGACACCGCAGAGATGTACCCGGTGTATCCAAAAAAAGAGACATATGGAGATACAGAGAGAATTATTGGTAAGTGGATTAAAGAAAAAAAAAATAGGGATCAGATAATTATTGCATCTAAAATTGCATCAGGCCATCCAAAAGGTATTGGTGCCACTGAGCTTGCTTGGATAAGAAAAGGGGGGAGAAGTCTTTCATTTAATAAAAAAAATATTAGTGAGGCAATAGACGACTCATTAAAGAGATTGCAAACAGACTACATCGATTTATATCAGCTTCATTGGCCAGAAAGAAGTGTAGCAATTTTCGGTGAGCTAGACTTTAAATATGATCCAAATGATAACAATTGGACGCCCATTCAAGAAGTATTAGAAAATTTAAATGAATTAGTAAAAATTGGAAAAGTAAGACATATCGGATTATCAAATGAAACACCTTGGGGTATATTAAAATTTCTAAGAATTTCTGATGAAAAAAAACTACCTAGAGCTGTTTCAGTTCAAAATGGCTATAACTTAGTTAATAGAGTTTTCGATATAGCAAATTCAGAAGTTTCCTTGAGAGAGAAATGTAGTTTATTGGCATACTCTCCTCTAGCGGGTGGAAGATTAAGTGGCAAATACACAAATGGAAACAAACCCCATAATTCCAGATTTACGCTTTGGCCAAAAAGGTTCTCAAGACATCATACAGAGCGTGGTGAAAAAGCCATAGAAAAATATATAAAGTTAGCAAAAAAATTTAATTTATCTCCAAGCATGTTTGCAAATGCATTTGTGATAAATCGACCATTTGTTGCAAGTAGTATAATTGGGGTAACGTCAATAAATCATTTGAAAGAAAATATAGACTCTATAAATATTAATTTTACCGAAGAAATGTTTAAAGAAATTGATGAGATACATAAATCAGATCCAAATCCATGTTTATAAAAAAAAGTAGGAGTAATATTACATGACACTTAGAGCAGAACTAACTAATGGCAAAGGATATAGTATATTTTCAATTGAAAATATTAAGGAGTTAAAAAATTTAAGAGATAAATTTATAAAAAAAATAAATATATTAAAAAATGATAAAAAAAATATTTATAATGTAAGAAAAAAATTGGCTAAAATGTCCAAAGCAGAAATAAATAAATCAATGATTAATTTACTTTCGTTTACTAACCTATCAGAAATGATTATAAATTCATGCCCCTCGCTTGTAAAAACTCTATGTGGTGAAAGTCTTTTTATTCAAAGAAGGGCACATACCATTATTAATGTTCCTGGAAAGGGACAGCAAAAACAATGGACTCATTATGAATTGATGTCTGGTATTTCTCCATTTACTTTTGTGATATGGACTCCCTTACATGATTTGGACGATAGTGGTGGCGTATATTATATTGAACAAAATGAATCCTTGAAAATGATGAAAATTGAGCAAAGAGATGGGTTAGTGAATGGACCAAGAATATTAGATTTAATGCAAGATCAAAAACCCGCTAAATTAAAATTTGGCCAGGGTATAGTCTTTAATCCATTTGTATTACACGGTAATGTGAATTTTAAATCAAATTTAGCAAGAATTGCATGTAATGTTAGATTTCAAAGCAGTAAGAAGCCGTTATTACAAAAAAATTCAGATTATTTAAAATATTATAAGATTCCAAAATAATACATGACAACCGCAAGTGTTACTACCGATATTCATATTGGCCCATTTAAAATTCCAAGTAATGGACAGAATATGATCATGAATAATTATGCACAAAGAAATAATTTGATAATTGAATTTGTTATCCCAGAACCAATGATGTCAAATGCTCTTGCTACTGTACAATGGCTTCATAAAGAAAATAAATTTAGTAAAGTGATACTTTGTTCAATTCATCAATTACCAAAACAAAAAAAAAGAATGAATGATTTAATCAAATCAATGAAAAATGTTGAATTTCACTTTGCTTTAGAGGGTATTAGTGGAAAAGGAAAAAAATTCATATTAAGTATGATTTCAGAGGCAAATATTTTTTCTAATTCAAAGATTTTAGAAAGTGATAAAACTAATTGGTTAAGTCTTTATAAGATGATTAATCCAAATAAAAAGATATAATGAGAATATTGATTACTGGTGGAGCGGGCTATGTTGGATCAAAGTTAGTACCAAAACTAATTGATCTAGGTCATGATATAACTGTATTAGATCTAATGATTTATGGAACTGATGTTTTAAAAGATAATTTAAAACTTTCAAAAATTACTGGTGATATAAGAGATAAAGATCTATTAAAAAAAATAATCCCAGGTCACAATATAATAATCCATTTAGCATGTATATCTAATGACCCAAGCTTTGAATTAAATCCAAAATTAGGTAAATCTATTAATCTTGATGCATTCGAACCTCTTGTTAAAATAAGTAAAGAAAGCGGTATTAATAGATTTATTTATGCTTCATCTTCATCAGTTTATGGAATAAAAAATGAAAAAAATGTAACAGAAGATATGAACCTTCAGCCTTTGACTGATTACTCTAAGTTCAAAGGAGATTGTGAAAAAATACTTAATAATCATAAATCTGAAAATTTTATTACAACTACAATTAGACCGTCAACAGTATGTGGCTATGCAAGAAGACAACGATTGGACTTAGTAGTAAATATATTGACGAATTATGCATATAATAAAAGAAAAATTCAAGTTTTTGGAGGAGATCAATTAAGACCCAATATTCATATAGACGATATGGTGCAATCATATTTAGCAGTAATTGATGCACCAGATAAGAAAATTAATGGTGAAATATTTAATGTTGGATATAAAAATCAAACTGTAAATGAGCTTGCCGAAGATGTTGTGAGCGTAATAGGTGATGATATTGAAATAATAAAAACTAAATCTAATGATAATCGATCTTATCATGTGAGTTCTCAAAAAATTAAAGATGTATTAGGTTTTGAAACCAGTTTTACTATTAAAGACGCAGTTAAAGACTTAAAGCTTGCTTTTGAAAGAAATCTCTTACCTAATTCATTTTCTGACGAAAAGTACTTCAATATTAAAAGAATGCAAACATTAAAAATGGTTTAAAAGTGATTAGTAAAAGAAATTTTTATTCTAATAGAATAGTAAATAAACCTTGGGGGTATGAATACGTGATTTATAGTAATTCTGATAAATTAGCTATTACACTAGTAAAAATTAATTATGGACATAAAACCTCTCTTCACTGCCACCCACAAAAAAAAACAGGCTTTATAATTTTATCAGGTAGGGCTCAGGTACAAATAGGAATATATAAAGAAAATAAAAAATGTTTTAATTCTCTATCAAGATTGGTTTTTAGGCCTGGTTTATTTCATTCGTTAAAATCGATTTCAAAAAAAGGATTATATGCTCTTGAGATAGAAACACCTTATAAAAAAAAAGATTTAGTTCGTTTTACAGATAATTATGGCAGACAAAGAGAAGAATATGAGGGAAAACGTTTCACAAAAATATTGGACTCAAAATTTTTGAAATTTAAGAATCCAATACAAGGTAAGCAAAATAAATATGATTTTAATAATGTAGAAATTACCATTGAATCAAAAAAAAATTTTAAAAATTTAAAAAAAAAGGATGATAAAAGTACTTCAGCAATACTTAAAGGTAGTCTAGTTGATAAAAAAGGCCAGAACGTAATCTCTTATGGTGAAATCATCAAAACAAGTACTTTGAGAATTCTTTCAGATAAATTTATGATAAAAAAACCTTTGACAATTTTAAGAGTTTCAAAAAAAAAATGAAAGTTAGATATTCATATTTAAAACAACAATTTGCTAATACTGGAGATCTTTGGATAAAATTGAAAAAATTTGTTTCAACTGGTGACTTTACACTAGGCAAAGAGCTTGAAAAATTTGAAAAAAATTTTGCTAAATTGATTGGATCTAAATATGCAGTTGGTGTTAACTCCGGGACAGATGCGATTAAATTATCTTTAAAGGTTTTAAATATTAAACAGAATGATGAAGTTATTACAGCTGCGAATACATTTGTTGCTACAGTCGGAGCAATTACAGAGATAGGAGCAAAACCAGTTTTTGTAGACTGTGATGATACGTTTTGTATGAACACTGACTTATTAGAAAAAAAAATAACGAAAAGAACAAAAGCTATAGTGCCAGTCCATTTTACAGGTTATATGGTTCAAATGCCAAAACTTAAGAAGATTGCAACTAAATATAATTTACCAATTATAGAAGATGCATGTCAATCAATCCTAGCAAATATAAATAATAAAAATGCTGGTACTTGGGGTGAATTTGGAGCTTTTTCACTTCATCCCCTAAAAAATATTAATGTTTGGTCTGATGGTGGAATTATTACAACAAATAATTTTGATTATTATAAAAAACTTAGACTTTTAAGAAATCATGGTTTAGTAGATCGAGATACAGTAAAAATTTGTGGTTATAATTCAAGACTTGATACTTTCCAGGCTGTAGTTGGCAATTGGTTACTTCCAAAAGCAAAACAGATTGCTCAAAAAAGAATAAAAAATGCAAAGTTTTATGATAGAGAATTTTCAAAAATTAAAGAGATTAAAATTCCACCAAGACCTAAAAATTCTAAGATTGTTTTTCATCTTTATGTGATTTTTGCGAAAAAAAGAGATAAATTACTCAATTATTGCAAAAAAAAAGGTATCGAGGCTAAAGTTCATTATCCAAAGCCTATGTATCTTCAAGAATGCATTAAATATCTTAATTATAAAGTTGGAGATTTTCCTATTACTGACTCTCATACAAAAAAAATTATCACTTTTCCATGTGATCAACATCTTAAATTAAGTGAAATGAAATATGTTGTTAAATGTGTAAAGGAATTTTATAAACTACAAAAATGAGATCCGCAATTTTAGTGAAGAGCAAGAAACCTTTGGTGGTAACTGATATAAGCTTACCTAGAACATTAGAATATGGCCAAGTACTTGTAAAAGTTTGTTATAGTGGGATATGTGGAGCACAGATAAATGAAATTGATGCAGTTAAAGGACCGGATAAATTTTTACCACACCTATTAGGTCATGAAGGTTCTGGAATAGTAGAAGACATTGGCAAAGGTGTTACTACTGTTAAAAAAGGAGATCATGTTGTATTACACTGGCGACCAAGTTCAGGTATTCAGTCTTCAACAGCATCATATAATTGGCAAGGAAAAAAAGTTAATGCTGGTTGGGTAACAACTTTTAATGAAAAAGCAGTTATTTCGGAGAATAGATTAACTGTGATCCCTAAAAAATTTAATCTTAGAGTGGCCGCATTATTCGGTTGTGCAATTACATCTGGTTTTGGGGCCGTAAATAATGATGCAAATGTAAAAATTGGACAATCTGTTTTAATTTTTGGCATTGGAGGAATGGGATTAAGTATTGCTTATGCTTCCTCTTTGGTCTCCGCCTATCCAATAATAGGAGTTGATATCCATAAAAGTAAAATTCAAATGGGAAAAGAATTTGGTTTAACTCATTCCATAAGTGGAAATTCTACAAATTTAGAAAAAGAAATACAAAAAATTTTAGGAAAAAAAAGTCCAGAGGTTGTTTTTGAAACGACTGGAAACTCAAAATTAATGGAAAAAGCTTTTGAAATTACTCCTAATGATGGAAAAACAATATTTGTAGGAGTGCCTAATGATAAAATTAAAATTTATTCTTTACCATTGGCTTTTGATAAAGTTTTAAAAGCTTCACACGGTGGTGCTTCATTTCCAGATAAAGATATTCCTAGATACATTAAGCTTGTTGAAAACAAGATGATTAGCTTTGAAAAATTAATTACACATGAATTCAGATTAGAAGATATTAATAAAGCTTTGAAGCTTTTTAGAAGTGGAAAAGCTGGAAGAATTATTATCAATCTAAATAAGGAGAAATAGATAAATGGGAAAACATATAGATATTGGTTACTTTAAAAAACCTGTAAAAGTTAGAGCCAGAGTAGCAAAAGTTAGGACAGTGATAAATAAGATTAATGCATGGGAACTAGGTAATAAATATTATGATGGTAATCGGTTAGATGGTTATGGTGGATTTAAATATGATGGAAGATGGTTAAAACTTCTTCCTCAAATTATTAGAAGATATAAATTAACAAATAAATCTAAAGTTTTAGACTTAGGTTGTAAAAAAGGTTTCTTATTAAAAGATTTAAATATTTTATTACCAGGTATCAAATCATACGGTATTGAAAATCACTCGTATGCATTAAAAAAAGCAGTTAATTGCAAAAGTAAACTTATACGATCAGAATACTATAATATTCCTTTTAAAAAAAATTATTTTGATTTCGTAATTGCTTTTAATTCTCTTTATATGCATAACTTGGGTGACGTAATTAAATCATTGAAAGAAATAGAGAGAGTTTCCAAAAAAAGCTATGTTGTTTTAGCATCTGGCGAAAATGATGCAGAAAGAAATAAATTTTACAAGTGGACATTAATTGGAACAAGTATTTTATTAAAAAAAGAATGGAAAATACTTTTCAAAAAAATCAAATTTAAAGGTGATTATTATTTTTCCTCTGCTAAGTCACTGGGAGTTTAATTGAATAAATGAAAATGAGAGTTGCAGATTTTGTAATTAAATTTTTAGAAAACAAAGGTATTAAAAATGTTTTCACAGTTAGTGGTGGTGGCTCTATTTTTTTATGTGATGCATTATATAAATCAAAAAAATTGAAATACATTTCATGTCATCATGAACAAGCAGTTTCATTTGCAACAGAGAGTTATTCTAGAGTAAAAAACAAGCCGGGTGCTGCTATAATCACAACTGGACCTGGAGGAACTAATTGTACAACTGGAGTAGCTTGTTGTTGGATAGACTCGGTTCCATCAATATTTATTTCTGGTCAAGTTTATCTTAATCAAACAATTAAAAATAGTGGTTTAAGACAATTGGGAGTTCAGGAATTCGACATTATAAGTATGGTAAAATCATCCACAAAATACTCGGTTGTCATAAAAACTCCAGAGAGCATCAAATACCACTTGGAAAAGGCATATTTTTTATCTACTGATGGTAGACCAGGTCCTGTGTGGATAGATATTCCTGCAAATATCCAAAATGCTCAAGTTAATCCAAAAAATTTAGTTGGGTTTAAGATTAAAAAGAAAAAAATTATTAAAAAACAAATAGATTTAAAAATAAAACAAGTTGCTAAATTACTGGCTAAAAGCAAAAAACCGATACTACATTTAGGTCATGGTGTTAAAATTTCCAAAGGAGATTATTATTTAAGGAAGATTATTAATAAATACAAGATCCCTTTTGCTTTAACTTGGAATGCATCAGATCTAATAGAGTCAAATCATCCAAATTATATTGGTAGACCAGGCGCTTTTGCTGAGAGAGGATCTAATTTTATTATACAAAATTGTGATTTATATATAGCTATTGGGACAAGATTGCCATACATGGTAACAGGATATAATGCCAAAGATTTTGCAAGAAAAGCAAAAAAAATAGTCGTTGATATTGATAAGATAGAAATAAAAAAAAACAATATAAATCCTAATAAAAAGATTTGTTGTGACGCTAAGTATTTTTTAGAAAAATTATATAATTATTTACCTAAAGAGAAATTTGTTACAAATGATTGGCACCAGTATTGCAAAAATATAAGAAAAAAATACCCTATTGTTTTGGATCAATTTAGAAAACAAAATAAAACTATAAATTCATATTATTTTATAGAAAAACTTTCTGAAGCATTAAAAAGCGATGATATAATTGTAACCGACATGGGTTTATCTTTTGTAGGAACACATCAAGCATTTAAAGTTAAAAAAGGTCAAAAATTATTTACAAATTCAGGACATGCACCCATGGGGTGGGGACTTCCAGCGGCTATAGGTGCTTGTTATGCAAATAAAAAACAAAGAGTAATCTGTCTTACAGGGGAAGGTGGTTTACAAATGAATATTCAAGAGTTGGCCACAATTATGCACAATAAATTACCAATTAAAATATTCATTTATAATAATGGTGGATATTTAACAATTAAACAAACTCAACAATTGGGATTTAATAGTCGAATCATGGGATCAAATAATTTGAGCGGTCTCTCATTTCCTAATTATAAAGAAATTGCAAAATCACATAAGATTAATTATATGAAAATATCAGATTCAAAAAAAATTTTACCAACAATAAAAAAAGTTTTATTAAGATCAAATCCTGTTGTTTGTGAACTGTTTTTAGATCACGATCAAGAACAAATGCCAAAAGCAATTAATAAAAGGATGCCAGATGGAAGATCTGTCCCTACAAAATTTGAGGACATGTATCCTTTTTTAAATGCTGACGAAATTCAAAAAAATATGTTATAAAATAAAAATGAAAAAAGCTGCCATAATTTCTGGGAATCTTGCTCAAGATCATGAATTTATTTACCCATACTATAGACTTTTAGAAGAAAATTGTGAAATAGATGTATGTTTATTAGAAGGCAAACCAGTCAAAGGAATACTTGGAACAAATCTTCCACCAAATAAGGAACAGCCTGTTAAAAGTATTGATGAATTAAAAGTAGAGGATTATCATATTTTAGTTTTACCTGGTGGCGTAAAAGCAATGGAAAAAGTTAGACAAGAAAAAAAAATTATTAATTTTATAACTAATTTTAACGAAAAAAAAAAAATCATTGCATGTATATGTAGTGGAGCTCAGCTATTAATTTCAGCCAAAGTAGTAAAGGGAAGAAAAATTGCTGGATATTACAGCATGAAGGATGATTTAATCAACGCTGGTGCAATTTATACTGACCAGCCTGCCGTCATAGATGAAAATATTATTACAACTGCGCATTATAAAGATATGGGTCCTTGGATGCGAGAAGTGATTAAAAAGTTAAACAAAAATTAAAAATCTATTTAAATTATGAAGTTTCAAATTCCTTATGTGAATTTAGTTAAACAGATTCAACAGGAGAAAAAAGAAATTTATAAGTCCTTTAATAAGATTTTTAAAAAAGGGGAATTTATTTTAGGTGATGAAGTAGAAAAATTTGAAAAAAATATTTGTAAATATTTAAATATTAAATATTGCGTTGCATTGAACAGTGGAACGGATGCAATTACATTAGGACTTCATTTATTAGGTGTCAAAAGAAATGACGAGGTCATTACTCCTCCAAATTCATTCATAGCATCCACAGCTGCAATTGTACATTTGGGAGCTAAACCAGTATTCGCAGATGTAAAATATAATCAAAATATCGATCCAAGAGAAATTGAAAAAAAAATTAACATAAATACAAGAGCTATCATGCCTGTACATTTATCAGGTTTACCTTGTCAAATGAATGAAATTTTAAAAATTTCAAAAAAATATAAAATACCTGTTATTGAAGATGCAGCTCAGGCAATAGGATCAAAGTATGAAAAAAAATTTGTTGGAACATTTGGAGAAGTAGGATGTTTTTCTGCTCATCCATTAAAAAATCTTAATGCGATAGGAGACGCAGGATATTTGGTAACAAATAATAAAAGTATTGCTCATCAAGCTAAGTTATTGAGGAATCATGGAATTCATAAACGAAATAAAATTTTGACTTTTGGATACGTTTCTAGAATGGATAATATACAGGCAACTGTTTTAAATCAGAGACTTAAAAGTTTAAATAAAGTTATCGTTAAAAGAAGAAACAACGCAGAATTATATTTTAAAATGTTAAAAAAACAAAAAAATATAAAACTTCCAAATTGTGATAGAAATGAATTTCATACATTTCATACATTTGTAATAAAAGTAAATAAAAGAGATAAACTCAAAAAATTTTTGTTATCTAAAGGTATTATATCATCAATACATTATCCCTATCTGATTTTTGAGCAGGAGGCTTTTAAAAAAAAATATGGAAAAATTAATAAGATTAATTATCCAATCTCAGCTAAACTATCCAAAGAAATTTTGACATTACCTGTAAATCAATTTTTATCTTATAAAGAGATAAGAATAATTTGTAAAAATATAAAAGAGTTTTTCTCAAAATAATTTTTTTTTATCAATTTGATATTATGAAAAATAAAGATAAAAAGTATTTTTCTTTACTTGTTTTTTTAGGATCAGGTTCAAAACTTTTGCAAGCACAAATGAATAATTCAAAAGATGTTTTTACTCTACCTGCATACCCACTTAAATTTTTTCCACCTTTATATAAAGAATGGAAAGTAAAGAATAATATTTTAACTACAAAAAAAGTTTTAAATTTAATAATAAAACATCATAGTTCAATTTTAGACAGTAGACGCATAAAAGGATTTAATGGTCTTAATAATCTTGGTAATGATAGAAAGGGATTTATTAAAATTTCAGAAAAAAAATTTAAAATAGAATTTCTAAAATTTTTAAAAAAAAAAGAATTGAATGGTAAAAATGTTTATTTAGCAATTCATTATGCATACCAGTCAACAGTAAATGATAAGTCAAAAAATATATTTTTTCATCCCCATGACATAGAATTTTTTAATTCATTTATATTAAAAAAATTTGAATCATCAAAAATTATTGCACTTACAAGAAATCCTATTTATAATTTTTGGAGAAGAGCTTATTCAGATGAAAAAGTTGAAGAAGCGAGATTTGATTTAACAGATTGTGAATATATAAAAAATTATAGATATATAAATAGATTAAGAGATTTAAATAGAAATTTTGGAAACTTTAATGAAAAATATAAAAAGATTTGTAAATTTTTTACTTTTGAAGATCTTAAAACAAAAAATAAAAAAACACTTAATAAAATCTGTAAATTCATTAATTTAAAATTTAATTATAAACAGATGAAAAATCCGACTTTTAATAATAAAACCTGGTGGGGAGACAAAATTTATAAAGGCTATAATGAAAAAAGTAAAAAAAGTTTTATAAATGATAGCTATAACTATGAAAAAGAACTTAAATCTTTCTCTAGCTATGAAATTGATATTTTGGAAATAGCTATGAACCCATTTATGAAAAAATTTAAATATAAAACTCACACTGATTTAAGCAATAAAATTTTTAACTATTTAAGATTTTTTTTATTTATTTTTATTCCAACTAAATATGGTGTAAAGCATTTTTTTTCGAGGCTGTCTTTAATAACAATTTATCAATATTTGAAAAATACCTATAGAGAGTCCTTCAAAAACAATATTCTTAAAGATTATTATTTTAATGCGATGTATAGACATAAATGGAGTTACAAAATAACTTATCTAATTAAGTTTAATTTCATAAGAAAATTATTATATCAAAATCAAAATAATTTAGTCCTAAAAATTTTATATTTTTTATCTAAAATTTTAATTTATCCATATTTACAAATTGAGTTAGTTATACTTTATTTTTTCAGATTATATTTATTAGTATATCTATTTTTTTGTGTAAGAAAAAAAATACAATTTATTCAAAAAGCTTAAATGATTATTTTAGCAATTCAGGACGGACATAATTCTTCTGCAGCATTAATGATTAATGGTAGAATAATTTATGCACTTCAAGAAGAAAGATTTTGTCAAATTAAGAATTACACTGGTTACCCTTATCAAAGTATCAAACATTGTTTACAATATTTAAAACAAAGAAAATTGAAATTAGATATGGGAGGGATAGCAAGTACATTCAAAAACCCATATGGTGATAAAGTAAAAATATATAATAATTTTAAACCAAATGATTTTAAAGAATGGTGGAGAACCAGAATCCAATTTAATTATTTTAAAAAAAAGAATAACACTGAGTCAAAATTTTTAAAAAATTTAAAAAGAAATAAAATCAGTATTGACTATTTAAAGAAAATTAAAAATAAATATAAAAATAAACCTGAGTATTACAATTTTAATTTTTTAAATCATAAAATAATAAATAAACCTCAATTAGAATGGGAATTATTTAAAAAAGAGAGATTAAATAAATTTTGTTCCCAAACAGGTTTAGAAAAAAATCAAGTAAAGTTTATTGACCACCACACTTGCCATGCCTATTATGGTTACTATTCATCAGCCCTGAATGGTCAAGATTGTTTAATTTCTACCATTGACGGTGGAGGAGACGGATATACACAATCATTATGGTCTATTAAAAAAGGCAAATTAAAACTTTTAACTAAAAATAACACATGTCCAATTGCACAATATTGGAAAGTTATATGTGTCATATTATCATTAAAACCAATGGAACATGAATATAAAATTATGGGATTAGCTCCTTATTCTAAAGAAAAGTATACAAACGAAGTGTTTAACCAGTTAAAAAATTTATGCAAAATTAAAAATTACAATATTGTAGAAACTAAAATTGATAAAAGAGGACTTAATATTTATGATTTCTTTGAAAAAAAACTTAGTAATTATAGATTCGATGCTATCGCTGGAGGTATACAAAAATTTACTGAGTTCATTGTAGTTAAATATTTAAAGAAAGTATTAAAAAAAACTAAACATAGAAATTTTGTTGGGAGTGGTGGCTTATTTATGAATGTAAAGTTAAATAAAGTAATTTCCGAAATCAAAAGTATAAAAAATATTTTTATTTCAGGTTCAGCTGGGGATGAGTCACTTAGTATTGGTGCGTGTTATTTTTTGAATAATAAAAAAAGATCTTATCCACTATCAAATTTATACCTTGGATATGAAGAAAAAAATATTGATCTGAAAAAAATTTCAAAGAAAAAATTTAAAATAAAAAAGATTAGTAATACAAATGAAATTATAAATAGATTAGCTAAAGGTGAAATAGTAGGTATGTATAATGCTAGTGCAGAATTTGGAGCCAGGGCTTTAGGAAATAGAAGTATTTTGGCTAGACCAGATACGATAGGGATTGTGAAAAAAATAAATGAGGCCGTGAAAAACAGAGATTTTTGGATGCCTTTTGCTCTAAGTATATTAAATAAATATCATAAAAAATTCATAATTAATAAAAAATCACTTAAATCTCCACATATGACCATAGCCTTCGATACAGTAAAAAAAAATTTAAAATATATTGCTAATGGCACACATTTATACGACGAGACAGTTAGACCTCAGATATTAGAAAAACATTCAAACAAAAAATATTATTATTTAATTAATGAATTTTATAAAAAGACTAAGATTCCAGCTTTGTTAAATACTAGTCTCAACTTACACGGCAAACCATTAGTTAACAATTTAAGTGATGCCTTATTTACATTAGAAAATTCAGAATTAGATTGTTTAATTGTAAATTACAAATACTTAATTAATAAAAGATAATCCTAAATAGTAAATAATAGTGATTAAAAATTTAGTCTATAAATTGATTATTTTGTTTGATAAATTTTTTATATTTTTTCAATACTTCTATTATTTATCATTTTCCAATTATCAACAAAATTTTTTTATATTTAACACAGGCTGGGGAGGTCTAGTTCAAACTATTTATTATTTAGAGTTTATTTTTAAAAATAAAAAAAAAAATATTTTCATTTTAGATTATGATAAATTAAATCAATCAGTAGAATTTTTTACTAAAAATTTTAAAATAAAAAAAATATATTCTATATTTTCATTAATAGGAAGAGATTTTTCCCAATATCCAAAAAAGTTTGAACTTCAAATAAAATTATTTTGTAATAAACTTTTTGATAAAAAATTTTCAAATACTGAGAGTTTGATAATAGATAAAAAAAATAATTATTTAAATTCGAAAATAGTATCAAAATATATTGCAAAAAGGATAAAAACAAAATTAATATTTTCTCATTCGTTAAAATCACTTAATGACCAAATAAATAATAAAAGTAAAAAAAATTTTTTTCAACCGAATAAAAATACACAAAAATTAATTGAAAGAGTTTTTAATTGTAAAATAGGAAAATTAAAGAACGCAATAAATATCTGTATCCGAAAAAGAAATAAAATTAAAAGAAATGATGACCGAACAAATTACCTAAGAGATGGAAATGTAGCAAATTTTATTCATATAATTAAATATTTAATAAAAAATTATGATTATAAAATCTTTATAACAGGAGATGTAAATTCAATAAATTTGAAACATAAAAATCTTTATTATTATAAAGAATTTCAAGATAAAATTTCTAAAGATCTTTATCAACTGTCAATTCAAAGCTTGACAAAGTATCATATTATGAATTCAGGAGGGTCAAATCAGATTATGAAATTCAACAATGGTAAATTTCTATATATTGATTGCTGGCCACCAGTAAGTTTTACACCAGACTCTGTAATTTTATTTAAAAATATTTTTAAAAAGAAGAAAAAAATGAGTATCTTTAGTTACATCAGAATGTACGAAAAAGATTGTTTAAAGTATACAAATGAACAAAATTTAAAATTATCAAACATGATATTTTTTAAATATTTTTATGCAAAAAATTATATAATATCTTCGAATAAAAAGGAGCAAGTTTTGCAAAGTTTAAAAGAATTTTTGATTTTTATATCTAATAAAAAAAAACTCAATTTTAAAAACAAAAGTTATACGAAAATTTCGAAGTTCTACCAAAAAATACTTATTGATAATAAATGTTTGTTATCAAGTGGAAACTCATAATTATGACTAATCAAAATTTATCTATTTTTATAATAACTTTTAACCGTCCCCATTTTCTTGAATTAATGATTAATTACTTCATTAATCGTAATTTTATGTGTGATATTTACATAATCGATGGCAGTGAAAAAAAATTTAAAAACCAAAATAAAATTATTATCAAAAAGTTTAGTAATATTGAAAATTTAAAAATAAAATATATTTTTTCAGCTAATCAACTTAGCATAGTTTACAAGGTTGCAAAAAAAATTAGGACAAAATACTGCTTATTTAGTTATGATGATGATTTACCAGGAAAACAATTTGTTGATGAGAGTTTAGAAATTTTAGAAAAAAATAAAAATTACATTACCACAAATGGCCACATGGCTACTGCAAAAATAGAATTTCGGAATAATATATTCAGAATTTTTGACTTTAATGTATCTGATATAAAAGTGAATAATATCAAGGAATATGAGTTTAGGAAAAGATTTTTGAATTTTAATTATAATGAGGGTTTTGCCTACGGAGTGTATCGAAAAACTAATTTTATCGAAATTTTTAAAATTGTTGGGGAGCTTTGTGCAATTATTAAAACCCCAATTAAAAAAATTGAACACACTACAAGCCATAAGTTAATGACAATAACTTTTGCAACTTACAATTTATTAAAAGGAAATATTAAAAGTTTAAACAAACTTATGATTACAAGATTAAATCATGAGTTTAATCAAACATCAGGTATAGACTATTATGAAAAATTAGGAGGTTGGCATATTAATGATTTTTATAAAAATAATGATCGTTACAACTATTATTTATCTTTAAAAATATCAAAAATTATAAAAAAAGTAAGTCAACAAACTATCTTAAATTTAATTTATTTGCATATTTATAAAAGAATGAGTAAACGCTTACCAAGGTATTTTCATCATATTCATAAATCAATTAATTCTAAAAAATTTTCTTTAAAAGAAAAATTTCATATTTTCATTAATTACCCAGAATATATATATTTCAGAATTTCGAGAAATCTAAAAAAATTAAATTTCTTAAATCTATTTAAATTTTATTATTTTAATAGAGATGAAATTAAAAAGATTAAAGAATTTAGAAAAAAATAAAATAATTTATTGGTTTAATCACATAACTAGAGTTAATAATGTTTTTTGAAAAGTATATAAAAATTGCTCTCAATATTGTTTCACCCACTTTAAGAAAAAAATATAGTAAAGTTTTAATATTAAACCTTATAAATGTAATACTTGATGTAATTACTATAGTTTCTATTTATCCACTCGTATCAAATTTAGTTGGAAAAGAACAATCAAAAATTGATAATATAATTGACGATATAATTCAATTTTTTAATTTAGATTTAACTAATAAATCTGAATTAATATTTTATTTTTTCATTTTTGTAATTATTTTTAAAAATTTAATCTTAATTTATATCAAATATTTAACTGTTCAAACTATTGAGCAAATATTTCAAGAAATATCAAAAAAATTATTTTTAAATATTACATCAAAAAGTTTCCTGAAATTTTCAGAATTAAAACAATCAGTAACACTTAAAAATATAAGAGAAATTCCTTTAGAATTTAAAAATTATTTAGATATTTATTTGAATTACTATGTTTGTTTATTAAATATATTAATAATTACTCTAAGCTTGGTGTTTTTCAATTTTAAAGTAACTATATTAATTTTGCTTTACGTATTTGTAATGTCTATTATTTATAAATATTTATTTTCAAATAGAGCTTTGAATTGGGGAAAAATGGGAAATACTATGTCAGGAAAAATTTATACGAACATTTTAGATACAATAAATTTAATACATGAAATAAAATTACACGATAAAATTAGTTTTTTTTTTAAAAAACACCAAAATCTTATATCAGTTTGGTCAGACGTGATTTTTAAGAATAAATTTATCAGTTCAATAACTAGGCCTATCTTTGAAATATTTTTGATTTTACCATTATTATTAGTAATGATTTTTATAAATCAATCTTCAATTAGCTTGGAAATTCTTCCAATATTAAGCATTTATCTTTACGCTGCTTTTCGAACTTTGCCCTCTTTGATCAATTTAAATATTTCAAAATTAAGACAAAAAAATTATTTATTTGCAGTTGAGTACCTTCATGAGGAATTCAAGAATCAAACTTTTGAATTAAAAAGAGATAATAATAACAATGTTAGTAAGAATTTTAATTTTGAGAGTAAAATTAGTTTAAAAAATATCTCCTTCAAATTTCCATCTTCTGACCAGTTAATTTTAGACAATATTAACATGGATATTTCGAAATACGATTTTATCGGAATAAAGGGTAAAAGTGGAGTTGGTAAATCAACTTTAGTTAAGATTATTCTTGGTTTGATTGAACCAACACACGGAAAAATAATTGTTGATAATCATATTAATTTCAAAAATGTGAGGTCACAGTATATGAATTCAATGTCTTATGTTTCACAAAATCTTTCATTAATAAACGATACCATAACTAATAATGTAGCTTTTGGAATTCCAAAAGAGGAAATTGATGAAGCAAATATTTGGAAGGCATTAACCTTAGCATCAGCAGATAATTTTATTTCTGATTTAGAAAATAAAATTGATTATCAAATTACAAATAATGGACAAAATTTATCTGGAGGACAATCGCAAAGAATTGCAATTGCAAGAGCTTTATATCATGATCCAAAGATTATTATTTTGGATGAAGCTACAAATTCTTTAGATAATTTGACAGAACAAAAATTTATTCAAGATTTGAAAAAGTTAAAAAATAAAGTAACAATTATTTCAATTTCTCACCAACAAGAAAGCTTAGATTTTTGTGACAAAGTTTATGAGTTAAACAGTAAAGAATTAAAAAAAATATACTAAAAAATTGTCCTCTCTAAAAAAAAAAATAGTTATTGAAGGTGGCTTCCACCAATCGATCTTGTTGTGGATACTAACAATTTCAATTGAATATTGCAATAATAAAAATATCAAGGAAATAATCTTAGAAAAAAAAAATGAAAAAATTTTAAATAATAAGTTTATTAAAAATCAATTAAAAAACTTCAAAATAATTTTTTTAGAAGATTTACTTCCTTACTACCTTAAAAATAATTTTTTTTTATATATTATCTTACTTCCAAAATCTTTTTTATTTAGTTTATATTGGAAAAAAATTAATTTAAAAAATCTAAATTGGGAGCAATATCAATTTTTTCATTCGATTATTGATACACAACAAAGTTTATCTAATGATGGAGTTATTAATCCAAGCTATTATATAACTTTAAAATCTATTTATCTTAACTTTAAGAAAAAAAAAATTGCTCAATATTTAATCAGATTTAATATTGGAGCTTTGATCACGAGCCATAATGTTTATACAGTGAAAACATTTAACTCAATTTTTAGAAAAAAGAATATCCCTGTTTTTTGTCATGCAGCATTTAATTTGTATAAATTGCCAAAAAATAGAGATGAAAATTGGAATAATCTCCTCAATATAAAATTAAGAAATCAGATTAATAATAAACTTAATATCAAAAAAATTAATTCTTATTGGAAAAAAAAATTTAGAGGAAAAGGAGATTATTTAGACTCCAATCTTTCGTATCAAAAAAGATTTTCTAATAACAAGATTAAAAACATTATTATGCTTCATATATTTAGAGATTCTCCTTTTATAAATTTAGATAAAAAAAGAATATTTTTG
>MDSV01089114.1_pt1 | contig 34895 bp, 31 predicted proteins | sample 810851 | NCBI WGS metagenome assembly MDSV01 (sample SAMN05326640, study PRJNA326480) | marine metagenome | isolation source: seawater | place: Atlantic Ocean: North East | collected 2012 | reverse complement strand
TTGAGGGAACAATTACTGATTATGAAAAAATAAAGGAGAGGATATCAACTTTTGCTATATGCTGTGCTGAAAAACTAAGAGTTCAGAATAGTAATTGTAATTCTGTGTATGTATTTGTAAGAAGTAATAAATTTCAAAAAAACAAAACACAATATAGAAACGGAATAATGATGACTATTCCATTTTCTACAAATTCTAATATTATAATCAGTAAATACGCAGTTAAAGGGCTTAAAAGAATATTTAGAAAAGGAATTGGTTATAAAAAAGCTGGAACCATAGTAATGGGATTAGATTCATCTGAAAATTATCAAATTAACTTATTTGAAAATGAAAATCCTAAGCATAAATATTTAATGAAAACTATAGATTATATTCAAAAAAAAGAGGGACAAAGTAAAATAAAACTCGCTTCTCAAGATTTAAGAAAAAGATGGAAAATGAAACAAGAAAAATTAAGTCCAAACTACACATGCAAAGTAAATGATATTATAAAAGTGAAATGAAAAAGGAAAAGCTGACATTTTTAAAACCAAAAAAAGGAAATTCAATGGGTCAATGGTTGATTGAACAAGACATTTCGGCAGGATTTCCTTCACCTGCAGATGATTTTAAAGAAATTAGAATTAGCTTAGATAAGGAGTTGGTGAAAAACCCCGAAGCTACTTTTTATGCAAGAGTTAGTGGAGAATCGATGATTGAAGCAGGACTTGATGATGGAGATTTACTGGTAATTGATAGATCTCAAGATCCTAAAAATGGAAAAATAGCGATTTGTTTAGTTGATGGAGAATTTACTGTAAAAAGAATAAAGAAAGAAAAAAATAAATTCTACTTAATGCCAGAAAATAAAAAATATAAACCTATGGAACTTAATGAAGATAATGAATTAATTATTTGGGGGCTTGTAACATATGTTATTAAAAAAGTTTAATTTAAATGCGATGGTTTTGCAGGAATATATTTAAAAAATTTATCTATAATATTAAGTTTTGGAAAAATAATTACCAATGCAGTAATTAAAATTAATTTTAGGTCAACTAAAATAGATTGATTTTTAAGATACCACAATTCAAGTTCTGTTTTGTATGGAGCAATCTTTTCTTTATAGAAAACATGTTTATCTCCCTTATGATTTGATATCCATTTCTCTTCATCTCTAAAAACAATTGATCCAATACCAGTTATGCCAGGTTTAGATTTATAAATTTCATCTCTTGTTTCCTTAGGAAACTTTTCAAAATCTACTTTCATCTGTGGTCTTGGTCCAACTATTGACATTTCTCCTTTAATAACATTAATAATTTGAGGAAGTTCATTTATTTTTGTTTTTCTTAAAAAATTTCCAAAAGGCAAAACTCTAGGGTCATTTCTAATAGTAATACTACCTGAACCAATGTTTGGGCTGTTTTTTAACATAGTTGCAAATTTTAGTATAAAAAATTTAGAGTTAAGAAAACCTAATCTTTCCTGACGATAAAATACTTCCCCTTCACCTGTAAAACGTAAAATAATCATGCACAAAAATAAAAGAGGTGATAAAACAATTAATGCAATAACTGAAATAAATAAATCTAGTAATCTTTTTAAAAGAAAATTCATTTATTGTAATGCTTGTGAGGACCAGTAAAAAATCTTACGCTGTTTTCTCTATAAAATTTTGAATACCAATCTAAAGAATTGTACAAAGCTTCTTTCCAGTTAATGGTTGTCTTAAAATTAAACATATTTCTAGCTTTTGATAAATCAGGGCATCTTCTTGAAACCGAACCAGGATAAGTTGGTGCATATTCATAACTTCCAGAATACCCAAAATATTTCCCAGTTTCTTTAACTAATTCTTCTATGGTTATCTCCTCATCATTTCCAATATGAAAAATATCATTCTTAGCCTCTTCACATTCCATTGCCTGGATAGTTCCCATTGCCCCATCATAGATATCACAAAATGATCTTGTTTGATCAGCACCATAAATTTTAAAAGGAGATTCATTATCAATGAACCTTTCAACTAGATGTGGAATTACATGTTTGAATCCCATATTAGGTCCAATCACATTGTTATACCTAATAATTTTACAATTAAAATTAAATATTCTACTATAGTTCAGAAAGCCTGATTCACCTAGCATTTTAGTTACAGCATATGTAAATCTAGGGTGGTCGATTGGGTCAATACATAAAGGAATATCTTCAGGCGTTGGAATTTTATATCCAAACTTATCAATTGTGCCAGAATAACATTCACTTGTTGATGTGAATAATACATTTCTAATATTAATTTTTTTAATCCACTCAAGAGAATTGTAGATAAGTGCAGTATTAACTCTTATGATTTCGTGAGGAATTTCAAGCGTATTATCAACACCTATCATAGAAGCAAGCATATAAAAATCATCATAAGATTTTTCTAATAAATCAAAGCTTTCTACTTTAGTAAAATCAGATTTTATAACCTTAATTATATTTTTATTTACAAAATCATTAAAAATTTCATCATCTTGATTTTTATGAAAATCATCTGCAATTGTTATATCATAATTTTTTCTTTTTACTAAAATTCGCACGATTTCTGATCCTATAAATCCTCCTCCACCTAATATTAATACTTTTCTTTTCATAATTATTTTAAATATCACCTCTTCCGAGAACTTTAACTTTATTTTTTTTATTAAGTTTTATAATATCTTTTTGTTCTAAAATTCCCAAAGTGTCTAATATTTTAACATTAGACATTTTACATATTTTAGAAATTACTTTTGAATTTTTATATTCACTATGTGCAGCAGAAAAAACAATTATATCCCAAATCATACCAAGCTTTTCATTTAAATCTTGAGATACTTTTATATTTATTTCTTCCCAATATTTTACATATGGATCATGAGTATCTACTGTAGCATTTTCGTTAATACAATTCAAATAAAATGGCTCAACTGGGGAATATCTAGTATCACCCACATCACTTCTGTACGAAACACCAAGTAGTAATATTTTTTTATTGGCTAATGAATCTAAAGCAAAAACTTTCTTCATGAACTCAAATGCATAATGAGGCATTTTATCATTAATTTTTACACCTTTTTCACTTTGTTCTAAATTATTTTTACTGTGAAAATGATTAATTTTTGCCCATGATGCTAAGAGTGGATCTTTAGTTAAACAATAACCTCCAACTCCAATTCCTGGGTACATTAAATTTGAATGTGTTGGTCTCATTCTAATAGCATCAACAATTTCATATAAGTTAACTCCAGCTTCCTCTGCATATCGTGACCATTCAACTGCAAATGCAATATTCATTGCTCTATATGAGTTTTCAAGCACCTTAGCCATTTCGGTAGCATTTGTATTTACTAGTCTGGTTAAAGGATATTCTTCAGTTGAAATTATAGTTTTTAAAAACTTTTCGGTTTCGATGGCAGAATTTTCATCAATACCAGAATAAACCCTGTAATAATTTTTAATTGAATTAATATATTCTGGGCCAGGCATAACTCTTTCATAGGAATGGCCTATTTTGATTTTATTTATTGGTAGTTCTCTTTTTCTCAATTCATCCTCTATTATAGGTTTGATAACTTTTATGCATGTACCTGGGGGAACAGTAGTTTCTACCAAAATCAAAGCATCTTCCCTGCAGTTTTGCCCAATAGTTTTTATTGCATTTTTGAAAGGATTTAAATCTACATTATATGAGATTAAATTTCCTTTATCGTCAGGATTTTTTTGTACATCTAGATTAATATCCACTATAATAACACTTGCATATGAATATGCTGAAGCTTCATGGGTAGCTAAAAAATTTCCTTTATTTATAGAATTTTGAAAATATTCTTCAATTTTTGGGTCAGAGGATTTTATTGGAAAAATACCACTATTGATATTATTAATTATTTCCAGATTTTCTTTTCTATCAACACCAATAACAGCAAAGTTTTTTTTAGTGGAATTAGAAACAATTAAAGACATGACTGCTCCAACAAAACCCAAACCCTGAACAACAACTACATCATCACAATTATTATTTTTATTTAAGAACTTTTTTATTTCCATTAATTATTCCTTTATCGATTTAATTTAAGGTTTATTTAGTTTTAGGTAAGTGATAAGATAAATTTACATAATTTCATTTGTTGATCAGAATAATTAAAGTCTTTCTTGACAACATTTTCAATATTTAACTTCATAAGATTTATTTGTTGGTAATTTAATTTTGAAAATTGTATTATATTATTCTTTAAAGCATTTAAATCACCAGCCCTTGAAACATAGCCAAGGTTATATTCATCTACTATTTTATAACCTTCTCCATCACCGGAAAAAAAAATTGGTAATCCAGCTGCCATTGCCATTGCGATTTTTGAAGGAAAAGCTCCATATATGTTTTTAGTTAAAGGAATGATTGTTGCGTCATAAGAAAGTAATTTTTTCTGCATTTTATCTTTTGATAATGTTTGGTGAAGAAAAATATTACATTCTAATTTATTTTTGATAAATTTTTCAATTAACTTTCTTTCGATACCATCTCCGAAAATATGAAATTCAATATCTAGTGATTTGAAGTCAATATTTTTACAAATATTAAATACACCTTGAGCTAAACCTAATAATCCAGCGTAAACAATTTTCTTTTTAGTATTTACAATTTTAGAATCAACAATTTTATCGAAATTTGGTTTTGTTAAATTTCTGTACAAAAAAATAGGTTTTTCAGATTTTTCACTTAGATATGAACATGTCTCATTAGATTGGCCAATCATAGCATCTGAAAATCGATACATGATATTCTCAATTCCAGAAAATAATTTAAATGATAAACTTTTATAACTCATCACCCCTAATTCTACTGCTGTAAGAGGCCAAATATCAGAAACATTTAGTACTACTTTGATTCTAAGTAATTTGGCTATTAAAACACCTGTTAATGCAGGTAATAATGGTGGTGTTTGGATAATCATTATATGTGGTCTATTTAATGCCAGAGATGGAATCAAAAATAATAAGGAAAAACAATAAGAAAGCATACTTAAAATCCTGATGATTGGATTATTTGAGTTTGATGGATATACCCAACATCTTACACAGTCAATATCATTGATTTTTTCTTTTTTAAAAAGTGTATTTCTATATCCATCAAATAACCTTCCCTTCGGATAATTAGCCAAAGTTGTAATCACACTAACATCAAAGCCATAATAACTTAGTTCTTTTGCGGTAGTAAGAATTCTATGTGAAGCAGCACCTTTTTCAGGTGGGAAAAATGATGTTAAAATTTTTATTTTTTTAGACATTTTTAAAACTAATAAGTGTATTTAAATTTTTATCAAAATCTATAATTAATTTAGAAGCTTTATTTGTTTTATTAAAACCAAAGGATAAATCATATGACTTTAGTTTTATTTTGGAATATCCTTCAAATGATATTATTATATTTCTATCAGTTAAAATAACTTTATCATTTTTTATAATGGGTTTAATAATTGAAGAATGAAAATGAAAATATGCTTGTGCTTTATTTGAGGATGATTTATTTAAAAAATCTTTTATTTTAATATAGTAATCTGACCATTCAAATATACGATTATGCACAAAGCCTTTTCTTTTGTAACCATCATGAGTTGCAGATATGCTTTTATCATTCTCTATTAGATTTGTAATCTTTGCTCTACGAGCCACTCGAAAGCCGCCCCAGACTTGAGTTTGATTCTGTGAGTTAATTACAACTGTATTATGAGAATTTGTTGATCTTTCTTCCTGTCTTTTTGAGTTTTTTTCGTACGTAGAAATGCCCGTATCTACAATAATAGGTTTTCCTTTATTAATCAATTCGAAGTTAAAAGTATCACTATGGGCATGAGCAGGTTGATAATCTGGACCTATATTTCCTACGTCAATGAATAGTTCATAGTTATTTGAAATAATTTTTCTGTAACCAGAATCAGAAAGTGGTATTTTTTGTTCAATTATATTTAAATTTTTTGCATAAGAAAATAATTGGATCGAGCTTGGTGCTATATCAAATGTTGCATCATTAAACATAGCTATATGCCCACTACGATAAGTTGTATTATGAAGCCATGAAAACATTAAACTCGCTTTTTGTTCTAAAAATGATAATAAATCATCTCTTTTCCATTCACTGTTTAATTTAATTAGCTGGATACTATCCAATAATCGTGATAAAATAATCTGATGATACATTGGAGAAAGTTCAAAATGAGCCCCATCAGATAAAATTTGTTCATTTAATTCAGACAAAAGAATATGTTTGGACTTGTTATACAACTCGTCATCTTGAAAGTAGTATGCTCCAAATAAAAGTGAAAATGCATTTTCAAGAAGATGATTTCCTAGCAAATGATATTCTAAATTTTTAAATAAAATGCCGTAATGGTTGTAAAGAGTAAAATTTATTACTTCATCTTTAACTTGATTAATAATCAAAAACTTCACCCAATTTATACCCCTTAATGAAATTGGGTAAGGTTCTTTACCATCTTTTAAGAACCTATCATTTTTTATATAATCATAAATAAGGTTAGTTCCAATTTCCTTGGACATTTCTTGTTGATTTAAAAAATCAAAATAATTTAAATTATAAGTCCATAACTTTCCATAATCATTATAATTCCAATCAATTTGACCTAAAAATTGATGTGTAATATTTAAAAAAGTAAAAGAATTATTCTTTTTTAAATAAGTTAAGGGGGGAGTTAATTTATTTTTCCATATTATTGACTCAAAAGTTGGGACTGGTTTTTGAAAAATCTTTTTGTAAAAGATTCTGTTACTAAAAAAATAATACAAACGGTAATATATCTGTATCGGTTTAAGATATTTTACAGTATTAATTAATAGTTTTAATTTACCAATATCCATTTTCCTTCTTTCAATGAATCTATGGCCGCAAAAGAAGCTCTTGTCGTATTTACAATTTCATCAAAAGGAATAATTGCTTCTCCACCATTTTTTTGTTGATTTAGTAATGCTTGAAATTGATTAAAATGTCCTTTGTCTTGGCCTGATTTTGCACTAGAAAAACCTTTAAACCCATAGCCTTTTAATTTCCTCCAATTATCCATAACAAGTGTTCGACCTTGTGAATATACTTCTACTCTTTCCTTAGAATAACTTTTACTTCCATTAGAAAAATAATTAATAACTGCACTGCTTCCATTTTCATATTTTAACAGAATACTTGCATTGTCTGTGTTTTCTTCGGGATTGGTTCCCATAGCACTCATACATACTGAGATTACTTTTGATCCTGCTAAATAAGAACATAAGTCTATGTAATGACAAGCTTCTCCTATAATTCTACCTCCTCCAATTTCCATATCGTGTACCCATAAGTCTTTAGGAATAAAACCAGCGTTCATGGTTGCTATAATATTAATAGGAGTTTTTTCACTTCCTAGGGCTATTTTCATTTTTTTAGCTAAAGGAGCGAAACGTCTATTAAACCCTACAGAAACATTTACGTTTTTAGAGTTATACTTTTGAATAATTTCTTTCAATTCGTTTTCATTTAATGCTAATGGTTTTTCTACAAAAACATTTTTATCTGCATTAATAGCTTCGATTGTCATTTTTGCATGCATATGATGTTGAGTAGTAATAAGTACTAAATCTACTTCTTCATCTTTTAATATTTCAAGATATTCTGAAGTTGAATTTACTATTCCATACTTTTTAGCCATAATTGTAGATGACAATCCGCCAGAACTGGCAATATATTTTATATCAGCTTTACACTTTTTTAGTGTTGGTAAAATTTTAGAACTAGTGAAATTTCCTGATCCAATAATCCCTAAAACACCCTTCATTCCTTGAAAAGACTTATTTACTAATTGAATAGTATTTTCTTGCTTATCAGAAGAATTATACTCTAAAATTGAAGCAATAGATTTAGAGTTAGACATATCACCATATATCTTTTGATAATCATTCAAAGGAACTCTGCATGTAATTAAAGAATTTACATCTAATGTTTTCTTTGAAATTGCATTTAAGATAGCTTCAAAGTTTCTCTTTTCAGTCCAACGAACATAACCAATTGGATAGTCATTTCCTTTTTTCTCATATTCATCATCATATCTTCCTGGGCCATAAGAACAAGAAATTTGAAACTTAATTTCTTTTTCATAGAAATCTGCCCGACTAATGTCTAGACCTATTACCCCAACTAGAATTATTCTTCCTCTTTTTCTACACATGTTTGCAGATTGGGAAATAATTTCATTGCTTTTATTAGAAGCTGTAATTATTACTCCATCTGCACCAACTCCTTTAGTATAAGATTCAACAAACTTGACTTGATTAGTTCCTTCGGATGGATTAATAGCTATAATTCCTTTTTCTTTTGCGATTCTAATTTTTTCAGAATCAAAATCAAAACCAATCACATTACATCCATTTCCTAATAGTAATTCTGCGGTAATGAGGCCTATTAAACCAAGACCAACAACTACAATCGTTTCTCCAAATGTAGGTTGTAATAATCTTATCCCTTGTAAACCAATAGCTCCAATAACTGTAAAGGTTGCTTCGTCATCTGTAACATTATCTGGAATTTTTACAGTTAAATTTTTTGGTACACAAACGTACTCAGCATGATTTCCATTTGAAGCTACTCTATCTCCAACATTAAACTCAGTAACTCCTTTACCAACGGCAACAATCTTACCTACATTACAGTATCCCAAGGCTAAAGGCTTATCAAGTTTATTTAAAACAGCCTCAACAGTTGGACGTAAACCATCTGTCTTTATTTTATCCAACACCATTTTAACCTTATCTGGTTGCTGTTTTGCTTTCTGAATAAAATTTGCTTTACCAAAATTCACTAGCATTCTTTCTGTTCCTAATGAAACTAAAGATCTCGTTGTTTGAATTAGTACACATCCTGATTTTACTTTTGGCACTGGTAACTCTTGTAAAATTGTATGTCCTTTTTTTAGATCTTGAATTATCTGTTTCATATATTTTATTAAAATTTGAAGGTAAAATTTGTTTTTTTATTTCTAATTGTCTCTGTAATTTCTAACATAAGCCTAGTAGATATTTCTATTTCAAAAAAATCTCTTTCATATTCTTTTGTGAAAGGTTGAAGAATGGCGTTCTTATGTCCTACATTTTTTCTGAAAAATCTCTTTTTTATTAATCTTTCTTCTTTCCAAATAGTTAAATTTCTAAAGTCATCAATTTTAGCAATTAAATTAGAATGCTGAATATTAATAGACTCATTAATGCCTTCAAAAGGTTCTTCTCTTGAGCTTAATATAATAGAAATCAAGTCTCCTTTGTCCGAAACCATAACTATAGAAACATTGTCATCTTTTTCATTATCATTACTGGAATTAATTGATATTTTAAGGTTATTTGGAAATCCCAATTTGTTTAAAAAATTAATTGATAAGTCAATCCAATGGCCAACGTTACCGCAAATTCTAGTTCCTTCATTATAATTTCTGTACCAGTGATCCTTAGCTATTTTGTGACCTGTTATAAAACAACTTATTGTTATAGGTTCTCTCTTATTAACATTCAAAAATTTATTTATTGTAAATACTGCTGGTGATAAAGGTCTGTTATATCCAACAAAAATTTTTTTGTTTTTGCATGCATTTATTAAACTTTTAAATTGATTTTTACTTACACTTATTGGTTTTTCAACATATACTATTTTATTAGCATTTAAAGCTTTTATTGCATATTCTGTATGACTTGCATGATTTGAAGCAATATAAATATATTTAACCTTATCATTATTAATTAATTCCTCAGGACTATGAAAAACTTTTGTATTATAATACTTAGCTAATGAAGTTGAATTTTTAAGATTGATATCAAATACACCAACCAAAGAATTTCCTCTATTTAACTTTAAGTAATAAGCTATGTGTGAAAAAGCAAATTGTCCTGCTCCGATTATTCCAATTTCTTTTTTACTAAAAAAAACAAATGAAAAGGGTAATTTTAAAAAGGTAATGATTCTTAATCTGCCAATGACCTTAATATAAGTTTTACTAAACCCATAAATTGTATAAAACCTGTATAGTTTGAGTATTTTTTTTTTCATTTTGATTTTATCAATATCATTATCAAATTTTATATAACTACAAATTTAATATTTCATCAACTATTCTCGTGGAGGTTTTTCCATCCCAAAGTTCTGGGATACTACCTTTTTTCCATGAATTTTTAAAAAGCTTATTTAGAGCTGGTTTTATATTTTTAGGATCAGTACCTATTAACTCATTGGTGCCTTGAATTACTGTCTCAGGTCTTTCAGTATTGTCTCTTAGTGTAATACAAGGGATTCCCATTACTGTTGTTTCTTCAGTTATACCACCAGAGTCAGTTAAAACGCCAAAAGATCTTTCAACTAAATAATTAAATTCCAAATAACTTAAAGGTTCTATCATGTAAATATTTTCATAATTTAAAATGATTTTAGACAATAACTTTTGAGTTCTAGGATGAACAGGGAAAATTATTTTCATATTATGAGAGTTATTAGCTATTTCATCAATTATCATTTTTAATTTTTCTACATCATCCACATTATTTGGTCTATGCATAGTCATCATTAAAAACTCCTTTTCTGAAAGGCAAAGTTTTTTCCATAAATATGGTTTTATAAATCTATCTCTATTATTCAAAAGAGTATCTATCATAGTATTGCCAACTAAAAATATATTTTCTTTTTTATGACCTGACATTAACAAGTTTTTATCAGCTAATTTTGTAGTTGTAAAAAAATAATCGCAAATGGAATCAGTTACTATTCTATTAATTTCTTCTGGCATGTTATAATCATTTGAACGAATTCCAGCTTCAACGTGAGCAACTTTTATTTTCATTTTTTTTGCAGTAATAGCACAAGCCATTGTTGAATTTACATCTCCAACAACTAAAACTAAATCTGTTTTATTTTGAAGTAAATATTTTTCAAAGCCAATCATGATAGCAGCTGTTTGTTCAGCTTGAGTTCCTCCTCCTGCTCCTAAATTAACATCTGGCTCAGGAATATTTAATTGTTCAAAAAAACTAAGGGACATTTTTTTATCATAATGTTGACCTGTATGAACTAGTGAATAATTTATACTTTCTCCTATTATTTGACGCTTTTTTATTTCATTAATAATTGGTGCTATTTTCATAAAATTGGGTCTCGCACCTGCAATAATTGTGATATGCTTCATTTATTAGTATATATAGTTATCTTATTTTAATAGCTGAATTAATCCTTTAATATTGTCTTCAACAATTACTTTAGATTTATTTAGTTTATAGTTCTTATAATTCATTAATGCTTTTAAAATGTCTTCTTCACTGTATGGGTCAAAAGTTTGTACAGGATTAATAACATCATAAACATAATCTAAATCTGAAGCAACAACAGGTAGTTTATAATTAGCTGCTTCAATTAAACCAAGTCCAAAACTTTCTTCTAAACTTGGATAAACAAAAAACATTGAAGTTTTGAAATATTTAGCTAACTTCTTTTGGCTTACAAAACCAATATTTTTAATTGAAATACCATTTGAATTATATTTCTCAATTAAATCTAGTAATCCAGGATAATTATTACTAATTGTTACAATTAATTGAAAATTGGGATTAATTTTTGAAAATTTATTAAAAGCATTAAAAAGTCTAATATGATTTTTGTGAGGGTCACCATCACTTACATATAATATTTGATTATGTTTTTTTAATACTCTATTTGTCAATGAAAAATTTTTAAATGAGAAAAATGGATATATATAAATTTCATTTTTTATATCAAATTTAGATAGTAGTAGGTTCTTGACAGAGGGAGTCTGTACAATCCAATTATCTGTATTTTTTAAATGACAATTAAAAATAATTCTCTTTGCAAAAGGAATTGGTCCAGAATATATTAATTTATCGAAAATAGCAACATTTTGAAAAAGTGTAAAAACCTTACTGTCTAATTTAACTGGTGGTGAATAGTTGGCTAGGCATAAAACTTTTGAAAATTTATTTTTATTTTTTAAGTAAAATAGAAGTCTATCTATAAAATTATTTTTTATATAGATTGTTTTATTGTTATTAATTTTGGGATGATTATTTAATATTCTTTTGTCAAAAAGAAATAAAATATTATTAAAATTTAAATCAATCTCTTGAATTAAATAATCAAGCAAAATTTTTCCACCTCCACGATTTATACCAACTGCGTCAATTAAAATCACTTATAAAATTTAATTTTTGAGTTTATTTAAAATCTCATGATTCAAAGTAATCCATAGATAATGGTTCAAACGGATTTACATCTATAACTAATTTTTTTCCTATTAGTTCAGGAAATTTTGAAGCAGGTATTCCAATATTAGGACGTAAAACTGTAATATCATCAGCATAAATAATTTCATCCTTTTTCATTTTTCTATTAAAAAAACAAGCTCTTCTAAACTCAGTTATTCTTTTTGGAGTTTCGATCTGAGCAACCGGTGAAATATTGTTATTTCCCTTAAAAATATTAATTCGATTAATTTGATGTTTAAATTCTATTAAATCTTCCTTGTTCAAGGAAATGTGATGATCCCTAAAATCTCTTGATTTATCAAATGTAAAATGAAATTCAAAGATATTTACACCCATGGATTTAGCAATTAGCATTGCCTCAAAACCAAGTGTATGATCACTATATCCAATATTAAGTTTTGGAAAATTATTTTGGAGCAAAGAAATAGAATTTAAATTTGCATAACTTTCTTTTGGATCTCCATACATTGCAACACAGTGCATTAAACATAAAAAATCCTTAGAATTATATATAGGGTTACATTCTTGAACAAAGGAAACTGAACTTTTTATCTCCTTCAAATCTGCCATCGCAGTACTTAAAATTATTGGTTTTCCGGTAGACGAGAATTCCTTCAAATATTTATAGTTTGTTAAATCTCCACTTCCAACCTTTATAATAGGCATTTCAGATAATAGATATCTAAAACTCTCTATATCCCAAATACTTGTCAGAAAATCTACACCACAATTTAATGCCTTTTCTTTCAACATGTTCCACTCATTTTCATTTAAAACAAAATTGTTAAAATGGTTGAATCTTGTTTCATCCAATTTTTGGTTTACTAATTGCTCAGCAGAATAACTTTGAAATTTTACTGCATTTGCTCCTGCAGATGCGGCATCAGCTATCATATCTAAAGCCCAATCAATATTTCCTTCATGATTACCGCCAATTTCAGCAATTAAATAATCATTTAATGGAAGTTTCATAATTAATATATTTAAAAATTATAATTATATAAACAAATATAAAGGAACCTGTAAAAAGAGATGTTCCTATAGAAAATAATGAAAGTGTTTTTAATTTTTCATTTATTGGTAAGTGCTTATTAATAAAATAAGTAAAGACTAACAAAGCAAGAAAACCAAAATCGATAAGCCAAGTATAAAATAACCAACGAGAATTAATAAAAGTATAGTCTGATTTGGTCCACATATATTCATTTGTAAATGAAGAAATTACAGAGCTGCTTGTGCCAATACCATTTCCAAATAAAAACTGTAACATGTCTGAATTTAAAACGTAAAAAATAAAGCTTAAATCTCCAGCCTGCTCAGCAAATAAGGGTGTATTTAACATATTAATATTAAATTCTTCAACAAAGTAAAGCCTTGGAATAATCGACTTTAATAAAGGAAATAAATAATATAAAGCAATTATTAATATTATAATTGCAAATAGTATTTTAAAAAAACTAGCACGAAAAATTACCAATAAATAAAAAAACATGACCATGAAAAAAGTAGAACTTTGAGTGGCTATCCCCAATGCTAAAAATATAACAAGAGTTATGAAGTTTATATTTTCATTTTTATATATGAATGTATGTAAAGTGTATATAAGAATAACAAATGCCGAAAGATCTCTAGGTTCTCCATAAAAGCTAGCAGGTCGTAAAATATATGTTCCAAATAAATATCCTTTGTTTTCTGGTGAAGGCTCACCTATTGATTCCCATGCCAAATCAATACCATAATAACTTAATAAAAGTTGTAAAAATCCTAGAAATAAAAAAACATACCAGATATTTATGACTTTCTTAAAGCATTTAAGAATTTCTTCAGAGCTTGAATTTTTTAAGATTGAATTCCCACAAATTGCAAAATATATTAATAAAAAATAACTTACAATATTTAAAAGTAATCTTGGTGAAATTTCATTTACAATTAAACTGAATATTGTTAAAAATATGAATACTATTAAAATTTTACTTAATACTATTTTTTTACTTAAAATTTGATTTATGATATAAAATGATGCTACTATTATTGCTATAATCTTAAAAAAACTAATATCAAAATCACTAAGCTTTACTGTAAAAAATAATAGAGGATAAAACAGTAACCCTAAAAACCAAAGATTTAGTTGTTGTTTTTTTAAGAGCATATATTTTAATTAATGATTATTCAAATCTATCAAAAGAATCTTCAATTGAAATAGGTAATGGTGAAATAACGCCAGAAACTAAAGAATTTGAATAAAGAAATTTACTATATTTTATTAGGTTAAATCCCCTCACTTTTCTAAATAAAGTTTCTCTTTCATTTTTTATAAAATCATTGTCTCTTACGGGATGCAAAGAGTCACCTAAAAATTTGAAAAACCTCTGTTTAGTTTCAACTGTCCCAATCACACAATCAATATGTCTGAAAAGAGATACCATAAATCTCATTTGTAAAAAGTAATGACTCTTGATTTTTGGAGTGTTTAAATCTCTAAAAAAAATATAATCAGGTCTTTTTGAATTACCATAAAAAGATTCTAATTCTTCTAAAATTGATAATCCAAGAATTTGTTGATCAAATTCAGCACTATATTTTCTATCTAAAAAAATTACATTTTCGTTTTCTATTAACTTATCAATTTTAAAAGAGGCCCATACTATAACTTTTCTAAAAACATTCGATTTTAATAATTCATTTAAAACTTTTTTAAAAATTTTATAGTCAAACTCACTTTTTTTTATTGGAATTAGACAATCAAGGATTGGAATTTTTAATTTACTATTAAGTAAAATTTTATCAGAAATTTTAGACCTTACTTTATAAAGGTTAGACAGATTATTTGATAAACTTGAGCTATGTATTCTATAAAAAAATAAAGGAAAATTAATATTTATAATTTTTAATTTATTGATTAAAAATTTTATCCACATATAATATCCATCTTGTCTGTCGAACTCTTCATCATATCCACCAATTTTTTTTAATGCTGATAATCGAAATAAAGTACAAGCTCCATGAGCTGGAAATGATGGAAGAGTTACGTGTTTATCAAAATTAATATGTTTAATTCTATTAAGAACATTTCCCTCTACAGAAATTTCAAAATATTCTGGATAAATTAAATCAGCATTGTTTTCTTCGATATTATTAACAAGTCTTTCAATCGCATCTTTTCTTAAAAAATCATCAGCATCTAACCTAAAAATATATTTTCCATTTGCATTATTAATCGCAACATTACATGCTGATATTAAATCTGACTCTTTTCTAAAAATTACTTTAGTATTATGAATAGATACAATTGAATTTAAAAGATTTTTAGATTTAGAATTGGAATTATTATCAATAATTAAAATTTCAATGTTCTTGTAGGTTTGATATAAAACGCTGTAATAACATTGTAATAAATAATCATCATAATTGTGATTGACTATGTATACAGTTATCCTAGTATTATTCATTCTTCAGGAAATTATAAATCATTTCAAAAGCAGCTATTTGAGCCTTTGATTCAGAATCATTACTTAGTCCGGCAATATGTGGAGTAACTATTAAATTGTCATGATTTTTAGCATATTGAATTAATAAATTTTTTTCAATATTACTACTATTTTCATTTCTTATTACATCTACACCAGCAGCTTTAATTTTTCCACTTTTTAAAGCATGCACCAAATCCTCTTCTACTACAATCTCACCTCTAGATGTATTAATGAAATATGAATTATTTTTCATGTTATTTATAAAATCATTATTTACCATATTTATAGTATCCTCAGCGACATGAACGCAAGTAAAAATAACATCACATTTGGGTAACATCTGATTTAAGTTACTATGTTTTAAATATCTTTCATCAGTGACAAATGGATCATAATAATTAACCTTAGCACCCAAAGCAGAAAGATATTTAGCCATATTACCCCCAATTCTACCTAAACCTATAATTCCAGTAGATAGAGTGGAAACTTCTCTTCCTCTCATTTCATCCTCATTAACTCTCCATAAATTATTTTTTGTATTATTTATAGCATTAGGAAAATTTCGAATAACATTCAAAAATAATGCAAGTGTAAATTCAGATGAGGCAGTTATAGTCTTTGTAACATTAGTGTCTCTTAATGTTTTTACAATAATGCCATTGTTTTTGCAATAGTCATTATCTATATGAGTAGATCCGGTCGATGGCGTTACAATAATTTTTAAGTGTTTAAAACTTGATAAAATTTCTGATGAAACAAAATACTCTGGACAGGGATTTACCATCCAAGCAATAATATTATCTTTTTTAAACTTTTTAATAGAATCAAAGTCCTTTAGCGGATTTATAATTAATTTTAAATCTTGATATTTTTTTATTTTGGAATCATCAATGAAATTGAGTGGTGCTGAAATTAATGTTTTCATAGTATCTTGAAATTTTTCTTATGATATTTAAAGAATGATTTTAAAACTGGTATTCTACCTGGGAAGGGGTCATTTTTTTCTTGAATAATAACATAATCATCATTGGATTTTATGTTTAGAATAGTTCTAGTTAAAAATGCTGTTGATGGCATACCTATCCAAGTTGAATTTTCAATTGAACTAAAATAGAATTCTATTGGTAAAGAAGATTGAAGAATAGTGCAATCGATATTTATTTTTTTAATAATTTTTGAGAATTTTTTAATATCCTCCCTTGGATGTGGTTTAAAGTATATATGTTTATTGATATCAATATTTTTCAATAAATACTTAATATAATCCCTAAATTCTCTTTCTGTAGATCTTTTATACTTAAGTACTGGAGATGTCAAAATAATATTACCGCAGATTTTTTGTTTTACAATATTATCATTTGAAATTGAATTATTTAAGATTTTATATTCTTTTACAATGTCAATTAATTTTGAATTTGGATTATTGTGATGATGATTATTCTTGAAAATTGTAATAAATCTTTCAATTTTTTTATTTGACCCTAAACTATTTAAAGATAAATTAACTCTGAATCGAAATAAAAGAAAATTGTATATAGCCTTTGGAATTCTTCTATAAAGCTTAGGCATTGACACAGTATATAAACTTCCTATTCCATCATCTAATAGGCCTATTTGTTTCCAAGAAATATTATATATGTGTCTTAAATAATTAAAAATAAAATGAGTATCGTAAAAAGAATACATGTAATCAATTCTGATTTTTTTGAGTTTTTTAATTTTTTTATTATTTGCTAATTTCTCAACATTAAAAAAATTAATTTTTTCTAAGCATATGTGATAAATTTTAAATTTTTTATTGAAAAAATTAAAATAGGTGCTATTTTTTTTCCCAATCCATAATATCTCAACATTTTTTTGATTTTTATATTTTAAGCTAAATGAACAAGCTTGGATTAGATGGAAATCGCTTTCAGCTAATATTAAATTAAAATCTTGCATCTTTAATATAGAGATACAACTGGTTCTATATTATAATTAAACATGTAGAAAGTTCAAACAATAATATAAAGCTCTATTGTATGTATCGGGTTTTCGATGATATTTGATGTGAGATCCTATTTCCGCATTGTCATAATGACCATACTTTGGCCCCATTAAGCACAACTTTAGCAATCTAGAATCCATTGAAATTTTAACATATTTATCCAAAGATTGAAGTATTTTTAAATCAATTTTTTTTAATTTATTTTTATTATTGTAAATCATGAAATAAGAACCTAACACATCAATTATTAAAGGAATTTCACTATTAAATTTTATTTTTTTTCTAACAGAATGATATCTTATAACAGCTTTATTCATTAATTCTTCGATTTCAGAAAAAACCGGAATTTGGAGAGACTCATAAAAATATTTATAACTCTTTAGTTGGGAAGAATATGCATCGGGATTTTCATATACATTATAGTCGGGTAAATTATTAAGGTCAAACTCATCGTTAGATTTCAAAATAAAACCTTGTGAATCAGATGCAATTTGTGACTCAATTAAATCTAACCCTTCATTTCGTGTTGGTACACCTCTGTATTTATTGAGGTCATGATTCTTACCTCCAAGTATGTAAGTGCCAGCATAGGGCATATAAAACTTTGGTTTTACTAAATCAATGTAATTTACTGCCTGGTCAATAAACTTTTTTTTCTTTCTGTTTGCAGCATTTAACTTTAATTCCTCAGTTTCAAATTCAAAACATTGTGGATAGGGTCCAGCACCAGCATAACCAACAAGTAACAAATCAATGATAATTTTTTCACAAAAATGTTTTTTAATCACATTCGAAGCTAAATCATATGGACAATCATTTAAGTTTAAAATAGTTTGATTTGTTTTTATGGATTTAAATAGTGCAAGGGAATCAATCTGAGTGTATTCAAAGTCTTCTTCTACTTTTGAACAACCAATAAATTTACCACAAACCTCAGGATTACAATTATCTGCACTAAATATTTTTAAAGATATATCTCCTATTAATACTTCTTGTGAATGACCAACTTCAATAATATTTTCAAAACCTAATAATTTTAATTTTATTTTAACAAAAGGTGATTTATAATGATTGATGTAAATAGGAATTTTTTTATTAAATCTTTTTAGGCTATTCTCTGAAAGATGATCGCCGTGGATATGGGAAATATAAATTGCATCACATTCATAAATTGTTGAATCAATTACGAATTTTGGATAATGAAACCAAGAGCCATAGTATTCACCATCTAAAATCCATGGGTCACAAAGAATCCTGGTATCATTCTCAACTATTGTTACAGTTGAAGAGTTGTGGTAAACTAATTTCATTATTTAAACATTTTTACACTATTTGACAACTTAATCATTTCTATCCATGAAAATTTCATGCCAAGACTTGAAAGTATAAATGCCATATTATTAAATCCATCAATATCATTTACAGCATAATTCCAATTTGAAAAACCTAATTTATCTTCATAAATATCATTTTTTAATAATTCAACTCCTTCCAATTCAGGTTTATCATAAAGGAATGAAGTTGCATGTTCTTTCTCATAATCGTTAGAAATGTTATCACTTATATATTTTAGAATAGAATAACTAATTATTTGAACTCTTATGCCAATTGGAAAGCAAAAATTTAAATCTGCATATTTGTATTCTTTAGTCATAGTTGCTACATAAATCAAATCTTTAGATTTAAATAAATTAACACAATTGGTTATAACGGTTGGGTCAACTAGTGGATTATCCCCTAAAATTTCAATAAAGTTTTCAATATTATAAAAGTCACATGTGTCAATTAATCTTTGCAAAACATTATTTTCACTTCCTCTGTAAGTGAGATAATTTTTTGATTTTGACCATTCAACTAATTCATCATCAGATTTTAATTTAGTGGTTGCTATAATTACCCTATCAATCTTATTTGACAACTTAGCACGATTTATTAAAATTTCAAGCATGGAGCCAAAACCTACTACTTCTTTTAGTGCCTTTCCTGGTAATCGAGAGCTAGCCATTCTAGATGTTATTATTAAATCCATACAATAAAAATTATTTTTAAATTATTTTTTAGCAATAAACTTGGAAACTAACATCGTTCTATCTTTATCTGACGATTGAGGAAGTCCCCTATGAGCACCAGCTTGATCGGAAAAAATTAATGTACCTGCTTTTCCAAGTACAGGTGTTAATTCATTAACCTCTACAAAAGGAGTTTCAGTTATCTCACCTACATATAACCTAGAAATTTTTTTATTAATTTCAGTAAGAGAATTTGGTTTATGAGATTTTTTTACATAACAATATGCGCCTGATTCAAGTTCATTTACGTCGCTCAAATATATCATACCTTTAATTACAGGGTAAAAAGCATCCACATGAAATCCTCTTGTAGACTGCACTGATTTATTATAATAAGCATTAAGAGTTAAATTAAAATCACTATTATTTTCTTTAGATTTTAATAACTTTTTAATCTTGTCACCTTTTAACAACATGTTTAACTCTTCCATAATTTCATCATTGAAAACTTTGTTAACATTATATATATCCAACATTCCTGCATCTTTATTATCCCTTTCATTTATTAGTAAATCATCAGGAGATGATTTTCGGAATTTTCTAAAATCCTTTTCATTATTGGTGTAACTGTAAGATTTTTTAGATGAACTATCTAGCAAGGGCTGAATTGAAGATCTAATTTTTGAAATTAATTCCTTACTTAAAAAATTTGGTAAAACAACAATACCATTTTTGTTAAAACATGAAATTATTTCTTTAATATCATCATTAACCAAATCAAAAGTAATTTCTTCCAAGTTTGATAATGTTAAATCACTACTATCAGTGTTTTTTATAAATTCTAGGTTTGGTTGATTCATCTTTTTTAAAGACTGAAAATCTTTAGTTTTAAACCTATTATAATACCTATTTTTTATTTTACTAATTATATTCATAACTTTTAATTATTTATTAAATAAAATTTTTTTTATTTCCATTTTAATTTCTGATAAAAAACCAAATTTTTTCCATCTCCAAAATTTCTTTTTTCTTTTTAAGAGCAACTCGTAAATAGTAAGTAAGTTTTTGATTTTTTGATTTTTTGATTTTTCAATAGCACAAATTGCCAGGTTTGAAAAATTAAAAAGATCACATAAACCGATAAATTTAAGCATTAGATGGTCAGGAATATTTTTTCTAAAAAATAACATTTCACTGCCTATATATCTTGGTTTATCAAACATAGCAACTTTTTCTTTATACTTATATTTCCACTCAGCTGCAGGTCTTAAATCAAAAACCTCATATCCTTTCGATACAAGAAAAGATTCAATTTCTCCATGAAGATGTTGTCCTTTGTGAACATCAGAATGCCATGTCTCAACAAGAAACCCTAAATTTTCGTCCAAACTGTTTATACTACCTTGAATAGCTTCAAATTCAGCGGAATGAATATCTAGTTTTATAAAATTAGGTTTAGGTATTTCTTTATTTTTTACGGCAGAATCAATTGATCTAAGATTAATATCCAATTTAAATTCGGTGGTTCTAGGCGGTAAACCATATCTATTATCAAAATTATCTAAAAATTGTTTATTTGGAGGGTACAAACTTGATGTAGTTCGTCTTTTTGCTACATGTAATTTCTTTACATTATCCTCTTTCCATAACCCTCCGTCCACATAAATATCTTCAGTCATAATTACGGTTTCCGATCCTCTTGGTTCAAAACGCACAAACTTGGAAATATCTTTTATATGCGAAAAAGGCTCTTCAATGTCACCAGCAGCTCCCCCATCAATAATAATATAAGGTTCTTCAATTTGTTTTCTAAATTCTTTATTATTAATTAATATTGGGTGATTTGGATTCCAGTAATTCCTTGTAAACATAAAATTAATTTGTGTTATAAGCTCTAGTGTAATAAATACTAGGCAATAATAAAATAGAAAGAGTCAATACTGAGACAAGATTAAAAAACTGACTTATTTCTAATGATAAAAATAAAACTAGAAAAAAAATGATTGTATAAACAGATGTCCACATGCTAGTTGGTTCTTTTCCAGCAATCCTGTGTAGATGACTCAACTGACCGTAATTAAACCATGAAATGTGATAAATAAAAGACAAAATCATAATTAAATATAAATCCTTAACATCGATTAATTTCGGATATAAAAATATTAATATTAAAACCAAAGAGATAAAAAAAACATACAATAAATTGACTAATAATAAATCTTTTCTAAATGATTTAAACAACAATTTTGAAGATTCTAAAGAAAGTAATCCATATTTTTTGAAATTTTTCCTTATTAATTCTCTGAATAAAGTAGAAACAGAATTATAAATACTACTGGCTACACCAAAAACACCTGAAACCTCCAAACCAAGAGATGTGTTTATAATTGGATACAAAGAGAGTTTGTGGATAAGACCTGCATAATAAGTAATTCTTATTTTTTTTGCTAATAAAACGAACTCCTTAGGCTGTTTTAAATTGGAAAATCCAATTTTTATGTATTGAAAAAAAATTGAATAAGCAAAAATTATTTTTAAAAAACTAGATATAAAAACAAAGCAAACAAGCCCCATTAGTGAATTATATGTATAAACTACATACCAAGAAACTGTATAAGACAATAATGAAACTATAATCCTCAACAAATAGAATTTCTTTAATTTACCAAGTCCTTCCAAACTAGGGTAAAACCATACTGTCAGTACATCAAGAGCAGAACTTAAAGAAAATAAAATTGCAATTAAAAAATCTACATCAGTTATTATAATTCTGGTATAACTAAAACATATAAAAAATATAACTGGTGATAAAAAGAAAAAATAATTAAAAATATATGAAATGTATTTTTGAAATCTTACAGTTTTATAACTTTTTAATTTTACAATTAAAGCTAAGTAATTTGCCAATACTCCACCATTAATAAATTGTTGAACTATTAATAATGCAGCTAACGAATAATATAAACCTAAATCTGAAGGGCTTAAACTTACAGTATTAATATATACGTTTAATAAACCAAATAAAATTAGTGAACCCTGAGATAATAAAGCATAATTTGTGATTTTATTAAGCTGTAGCTTATTTAACATTATTTATTATTGATTAAAGACTATATCTATTAGAGCTTTTTGGTAAGAAATTTTTTATATCATATAAAACCGAATCAGTATTCATAAAATCATCAAGTTTAATATCCTTAAATTTTTCATGAGCTACAGTTAAAACGATTGCGTCATATTTAATTTTGGGAATCTCATTGACTAAACTAAGCCCATATTCTAAAAAAACTTCTTCTTTATTAGCCCATGGATCATATATTTTAATATCAATACCATGATCATTGAGATTTTTAATTACATCTATAACCTTTGTATTCCTGATATCAGGACAATTTTCCTTAAATGTAATTCCTAGAACTAAAACTTTAGATTTTGGTATTGAAATACTTTTATTTTTCATCAATTTAATCAGATTTGTGGCTATATATTCCCCCATACCATCATTTATTCTCCTGCCAGCTAAAATAATCTCAGGATTATAACCAAATTCTTGAGCTTTTTGAGCTATATAATAGGGATCTACACCTATACAATGTCCACCAACTAAACCAGGTTTAAATGGTAGAAAATTCCATTTAGTTCCTGCCGCTTCAAGAACATCATAGGTATTAATATTCATAAGATTAAAAATCTTGGCCAACTCATTAACAAAAGCAATATTTACGTCTCTTTGTGAATTTTCAATCACTTTTGCAGCTTCTGCAACTTTTATACAGGGAGCCAAATGAGTACCAGCTTTGATAACAGTCTTATATAATTTATCAACCTTCTTTCCAGTTTCAGGTGTTGAACCAGATGTAACTTTTAAAATTTTATCTACGGTGTGCTCTTTGTCACCAGGATTAATTCTTTCAGGTGAGTAACCTACATAAAAATCCAAATTAAATTTTAATCCTGATTTTTTTTCTAAAACTGGTACACAATCTTCTTCAGTTGCACCAGGATATACTGTTGACTCAAATATTACAATATCACCTTTTTTTAATACACCACCAACACTTTCACTTGCACGAATTAATGGAGTTAAAATTGGTTTATTATTTTTGTCAACAGGTGTTGGAACTGTAATTATGTAATAATTGCATTTTTTTATTTTTTCTAACTCACTTGTACAATATAAACCTTTAGAATTTGAAACATTATTTACTAAAACTGACTTTAAATCTTCACTCTCAATCTCTAAAGTTGAATCAATTCCTAAATTAAGCTCATTAACTCTTTCCAAATTAATATCAAAACCAATTACACTAAATTTAGTTGAGAATAATCTAGCTAATGGTAACCCAACATAACCAAGTCCGATAATTGCTATTTTTATATTTTTCATTTTATAAATTTTTCCAATACCATTTAACAGCCTCTTTTAAACCTTGATTTAATGAGAACTGAGGATTATATTTTAATAATTTTTTAGCTTTTTCAATACTGGCTTGTGAATGAGGAATATCTCCAAATCTTTCTGGGCCATAAATGACTTTAACATTTTTAATATTTGAATCATAATTTGATAAATAATTTTTTAAAATAAATATTAAATCATTTAAAGTGTTTCTTTCACCAAAAGCAATATTGTATATATTATTAATAGCTTTTTTATTTTTGGTTGTAATACTTAATAAATTTGCATCAATAACATTATCTATATAAGTAAAATCTCGAGAAAAACTTCCATCTCCATTAACAACCGGAGATTCTAATCTCATTAGTTTACTTACAAATTTAGGTATAACAGCTGCATAAGGACCATTTGGATCTTGTTTTCTACCAAATACATTAAAATATCTAAGTCCTATTGTCTCGATTCCATATATTTTTGAGAAAATATCACCATATAGCTCATTAACATATTTTGTTATTGCATAAGGTGAAAGTGGTTTACCAATTAATTCTTCACGTTTTGGAATATGTTCAGAATCTCCGTATGTTGAAGAACTTGCGGCATAGATAAACCTTTTTATATTACAGTCTCTTGCCGCTACCAACATGTTTAAAAAACCATTTATATTAGCTTCATTAGTAGTTATTGGATCTTCGATTGATCTAGGAACTGACCCTAAAGCTGCCTGATGTAAAACATAATCAACTCCATTACAAGCATTAAAGCAATCTTCAATATTTCTGATATCACCATCAATTAGTGTGAAATTATGATTATCTAAAAAATCAACTATATTATCTTTTTTTCCTGTTGAAAAATTATCCAAACAAATAACTTTATTGCCAAGATCAAGAAGCTTGGAACATAGGTTTGATCCAATAAATCCTGCTCCACCAGTTATCAAAATCTTTTTGTCAGTTAATATTGGATTCATTTAAAAAGAAATTTTATTTGTATTGACCTATACCTTGATATAAATATTTGTGTTTTAGACTTAAATTAAAATTAATAAGTTGATAATTTTAAAAGCTAGTATCTGTAATATTCTGGCTTATAAGGTCCATCTACCTTTACACCAATATAATCAGCTTGATCTTTGCTGAGTTCCTCTAATTCAACGCCAAGTCTAGATAAATGTAATTTGGCAACTTTTTCATCTAAATGTTTTGGAAGCATGTATACTCTATTCTCATATTTATCGGTATTTAACCATAATTCTAATTGTGCTAAGGTTTGATTTGTAAAAGAATTACTCATAACAAAGCTTGGATGACCGGTTGCACAACCTAAGTTAACCAACCTGCCCTCTGCTAAAACAATTATATCTTTGCCGTCAATATTATATAAATCAACTTGAGGTTTTATTTCATCCTTAGTATGACCATATTTATCATTTAACCAGGCTATATCAATTTCATTATCAAAGTGTCCAATATTACATACAATAGCTTTATCCTTCATCAATCTAAAATGTTCCTCTTTTAGAATATCTTTATTTCCTGTTGCTGTTACAATTATATCTGCTTTTAAAATAGCTGTTTTCATTTTTTTAACTTCATAACCATCCATTGAAGCTTGTAGAGCGCAAATTGGATCAATTTCTACAACTGTTACTATTGCACCTGCACCACTAAATGAGGCTACAGTTCCTTTCCCTACATCTCCATATCCTGCTACTACAACTCTTTTACCTGCCATCATTATATCAGTGGCTCTTCTTACTGCGTCAACAGCACTTTCTTGGCAGCCATATTTATTATCAAATTTAGATTTAGTAACAGAATCATTGACATTAATTGCAGGAATCGGTAGAGTTCCTTTTTTTACTCTTTCATATAGTCTGTGAACTCCAGTAGTTGTTTCTTCTGATAAACCTTTTATTCCTTTCACCAACTCTGGATAATTATCAAGAACTAAATTCGTTAAATCTCCTCCATCATCCAAAATCATATTCAATGGTTTTTTTTCCTCCCCAAAAAATACAGTTTGTTCTATACACCAATTAAACTCTTCTTCATTCATGCCCTTCCAAGCATATACTGGTATTCCAGCAGCAGCTATTGCTGCTGCTGCATGGTCTTGAGTGGAAAAAATATTACAAGAACTCCATGTAACATCCGCTCCCAATTCAACTAATGTTTCAATAAGAACAGCTGTTTGAATTGTCATATGGAGACATCCTGCAATTCTAGCTCCTTTGAGTGGTTTTGTTTCAGCATATTCTTTTCTCAGTGACATTAGACCAGGCATTTCAGCCTCTGCTAACTTAATCTCTTTTCTTCCCCACTGAGCTAAAGAGATATCTTTTACTTTATATGGTATATAGTTAATCTTACTCATTTTTATAATTTAAATTTTTCTTTAATTTTTTCTACATAATCAAGTTTTTCCCAAGTAAAAAGTTCAACTTCTAAAGTTTTTGATTCACCACTAGCTGACTTAAAAGTTTTAGTAACTAACCTTGGTCTTCTTCCCATGTGTCCATACGCTGCAGTTTCTGTATAGATTGGATTTCTTAATTTTAATCTTTTTTCAATAAAATAAGGTCGCATATCAAAAATTTCTTGAATAATTTTTGCTAATTCACTATCGCTTTGAGGAATCTTTGATGTTCCATATGTATTAACAAATATACCCATTGGCTTGGCCACCCCTATAGCATAGCTGACTTGAACTAGACATTCATCAGCTACACCAGCTGCGACTAAATTTTTTGCAATATGTCTAGTCGCATATGCAGCGCTTCTATCAACTTTACTTGGGTCTTTTCCAGAAAAAGCTCCACCTCCATGAGCACCTTTTCCTCCATAAGTATCAACAATAATTTTTCGACCTGTTAAACCAGTATCGCCGTGAGGACCACCAATTACAAATTTTCCTGTTGGATTAATATGGTATTCAATATCATTATTAAAAAAACTAACATAATTAGGATATTTTTTTAATAATCTTGGTATTAGAATTGATTTGACATCAAACTTTATTTTAGCTAACATTTTTTCCTCAATATCAAAATCATCATGTTGAGTAGAGATAACAATAGCTACAATTTTTTCAGGCTTATTATCTTCAGAATATTGAAGAGTAACTTGAGATTTAGAATCTGGTCTTAAATATGTTATATCGTTGTTTTCTCTTCGAAGCTCAGCTAATTCAATTAAAATTTTGTGAGACAAATCTAAAGCCAATGGCATGAAATCATCGGTCTCATTACATGCATAACCAAACATCATTCCCTGATCTCCAGCACCTTGATCTACTGCTTTTTTTCTGTCTACTCCCTGGTTTATATCAGAAGATTGTTCATGAATAGAGGAAAAAACACCACATGAATTTCCATCAAACATATATTCACTCTTTGTATACCCTATTTTGTTTATAATTTCTCTAGAAATTGCTTGAACATCTAAAAAAGTATTTGATTTGACTTCACCGGCTAACACAACTTGACCTGTTGTAACTAAAGTTTCACAGGCAACTTTCGAACTAGGATCAAATGCTAAAAAATTATCAATTAGTGCATCACTAATTTGATCTGCAACCTTATCTGGATGACCCTCACTTACAGACTCTGATGTAAATAAATAACTCATTTTAATTAATTATGTGATTGCTCTCCCTTTCATTTTTAACCAATCTTTATTGGTTCTAACTTCATTATTAGTTTTTTGAGATGATTTTAAGATATTATTTACAGTTCCCAAGTCTTCTGTCATTTTAATTATTGCAGATAAATCTTTTGGGAAACAGTGGCCTCCAAATCCGAAATCACCATCAGGTCCAGGAACAGACCAATGAGATTTTCCAAGTCTAGAATCTATGGTTGCATACTCAACAACTTTATCATAATCCAAATCTAGAGCACTACATAAATCATACATTTCATTAGAGAAAGACACCTTATTTGCTAAAAAACAATTAGTAAAATACTTAACCATCTCTGCATGTTTTGATCCTGTTTTTATCATTCGAGCATTTGGGAAAACCTTAGAATAAATTTGTTTAACCTTAGTTGTAGCTGGTCTTGGTCCTCCCAAAATTATTCTGTTTTGATTGTTAAAGTCCTCTATTGAGTTTCTTTCAGTAAGAAACTCAGGATTAAAAATAATCTCAAGATTCTTAAATTTCTTATTAAATCTATCAGTTGTGCCAGGTGGAACAGTAGATTTATTTACGATTATAGCCTTCGTTTCGTTATTTAAGGTATTTAACAAATCTTCAACTACATCGGTATTACAACTTCCATCAAGATTCATCGGGGTTGGAACACAGGTAAATATGATTTTACATTTTTCAATTAATTCCGAAAGGGAAGAATTACATATTTCTTTATTAAGATCGAAAGTTAAAACCGAAAAAAAAGATTTGAACTTTTCATAGACTGCATTTCCAACAAAACCCTGACCTATTATTCCAATATTCATATTTTAAAAAAGCTTCGCTTGTTAAGTCACATATTTTAGAGACAAAACTAATAACAAATATTAATTTAAATTAAGCTTCAAAAATTACTAAGGATGACTGTTTTAATTCCTTATTTGAAACAAAGAAATTAACTTTCCTATTTATCTTTTTTTCGATTTTAGGACCAATCTCATCTAAGTATTTTTTATCAATATTTTCTCCAACAATCAAAACCTCGATTATACCACTATCAATACCTTTAGCATATTCTCCAAGAAGTATAATTTTTTGAATTTTTCCAATCTTACTAAGTATTTGATTGATTATATCCTCTATACCTAAATGCTTTCGGACGATAGATTGGATTACATCAAATAATGGATGGTTAATATTTGCTGAATAAATAACTTTATTTGTCTCAGATTTTTTTATTAAATACCCAGCATTAGTTAAATTATTTAATTCTTTTCTTACTGAATTTGTTGATTCACCAAATTCATTAGCTAAGGAATTTAGATAACCTTTATTTGCGATATTTACAAAAAACTTAATTAGTAAATTAAGTCTAGTTTTTGATGTAATTAATGAGCTTAACATAAATTAAGTAACAAAAGTACTCAAAAATAATCAAAAAAAATTAACTTAATTTTGATTTATGAAAAAAATACTAATTACTGGGTGTGCAGGATTTATTGGATCACATTTGTGTAATTATTATTTAGAAAATAAATTTAAAGTTTTTGGAATCGATAATTTATTAACTGGAAGTGTAAAAAACATTGAAAGTAATTTCAAAAATCCAAATTTTAAATTTATTGAATTTGATATTTGTTCAGAGATAAAAATTAAAGAAAAAATTGACTACATCCTTCATTTTGCCTCACCGGCTAGCCCAATAGACTATTTAAAACATCCTATTAAAACTCTTAGAATAGGATCAATAGGAACTGAAAATTTATTAGATTTAGCAAAAAAAAATGATTGTATAATTTTAGTAGCGTCAAGCTCTGAAGTTTACGGAGATCCTTTAGTACACCCACAAAATGAAAGTTATTTTGGAAATGTTAATGCTGTAGGGCCAAGAGGTGTTTATGATGAAGCTAAACGATACTTGGAAGCAATTACTACAGCCTACAAAAACAAATTTAACTTAAATGTTAGAATAGCTAGGATTTTTAATACATATGGGCCAAACATGAGAAAAAGTGATGGTAGAGCCATACCTAATTTTATAAATCAAGCATTAAGTAATAAAGAAATAACTATTTATGGAGATGGTACCCAAACTAGATCTTTTAGTTATATTGATGATACTGTTAATGGCTTAACTAAACTATTAGAGTCAGATTATTCATATCCCGTAAATATTGGAAATCCTCTCGAGTACTCAATAAATGATTTAGTTGAAATAATTCTAAAAATAACAAAAAGTAAAAGTAAAGTTTCCTACCACAAACTTCCAATTGATGATCCAAAAGTTAGAAGACCAGATATTTCAATAGCCAAAAAAAAATTGAGTTGGAATCCAAAAATTGAATTAAACATTGGTTTAGAAAAGACAATTAAATATTTTAAGAATTTATCTAATTTTAAAAGATGAAAAAAATTATTTTACTTTTTTTCTTAATTAATTCATGTGCATATCCTGAGGTTTCAAGAGATGAGCTTGTTTATGAAAATGATTTTGAAAATAAAAATCTTAATAATATTGATGGTGCAGGTTTTTCATTTTTTAATAACTCTACAGTGTTAGGAGATTTTAACAATGATGGGTTTATTTTACACATAAATGATGTCGGAAATCATGACTATATTTTTATATCCTTTGATTTATATATCCATGGTTCTTGGGACGGAAATAGCAATGGATTTAAAGATAATGACAGAGCTGATAAGTGGATTCTTGAATACAGGCCTGAAATGAATTTATATAAAAATGGAGAATTTGAAAAATTTGAAACTACTTTTTCGAACAGCCCATGCTGGCCAAATTATTGTTTAAGACAATCTTATCCTGAAAATTTTCCAGCTGATAATAATCCAAAAAACGGGTCGTTTAAAGTTAATCTTGAAGAAATATGCAATAACAATTTTTTTGGAGGACCAACCTCATTATATAAAATTGAGAAAAGTTTTAGGAGTGGCGGGGATGCAATTGTTTTAAGTTTTTTTGATGAATTATATCAACCCAATGCAATAGATAATGATGGTATAACACAAGAAAAATGTGACGAAAGTTGGTCCATTGATAATCTTAGAGTTAGAGTTATTTCATATAAATGAAAAAATTATTTTTAATATTTTTCGGGGCTCAAATAATTTTTTCACAATCCTACTCATTAGATCAAGATTTTATAAAAAATTACTTTAGAAATCAAAAAATATCTGGTTTATTAGAATCAAATAATAATTTTTTAATTAGAAAATTAACTGTAAATGATAGAGAAGCTGAGAAACTTGATCTAAGAAAAAGAATTTTTTCAAATGAAAAAAATTCCGTGACCCTAAACGTTTTACCTGTATACTACAATATTGAATTTAATTCTAAAATACCTTATAAAACCAATAATGGGACAATGATACCCAATAGAGGATATCAGCATTTAATTAGCTTGGGAATAGAGGGAAATTTAGGACCACTTTATTACAGGTTCAATCCAGAACATCACTTTGCCCAAAATTTAAATTTTGATGGGTTCCCTGATTCTCATTACGATTACATATGGGCAAAAAGATACAAACTATGGAACCGCATAGATCTTCCTGAAAGACACGGTGAAAATAGGCACAATAATTTTTTTTTAGGTCAATCTTACCTAAAATTTAAAATAAACAAATTTTCAGTAGGCATATCAAATGAAAATATATGGTGGGGACCATCAATTAGAAACAGTATAATGATGAGCAATAATTCCCGTGGATTTAGACACATAACCGTTAATTCAAATAAACCAATTGAAACATTCATTGGTAATTTTGAATTTCAACTAATTAGTGGAAGACTTGAGTCCTCTGGCTTTACTCCACCAAACCCTGAATATGAATTTGCGGGTAGTAAATTATATGTACCCAAAATAAATCAGATAGGTGAGAAAAATGACTGGAGATATTTACAAGCTATAATTTTGACTTATAACCCAAAATTTTTACCAGATATTCATTTAGGCTATATAAGATGGGCTCAAATGTACTCTGCATTAGTTGAGGGCAAATATGCATACTTTATGCCCGGTAAACCTACCTACTTTCCTGTCTTTCAAAATTTATTTCGAAAAGCGGATAGCTATATAGATTTGGAGAGACAAACTGACCAATCTGCTGGATTCTTTTTTCTTTGGACTGACAGCACTATGAATTCTGAAATATACTCGGAATTTTATTATAATGATTCAAAACAAAATCTCAGGGATTTACTGCTTGACACAGATCATGCACTTGCATACACAATTGGGTTTAGAAAGTTCTTTAAAAAAAATAATTTTATTCTTTCATGGGAATGGACTAAAATGGAACAAAGTGCCAGTAGAACTCTAAGAAATGCTGGTTCATGGTATGAACACGCATTTGTTTATGATGGTTACACCAACAGAGGTGAAGTTTTAGGTAGTAGGATTGGACCAGGAAGTAATTCGCATTATTTTTCTTTTAATAAAATTGTTAAAAATTTTACTCAATATGAAGTTGCATTTGAAATTATTGAAAATGATAATGATTTTTATTATGAAGCATTTACATCTGCAGAGGATTACAGAAGATATTGGAAAGATATAAGTTTACACCTAAATTTTAGTAATAAATTTAAAAAATTATGGCTTTCAACGCAACTTGTTTATACTAGATTACTGAATTACAAGTGGGAACTTCAAGAATCTGCAACATCCTATTATGTTCCTGGTGTTGATAAAAATAATATACATTTAAATTTGAAATTATTTTATTCTTTTAACTAGTTTTTTAAATAAAATTTCATAATTGTCGATAATTTTAGTCCAACTATAGATAACAGGTAGATTATATTTTTCATCAGATATTTTTTTTAATAAATCATCTGAATTTAAGTTGTTAAACAAAATTTTTAAATCCATAATATTTTTTTTGAATAAAATTGATTTCTTGTTTGCCAACATTTCCCTATTGAATTTGGTGTCCAATGCTAAAATATTACAACCTAATGTTAAAGCATTTATCATAGTTGGATTTGTTCCTCCAAATTCATGGCCATGTATGTAGGCAAAACAGTTTGAATATAATTGAGTTAAATAATTTTGATTATTTATATATCCGGTAAAAACAACTCTTTTATCAAAAACTTTTTTTATTCTTTTTGAATATAAATCACCATATGGCTCATCTCCAACAATAACTAGTTTTTTTTTGCTATTGGACTTAACGAATGAACTTAAAATTAATTTAGAATTATTATCAGGAATTAATCTGCCAACTAATAAATAATAATTGCTTGTTTCTAAATCCATTTTTTTTAAAAATGAATTCTCAGTAGTTTTTTTCATTGTAGATCCATAGGCAATTACAGTAGAATTTGCTTGAAATTTATCTTTGTAAATATTTTGCATCTCAAATGAATCAGTTATAATTTCATCGAACAATATAGTAGATAACTTTGATGCAATAATAAAATAATAGGATCCTAAACCTTTCCACTTAGGTCTCAACCATTCTAATCCATCTACATTAATACAAGTTTTTTTTCTAGCAATTCTAGTCAAAATTCCAAAGGGTCCATTTGCAGAATTTACTACAAAAACTACATCAACATTCGAAAAACATACATGTATAAATGAAAAAAATGAATTTACAATTTGTGATAAAAATTTGGTTTCAATAGAGGGAGTATATATCAATTCAATTCCGTTAACTTGTCTCGGTTTTTTTTTAAATAGAGAACTATGGCAATAAACTCTGACTTTGTGTCCTTTTTTTATTAACCTTTCTGAAAGTTCCTTAACCAATGTTTCATAGCCTGAATATATGTATGGATATCCTCTAGATCCTATAATTGCTATTTTTAATTTTTTATCCAATCAATCTTATAATTTTTTTCTCAAATTTTTCTAATGAGAAGTTCTTACAAACATAATCAAATGCGTCCTCAATATTTTCTTTTTGAAGCTGATGGGTTTTTATGTATTTCAATATTTTATCAACGGATTCCTCAACTAAATCATTTTTAATTATTAATCCATTTTTACCATTATTTAAAATTTCATATGCTCCGCCGAGGTCATTTGTTATGACTGGTATTTTAGTCTGAATAGCCTCAAAAACAACAGTTGGAAATGGATCTGGTAATATTGGTGTATGTATAAAAAAAGTAGAGTTAGTTAAAACATAATTAATATCATTTCTAAAGCCCAGAAACATAACTTTATCATCAATTCCCTTTTTTTTAATATTTAACTTTAAATCATCTAAATATTTTTGATATTGGGGTAATGTATCTCCAACAATTTGCAACCGAATTTTATTATCTTTTTTAAATAGTGAGTCAAATAGTTCGATTAATAACATGTGTCCTTTATATGGTATTATTCTAGAAATAGATGTGAAAATTATTTTTTCTTTATTGATAATTTTTGGTTTTATATTTTTAAAAATGAATCCATTATTAATAATTTCTAATTTATTTTTTTTTATTCCTCTTTGAATCCAAAAATCTTTAACAGATTTTGAAACACATATAATATCCCTAGAGAAATTATTTAAAAAGGTTGTCATGAATTTCGAATAAATAGAATTATTTTTTGGTATTTCATGAATATGAAATATTGATGGTATTCCAGCAAATTTCGCTGCAATTGATGCGCTTATTAATGTAGATGTATTAGTATAAACTAAATCAATTTGATTCTTTTTTAAAAATTTTTTAATGTACAAAGATGATTTTATGATAAAGTAAAGGCGATTTATCAATCCAAAAATGGTAAAATATTTTTTTCTAAAAACACCAAGGTTAATGATTTTAAGGTTCGTTTTTTTTATTATTTCATTATTATTCAGGGGACCATCATTAGGTAGCATCAGGTAAATATCAAATCCATTCTTAATAAAAACATCTATTAGATTAATTAAAACTTTACTAGCTCCATATTTATCATTGGAGCTATGAGCAATTAGTATTTTTTTAATAGAGTTTCTCAAATCCTTTAATAAAGTTTTTTTGATTGAACGATTTAGCTCTTTTAGTTCCTTTAGAAATAAGATCTACAATAGTTGTTTTATCTGCTAAAATAAATTTCAACTTATTATATAAATCATTATAATCTTGC
>MDSV01156384.1_pt1 | contig 34903 bp, 17 predicted proteins | sample 810851 | NCBI WGS metagenome assembly MDSV01 (sample SAMN05326640, study PRJNA326480) | marine metagenome | isolation source: seawater | place: Atlantic Ocean: North East | collected 2012 | reverse complement strand
CAGGTTGTTGGTATGATTGCTGAAGGCAACATGAATGCAGGTACACATAGCTTTACATGGGATGCATCAGACTTATCAAGTGGTGTATACTTAATTAAAGCTGAGTATGCAGGCAGTGTTTCAACTCAAAAAGTAATGATGCTTAAGTAACACATAGTTAAATATGAAAAAATAAAAAGCCCTCATTGTTTTAATGGGGGCTTTTTTTTATTATTTATTAGACTTTAGTTATTATAATTTTAGCTGTGAAAAATATTATTTATAATAGTTTATTTCTGACATTAATTTTTTCAGGGACCACTGGAAAATTGAATGGGCTTGTCTTTGATTTGAACACTCAAGAACCTATTAGTGGGTGTAATGTAGTTATTGAGAGTACTGATTTAGGCACAGCAACTGATTCTGATGGATATTTTTTTATTATGAATATTAACCCTGGTAGATATAATGTGAAATTTAGTATGATAGGCTATTCAGATTATGTTGTTAATGAGATGGAAATAAATTCAGATTTGACCACTGGGATATCCATACCAATGGAGGTATCTGCAATTAAAGGAACTGAGGTAATAGTTGTTGCTGATGAAAATAAAATTAATAAGAATTTAACTTCGACAACTGCAATTATTACAAGTAAGGTTATCGATAAACTTCCAATTACAGAGGTTTCTGACATTGTGGGTATTCAAGCGGGATTTGTTGATGGCCACTTAAGAGGAGGGCGATCTGGTGAAGTCGCTTATTGGGTAGATGGGATACCAATGACAGATCAATATGACGGAAATAGTGTTATTGATGTTAGTAAGGATATGGTTCAAGAAATGCAGTTAATATCAGGAGCATTTAATGCCGAATATGGCCAGGCAATGAGCGGTGTTTTAAATATTGTCACAAAAGAAGGCTCAGACAATTTTGGAGGCTCGCTTAACATGTATTCTGGAGATTTCTTAACAGGCAATTCGAATATTTTTTTAAATGCGGATTCATTTTCACCATTTAGTACAAAGAATATTGCAGTCAATCTTCATGGTAAAATTTTTAAAAATATATATTACTATTTAAATTTTAGAAACATATACTACCAAGGAGTTTATGAAGGAAAGCGTATTTACAACCCTGAAAGTTATGGCGTTGTAATGAATGATGATTTTGGGGATGATGTTTTTCATGTTTTAGGGACTGATTCACATCTTGATTCAATTTTTAATATTCACACCATGGACTCAAGACTAATGGATATTACAGACCAGCAATTAATTGATGGTATGTATGATTCATTAATTAGCGCTCATTCTAATCCTTTGGGAGATGGTTCTTATGTGCCAATGGATTGGAATGAAAAAAATTATATTCAATTAAATACCATATGGAAAATGAGTAATAAAACTAAATTAAAAGCCGCCATTATTAGTGATAAGGTTGAATATCAAGATTATGATAGGATGTATAGGTATAACCCAGATGGGAATCTTAATCGATATCGAAATGGTTTGACAATGCTCTTACAGTTAAAGCAAATTTTAAATAAAAATAGTTTTTATACCTTAGGACTTACAAATTTTAATAAGGAGTACAGACATTCTACGTTTGAAAACTCTAGTCTATATGTTCATGACCAATTAAATAATTTGATAGATGGATATAGTTTTTTTGTGGGTGGATCAAATAATAGTCAGTTTAAAAGAACGACAGATACTAGAACGCTAAAAATTGACTACACTAATCAGATTAATTCATTTAATATGATTAAGTTGGGCTTGGAGCTTAGGAGTCATTCTGTTTTCTATCAAGATATATATCTTCAAGCTCCAATAGATATGGCCAATATTGACCCAATATATGACTCTCCATATTTGATTTCCCCTCAAATTCTCCCTGATTCAACAATATATCACAGTAATTATAAATTTTCTCCTATTGAATACAGTCTGTATGCTCAAAATAAAATAGAATTGAAAGATTTAATAATGAATGTAGGACTTAGGTTTGATTACTTTGATTCTAATGGTAGAATATTGTCTGACTCTTCCGATCCGTCAATATTTAACCCTATTAAGCCAGAGAATAGATATCATGATAATAATAATAATGGATTTCAAGATCCTGGAGAGTCTAATATTTCTGCATCAGAAAGATTGTCCTATTGGTATAAAAAGCCGTCACCAAAGCTGATGATTAGTCCTCGATTTGGAGCTTCATTTCCTTTTTCAGATATAGGGGTAATACATTTTTCATACGGGCACTTTTTTCAGGTTCCTCGATTTGAATTATTATATCATAATTCAGACTTTGATTTAAATCAAGGAACTGGTAATGTGGGAATTGTTGGCAATGCGGACCTTGATCCAGAAAAAACTGTTAGTTATGAATTAGGTTTTAAATATCAATTAAATGAGTCATCAAGTATTGATGCTACTGTTTATTTTAGAGATATACGGAGTCTTACTGGAACTAGGACAGAGGAAATTTCAATTTTTGGAGGAGCATCTACGTATAGCAAGTATGAAAACTCTGATTTTGCTTTTGTTAAGGGCTTAGTTTTATCCATGAATTATTTTGATTTTAAAGGATTTTCCGTGAATATGAACTATACTCTTCAGCAAGCAAAGGGAACTGCATCTTCTCCAAGTCAGGCATGGAGTGCATCACAGTCCGGAGGATTAGCAGAGACTTATATGATACCTTTAGATTGGGATCAAATGCATACAATTTCAATGATAGCATCATACTCTCAACCTAATTATGGAATTAGTTTAATTGGGACGCTAGGTTCTGGGCTTCCATATACTCCAGCTTCCAATACTAATATTTCAATGCTCATTCAAAATTCAGAGAAAAAACCTTTTACGTCAAATTTTGATATTAAATCATATTACAACTTTAGATTGGGTGATAATTCTGTTCAGCTCTATCTTAATATTTCAAACTTATTTAATCATTTAAATCAATCAAGTGTATATAACGATTCAGGGGTTGCAGACTATACTACTTACGCTTTGGATGCGCAGACTCAAAATACGGGAGAGTATGTAAATTCAATTGAAGATTGGTTTAGGAATGAGACATTTTATTCAAATCCGAGAAGGTTGGAAATAGGAATGCGATATGATTTTTAAAATTATAACATTTTTATTTGCCTCTTTTACGTTTTTGCATTCACAGCAAGAGTCTGGTCAAGAATACCGAAGATCAGCAATTCATAATGGAAACCTTGTTAAAACAGTTTTTGGTAACTGGGGGGTTGTTGGTCAGCCTGCCTATGAAGGCCCTAGAGGAGCTTGGATTAATGAAAATAATGGTTATGTTGGGGATGTGAGTTTATTGGTTGGAGCAGAGGTTACAGCTCCAAATTCAGATGGTGAAGCTATAACTTTTCACTCTGTAGTCGTGTGCCCTGTAGACCGTCCAGTTTTAGGAGGGATGGAGCAGTCTTTAAGTGGCACGCCATGGGGCTTTGAACCTGTTGCGGGTTATATGAATGAAAATCAAGAGTCAATTGCTATGAGTACTAATCCGTTATCTTGGCCATCATCCTGGCCAGATAAGGAGTTAGATTGGAATGGCCAATGGAATGGTTTTTTTGGTCAGGATATCCAAAATATTCAGCAAGAGAGTTTCTATGTTATGAATGATAACAACGATCAAGAATTTAACTTTTCTCAGAATAATCAGTGGGGAGTGGAATTTAAACCAGACATCAATAACCCTATGCTTAATGGTTTGGGACTTGAAGTAAAAGTGAGGGGTATGCAGTGGGGACAATTTTTAGCACAAGATTGTATATTTTGGCTTTATGAAATAACAAATACAAGTGCAACTGATTATAGTAAAGTTGTTTTTGGTGAACTAGTTGGAACCTATGTTGGAGCAACTGGTACGGATGATTCAGCAATGGAGTATAATGATGATTGGTCATTTTTTGACGTTAATGAAAATATTGCCTACACTGGAGACTTTGACAATGATTGTAGTTCTAATCCAAATTGGGTAGGAGATGTTGGGATGGTTGGATATGCATTTTTAGAAAGTCCCGGTAATCCTTATGATGGCATAGATAATGATGGAGATGCTACAACGATTGGAGGTGCTCCATTATTTGCAGAATCTGATTTTGATTCTACCGTTGTTGAAAATGGAGATAATCTTATCGTTATTGACGAAGACTATAATAGGCAAATTCTTACGATTTCACAGAATAATGGGGAGCTAGTTAGTATTACAACTTTAGGTGCTCAAATAGATGTTATAGTAGGTGAGACGGTATTGTCAGAAGGAAATTTAATTGATCAAAATGGAGAAATTTCAATTAATACTAACGCATATGATGGCATAGATAATGACCTTGATGGATTAATAGATGAGAATTATTTCCTTCATTATCGCCAAAGAAAGGAAGATCAAGATGGAAATGTGCTGTTCGATATACTTAGTCCTAAATCTTATATTGATTACTTGTCTGGATTTGGAAGTAATAATTCCATGATTGATGAAAGTCGAGATGATGGTGTAGATAATGATGGAGATTGGGATAGTGAGTATGATGATGTTGGGCAAGATGGACTATCTAACACAGGAGATATAGGAGAAAATAATGGTTTTCCAGATGCGGGAGAACCTAATTTTGATCAGACTGATCCAGATGAGTCTGACCAAATTGGATTGAGCAGTTTTGATTATTTTGTGCCAGCAAATAACTTTCCACATAGCGATGACGAAGCAATTTGGGATCGATTAGCACCTGGCTTTTTTGATGTTCCATCCTCTATATCAAATGGGATCCCTATTAGCGGAGAAGATGGTGATTTTATTTTTAGTTCTGGATATTTCCCTTTAAAAGCTGGACAGACTGAAAGATTTTCTGTAGCATTACTTTATGGAGAAAATCAAGCTGACTTATTGTCCAACAAACAAACTGTACAATCTATATATGATCAAGATTATAGATTTCCTCCTCCTCCCACAAAACCAACTTTGCATGCGGTAGCTGGTAACCAAAGAGTTACATTGTATTGGGATCGTATTGCAGAAGAAGAGGAGGATCCCGTATTAAAAGAGTATGATTTTCAAGGATATAAAATTTATAGAGCGACTGATCCTAATTTTAATGATGTTCGAAATATTACCAATGCTAATGGGGTTATTGAAGGTTATAGCCCAATTGCTCAATTTGATTTAAAAGATAGTATTGATGGTTACTTTTATCCATCTCAAGAGTTGTTTGAAAGTTCTCAAGGGTACACATTCTTTCTTGGAGATAGCACTGGGCTTGTTCATCAATATGTAGATCACAATGTACAAAACGGGCGTACATATTACTATGCGGTAGTGGCCTATGATAATGGGGACCCTCAATCAATGTTTCCTGCTGAAAATTCAAAATTAATATCAGTTCTTACCTCAGGCGAAATTTTAACAGATCAAAATACAGCGTATGCTACACCGAGTTCAAAGTCTGCCGGATATTCTATTAGTGATGTTACTGACTTAGAACATTATGGTCCTGCTACGGGGACAATTGCGTTTAATCTGATTGATGAAAAAAAACTAACAGGAAACGAATATGAATTAACTTTTTTTGATACATCTACAGATATGATTGATAATGATTTAGATGACTTAGTTGATGAGTCTGATGATGAATATGTTCCCATTACTACTTTTTATAATATTCTAAATTTAAGTGAAGTTAATGAAGAAATAGTTTTGTCTGATACCTCATACTACTACTTGCAGCATAAAAATATATCAGTTCAAGATTTTAGCTTGGAAGATTTGAATGGCACGCTAATTGAAGACTCTAAATATGAACTTGATTCTGATAATGGTAAAATTAGATTCTTAGAAATTGATAATTCTCTATCTTTAACAACTTTAAAAGTAAAATATCTTTATTACCCAATATTGAAGAGTCCATATATTCAAGATAGTCCCTGGATTTCTGAGTCCTACGACTCTGATGTATTTGACGGGCTCACTTTGCAATTTGTGAATGATTGGAATGTTAATTTCATTGATAGTAAATCTTATTGGGTAAGTGATAATGATCAAAATTATATTTATAGCTTAGGATTGCAAGATGCAGACTGGCTAAATCCCACAATCATTGCTAAAGCTATGCCAAATGATTATGTGATTATATTCGAAGATGAGGTAGGCGTAAGTTCTTCTCTAAATTTATCAGATTTTCCTGATGCGGTTCCTACAGATAATTTTACAAACTTCTCTGTTTTTGACTTATCAAACCAAAGGAATGTACCATATTTATTTACAGATAATGGTGGAGACGGATTAATTAGGGGCTCGGATATTATTTATTTCTATGAGAAAGATAGCAATGAAGAATATCACTATACATGGAATGTAAGTTTTTATGATATTGACACTCAGAGCCCTGTTCAATATAATTATGGAAATGGAGACTCGTTATTTATTTCTGTAACAAAGCCATTTAGTCACAGAGATACATTGTATTTTCAATCAATCCAGCCTTTTGTTGATAATGATTTAGCTTCAAATGAGCTTGCTAATATTAGAGTAGTTCCTAATCCGTATATTGCGGCAACTAAATTCGAGTCACCCTTACCGCCAGGCGTTACAAGCGGTAGAGGAGAGAGGAAAATTGAATTTCAAAACTTGCCAAGCGATGCTCTAATCAAGATTTTTACTTCTAGGGGGCAACATGTAAAAACTTTATACCATGAGGGTGATATACACTCAGGAACAGTGTCATGGGATTTAAAAACTAAAGAAAATTTAGATATTGCCTACGGGGTATATTTTTACATTGTGCAATCTGACTTTGGTTCTAAAAAAGGAAAGCTTGCTATTATTAAATAATGATTAAGTCTTTTTTAAATATTATAATTATTGGTTGTGTATTTTCTGAATCGCAGGTAGGGACTAGTTCTGCAAATTTTTTAGGAATTGGAGTTGGTTCACGGGCTATTGGAATGGGGGGAGCGTATTCATCCATATATGATGACCCAAGCGCAATTTATTGGAATCCAGGTTCTATCTCAAGGTTTAAAAATGATAAGTTTTTAATTTCAAACATATCGTGGTTAGTCGATACGCAAATTTATTTTTCTACGTACATAAAAAAAATGGGTGATAAAAGTCTTGGTTTTTATTGGACATATTTAGACTATGGTGAAGAGGAAATTATTACATTAGATGATCAAAATGGCACTGGCTTATTTTGGGGGGCTTCAGACCTAGTATTTGGTGCAATGTATGGCATGAATCTGACGGATCGATTTTCATTTGGGGGCGGGATAAAATATATAAATCAAAAAATTTATAATGAATCTTCATCAACTTTAGCAATAGATATGGGCTTATTGTATACTGACCCAAATGATAAGTTTAATATTGGTATGAGTATATCTAATATTGGTATTGATATGCGATTATCAGGGTCAGATTTATACCAGTCTATAGACCTAGACCCAGATAGTTTTGGAAATAATGAGACTATTATAGCTAGTCTAAATACTGATCCATTTCCACTGCCAATTTTTTATCGCATGGGCGTCTCAATGAAATCTCCTATATCCAGTAATTTAATGTTACTTTCAAGTTTTGATGCTGTTATTCCAAGCGATGATGTCGAACATTTAAATGTTGGATTTGAACTTTCATACTTTGAAAAGGTTTTTTTACAGTTTGGGTACAGTCATATTGGTAAAACTGATTCTGAGCAAAGTTTTACTTTAGGTATGGGAACAAAGATGTATCTATTTGGTTTAGACTTTAACTTAAATTATGCATACCAAGATTTTGGAGTTTTTGGGTATGTCCCGCACATAGATTTCACTTTTAATCTTTAATCTATCTCATAAGTATTTTTTTTGTAACAAATTATAATTTTCTTAAAAATTTTGTCAGTATATACATAAATTACTCCCTATGAACAAAATTATAATATTTCTAATCGCATTAGCAGTTGTCTTTGGTGAAAAAAAATCTACTTTTAATACTATTAAATCTCCAGATGGGTCAATTATTTTAAATGTTGAAGTTGAGCAGGGTAAAATTTACTATTCTGTTTTTAAAAATGATAAAGCCATTATTGACAAATCTCAACTTGGTATTATTGCAGATAAATTTGATTTATCAAAAAATCTCACTCAGAAAAATGTAAAAAGAGACAGTCATTATGATACATGGACGCAAGTTTGGGGAGAGCAAAAAGAAATTGTTGATAGTTATAATGAATTATTAATAAGTCTGGGGTCTGATAAGGATAGATATTTAGGTTTAGAAATACGCTTCAGATTATTTGACGATGGGATAGGATTTCGTTACGAGCTACCAAGGCACTGGCGCACTAAAGAATTTAATATAATGGATGAAGTAACTCAGTTCAATTTAACTGAAGACTCTGAATCCTGGTGGATTCCAGCTTATGCATACAGAAGATATGAGTTTTTGTATGCCAATACATTAATTAGTGAAATAAATAGAGATAAATTCTCAGAATTGGTAGAGCACTTGCACGATCCCAGAATTGGTCCTGAAGCTGTTCAGACTCCTTTCACTATTCAGCGAAAAGACGGTATAACTATCGCAATTCATGAAGCTAATCTTACTAATTATTCAAGTATGACCCTTAAGACTAACGGAACAAGCTATATGGAGTGTGATTTAATCCCTTGGTCTGATGGTGTGAAAGTTCGTTCTGGATCTCCTATGATTACCCCTTGGAGGACAGTTATTATCGGAAATAATCCTTCAGAAATTACAATGTCAACTCTTACACTAAACTTAAATGATCCAAATCAAATCGAAGATACAAGTTGGATAAAACCTGGAAAATATATCGGTGTCTGGTGGGAAATGATTGGGACCAACCAATCAAGTTGGGGCTCTGGTCCTTATCACGGCGCAACTACTGAAAAAGTTATGAAATATATTGACTTTGGGTCTAAGTATGGATTTGATGGATTGCTAGTAGAGGGTTGGAATACTGGTTGGGACGAGAATTGGTGCTGTACAGGTGACGGCGAGAATTTTGATTTTTACCACCCTCACCCAGATTTTGATGATTTAAAAGTAGCTAAATATGCAAAAGAAAAAGGAATACGAATAGTTGGTCACCATGAAACAGGTACCCAAATTGATAATTATGAATCGCAATTAGATAGTGCATTTGCATATTGCCAGAATAGAGGAATTAGAGTTGTTAAAACAGGTTACGTTAATGATGGGAGTCAGAACATTAAAAGATTTGATGAAAATGGTGATGTGCATAAAGAATGGCACCATGGCCAGTATATGGTTGAGCATTTTCGTAAAGTATTAGAAACGGCAGCAAAGTATCAAGTTGGTATTGTTGTTCATGAGCCAATTAAGGATACGGGCTTAAGAAGGACTTACCCTAATATGTTATCAAGAGAGGGTGCGAGAGGACAAGAATTTAATGGGTTTATGCCTAAAGATTGGAACAATAAAGCTAATCACACAACAATTCTTCCATTTACTAGATTATTAAGTAGTCCTATGGATTACACTCCTGGTATATTTAACCTAAAAGATTATAGGTATAATAGTCCAGAAGACAGAACAATTAATACTAGTCATCATATTCCAAGTACAATATCAAAAGAGTTAGCACTTTACATTGTAATTTATGCTCCAGTACAAATGGCAGCAGATCTTCCAAGTCATTATGAAGGTCATCCTGCTTTTCAATTCATACTAGATGTGCCTACAGATTGGGAAAATACAATTACACTTAATGGTCAAATTGGAGAGTATATTACAGTTGTTCGTAAAGATATTAATAGTGAAGATTGGTACATGGGCAGTATTACCAACGATAATGAAAGACAGATACTCGTCGACTTATCTTTTTTAAATGATAATACAGACTATAAAGCAACAATTTATAGAGACCCAATTGATGGAGGATGGGAGATAAAACCGGAAGAGGTTGAAATTTCTGAGCAATTTTTTAACAGAAATGACCAATATTTAATAATTTTACCTTCTGGTGGGGGGCAAGCAATTCGTTTCTCTCCAGTTAAGTAAAGATTTTTATGTTTAATCGAATTCAATTATTTTTATTAACGCTGGTTTTTTCACAGGACTACGCTTTAGTTACTTTTCAAGTTGATATGAGCAATGAAGTTGTATCTGAGAACGGTGTTTATTTAATGGGTGGTGATGAGACATTTCTTGAATTTGGCCTAGATCCGGAAACGCTTGACCCGTTGCCTGCATGGACTCCAGATGCTATTTCTTTAACCGATGAAGATGATGATAGCATATTTGAAGTTAGTTTACTACTTCTTCAAAATTCTAGTTATCTATATAAGTTTATTAATGGTAATTCATTTGGTCAGGATGAATCTGATAATCGTTCGTATTTAGTAGGTGAAGATGATGAGATTTTAAGTCCTGTTTGTTTTAATTCTCTAGAACCATGCGCTTCTTTTGATGGAATACCCTTGACAAGTCTAACATTTTCTACAAATCTTAGTAATGCAATTGCCAATAATGGTTTTGTTTTAGGTGATATGTTACTTGTTCGATGGGGTTATGCAGAAACTCAGTTAAACGAAAGGACGGATACGTTGTCTGCACAAGGTTTTGGTACAACATATTCAGTTACCATAGATAGTCTAGAGGTGAATGTGGAAAGTGGATTGTTTTATCAATATTATAAAATTGTTGATAATATTCAATATCGTGAAAATTATTTTAATTTTGATTTTGATGGATTAGATCAAAATATGGCAGAAAGAAGGTTCTTTGATTTAGATGGCACTGAAGAAGGGGGAAGTTTAAGTATCTCAGATAATATTAATTCAAATGTTGATTCAAGAAGAATGCCTCAGTTTATGAATACAAATCCCATCGAAAACGAGATTATGGTTACATGGGAGGTAGACATGAGGCCCGCTTTTTATCAAGTATACTCGGGCTCTACACTTTATGATATTCAAGGAGTGGTAGATGTTACTTCGCCATATCAGGTTTATGAATTAGGTGTTTGGATGAATGGACCGGCTACTTTCTATGCTAATGGAGAAGATTGGACCTCTTGGGGAGCAGTTTTGGCGAGCACAGACTCAAAAAAAATGTGGGATGATGGTACGAATGGCGATGAAGTGGCAGGAGATCATATATATACTATTCAGCTGTCATATGATGGTGAGTCTACTTTTGGTCAAGAATTTAAGCTTGGAATTGGTGGAGGTGACAACGAATCTGGATATGGTCTTAATCATATTGAAAACATCAATATTAATAATCCTGTTATACGGTCATATTGGGGTTCGATTAACCCCTTGTTTTACAACTCATGGGACTATGATACAAATGAACCTACTTTTGTATGTGACGGTTTAATTGGAGATTCAAACTTAGATGAAGAGATTAGTGTTCTTGATATTGTATTGATTGTAAACCACATTGTGGGCTTGGGGAGTTTGGCTGAAGATTCTATTTGCGGGTCTGATTTTAATTCTGACTTTAGTATTGATATTTTAGACATCGTATTAATTATAAATAATATTTTGGGAGAATAGTTTTGATGAATTTCATTAGAATCATTTTTGTGCTTACAGTCTTTAACTTTTCATTATCGAATTATGTTTTTTGGGAGCCAGCTATTCCAAGTCCAGGTGGAACTATTGAAATTTACTATGATTCTCAGCAAGGTTCTTTAACAGATGATTTAAATACTTTATTTATTCATTTAGGCTATAATGGCTGGCAAGATGTTGAGGACTATGAAATGTTTTATCAGCCTCAAATTCCTGATGGTAACTGGTTTAAGTTTATTTATAATATACCAAGCGATGCAGAAACAATAGATTTTGTTTTTACTGATGGTAATGATTCTTGGGATAATAATGGAGGCGTGGGGATTGATTGGCACATTAGTTTGAGTAGTTTTTGGACGCCTCTTCAGCCAACTCCAAATGATGTAATTGATGTGATTATTTCAAATCCTTTTGTGGATGAGGTTGCGTGGATGGTTGAAACAGCTGAAAATAATTTTGTTCCTGCTGACCCAATATATTGGCCTGAAGGTTCGTATTCAGATGGAAATTTTGTATTTTCTCCCCTTGAGGGTTCTGACAATGGAAATAGAGTTTTATCTTTAGGCCCATTTAATAATGGTACACAAATCATTCAATCCATTAAATTTATCAGTAAATTAAACAATGGAGACTGGGATCAGCTTTCTAATGGTCAGTTGCCGTTTTATGATATATATATTGACTTTAATCCTCAAGAAAATGACCCATATGTATTTTTTATTTCTCCTTCAGAAGGAAGTTTTGTTGATGGGTCGATCCAGCTAATTACTACAGGATCCGCAAACAGAGTTGAATACTGGGCGGGTGGAGAAATTGTGGCTGAATCAGTATCTGGTCCACCATTTATAGGTACGTGGACCCCTAATCAAAACTTGTTTGGGCTAACAACTTTGTATGCAATTGCATATGGAGATAACGATCGCGTATCAATTTCTCCTATAAATCTTGAAGTACCAATAAATATTATTAATCAAAATCCAAATCAAACATGTGATGATGGCTTAACTATTGATGGAGATATTAGAATATGTTTGTATGCACCAGGTAAAGATTATGTTGCTATTAAAGGTTCGTGGAATTCTGAATTTCCAAATGGTGAAATGATGAAGCTTTCAGCCAATGGATTTTGGTGGTATGAGACATCTCTAGTTAACGGTGATTATTTTTACCAGTTTAATATTGATGGTGAAAAATTGATAGCTGACCCTTGGTCTAAAGATGTAGAATGGAAAGATATTATTGGATTTTCAGAGTCAGGAGATTACAATAGAGCAAAAACAAAATTTACAATTGGTGCACAAGATTTTGATTGGAGCGATGATTTATTCTCTAGGCCAATAATAAATGACCTTATTATTTATGAGCTACACATTGGAGATTTTAGTCCTGATGATGATAGATATGGATTATATAATGATGTTACAGTAAAAATTGAGTCAGGTTATTTTGAGGATTTGGGTATTAATGCTATTGAGTTAATGCCAGTAAATGAATTTGAAGGTGAGTACTCTTGGGGATATAATCCAAGCTTTTATATGGCTCCAGAATCTGCTTACGGTACACCTAATGATTTTAAAAATCTGATAAATGTAGCGCATGAGCATGGAATTGCTATTATTTTAGATGTTGTTTTTAATCATACATGGGGAAGTGCTCCTCTTTTTCAGCTATCCCAGCCTCTCAATAATTTTGAATGGGAAGATCATAATTTTGACCTATGTCCATATTTTGATGCCGAAGAATCCCTTTGGGGTTATAAGCTTGAAAATTGGCATCAGGTTGGAGGTAGAGAATATCGAGCTTGGAAATATATTGTAGATGCTCTAGAAGTCTGGGTTGAAGATTATCACATAGATGGATTTAGATTTGATTATACTCCGGGTATTGGCTGGGGAGGAGATAGCGATGGAGCTTCTTTTTATGCAAATCACTTGCGAGATTTAGATTCTGGCTTACTTTTGATTGCTGAAGAGGATAATTATTTCCAAATTAATCAAACAGATTTTGATAGTGGCTGGGATTATAGCTACTTTCATACACTAGATGCTAATCTATTAGAAGTTAATTCTAATGGACACTCATGGGGAGATATGAGCGATTTGTGGAATCACATCAATTCTTACAATCAAGGATATCAAAATCATTATGGTTCAATAAATTATATTGAGAATCATGATGAAGGACGCATAATGTATGAGCTTACAGAATATCAAGGACTTTCAGTTGAAAACGCTGCTAAAAAATCAAAGTTAGGGTCAACGGTTTTATTTACAAGCCTTGGAGTTCCAATGATTTATAGCGGGCAAGAGTTTGGTCAGAGCGCTCCTCATAGAGATGATTTTGGATATCCAATACATCAGCCTCTTGATTGGAATAACTTAAATACCAATACTGGTCAAGATTTGTTTTCCCATTACAGTAAGCTATCTGAATTACGTTCATATTATGAGGTCTTCAATGATGGTTATAATGATTTAAAGCTTATTGACAATAACAAAAAATGCATTGTTTATTGGAGAGTTTTTGGAGATAGTAAAGTGGTTATAGCTGCAAATTTTGATAATTCTGAGCAAGTAATCGATATTGAGTTTCCAAGTAATGGTGTTTGGTATGATTTTTTAAATCAAACTAATTTTGAAATAGAGTCAAATTTTTATGGTAATTGGACTTTGCCTCAGTCTTCTGCATTTGTATTTGTTTCATCACTACCTGTTCAAAGTGGTATTGGAGATGTTAATGTTGATGGCTCAATTGATATTTTAGATATTGTTATGGTGGTGAATTGTATTGTTGGAACATGTCAAGTTGACAATGAATCTGTTGCAGATTATAACTCTGATGGATCATTAAATGTATTAGATATTGTATCTTTAGTTAACTACATATTGGAGAATTAAGTATGAGAAGTTTGTTTTTATTATTTTTTGTTTCAACATTATTCACAGCAAACATTACATTTAATATTGATGGAGTTCAAGATTGTAATTTTGTCAGTGTAACTGGTAATTGGGACAATTGGTCTGGTTGGGGTGCTCACTCTGATAATGGATATTCAGTTACATTAGATGAAGGAAATTATGAATTTGTAATATTATGTGTAAACTCTGATGGTAGTTGGTGGGATAATATTTGGGAAAATTCAATTGTATTTAATGCCCCAATTGGAGGAAATTGTTGGAATGGCAATAATGATTATCCGAACTATAATCTAAATGTCTCTGGAGATACTACGGTATCATATTGCGCAGGTACATGTGAACAAAGTTGCAGTTCTATGTCTTTTTGTGGGGACGGAGAATGTTCTAATGATGAGACATGCAATTCTTGTCCTTCTGATTGCGGTAATTGCAATGATTTGACATATAACCTTGTTTGGAGTGATGAATTTGATGCCCCTGAAATTGATCAAAGTAAATGGAATTTTGAAATTGGTACAGGTAATTGGGGTTGGGGTAACGGAGAGCATCAGTATTATACTTCCAGAGAAGAAAATGCATTTATTGAAGATGGTAAATTAGTTATTCAAGCTTTATATGAAAATTATCAAGGTTCCAACTATACTTCTGCAAGAATGACAACTAAAAATAAGGGTGATTGGCTTTATGGTAAAATAAAGGCAAGAATCAAAGTTCCTAGCGCAGGAGGTACATGGCCTGCCTTTTGGATGATGCCAACAAATTCAGTTTATGGTGGCTGGCCTGATAGTGGTGAGATGGATATTATGGAGCATTATGGTTGCAATGATGGGGAAGTTAGCGCAACAGTTCATAATACCATGTATAATTGGAATGGAGGAATTCCTCCAATATCAAATTTATATAATACTACCGCCACTTCTGAATTTCATGAATATGAAATGGAGTGGAGTGAGAATGAGTTAAGGTTTTTTGTTGATGGGGATTATATTGGCTCATATTTGAACCAAAACAATGGTGTTGAGCAGTGGCCCTATGATCAGGAGTTTTTTATCATACTTAATCTTGCTATTGGTAGTCATTTTATGCCATGCGCTACAGAGAATAATCTGCTTCCTCAGCGCTATGAAATTGACTATGTTCGAGTTTATCAGTTATCTGGCTTGAGCCTTGGTGATATTAATCAAGACAATGATTTAAATATTCTTGATGTTGTTGCAATTATTCAAATTATAATTGACGATATAGATGATTCCGATGAGCAGATCCTAATAGCTGATATGAACCAAGATAGTTCTGTTGATGTCTTAGATATTATATTGATAATTGATTTAATAATTGATTAGTTAATAATACTACTAATAAGTTGAACTATATCAAGTATATTAAAGTTGTCATCTTGATTTATATCAATACAAGTTATATTAAATTCACTTTCTGTAGAATTTATAATAGCTTCAACCAATACTACTATATCTAGTATATTTAATAATTCATCAGAATTTACATCTCCTATAACATTGCAATTAGAAAGGGAGGATTCTAGGCAAGTACCAAAATAATATGTATCTAGATAGATAGTTTCATTATCAAGGATAAAGCCATAGTTTGCCCATTCATCACTAGTATTATAATCGCAATCTGAACCTAAGGGAGCAGATCCAACATGCCAATCCCATCCATTAATGGAATATTGATATTGGTATTCTGCAGATGATAAGATTGCTGCTGTTTCGTATACGTTATCATTATTGCTATCACTCATTGCGTTGCACCAACCGCACCAATTATTAAAGTCTCCTTGTAGATAGACTCCATAAAAGCTATTGCCGTTATCATCAACTCCAGATAAGTCTACGTTTGAAATATCTACACTAAAGAATACAAGATATTCACAAGTATTATTGTCATGCGTTGCATCTGGATTAAAGTTTGCAGCATTATCATCCATGCAGCCATAAATATAGTCATTAGGTATATCGCCATCATATCCTAAGTCATTAAGATTTGTTAGGCATAAGATTAAGTATCCATCTTGAAATACTACATTGGATGGATTAAACTGGCATCGATTTCCCCAAAAAGTATGATTTTCTTTGGTCCACTTAGATTGATCCCATTCATCGAAATTATCAGTCCATGAAAAAGTAAAATTATTGTCAGTCCCATAGTTGCCTAAGCCGGGTGTGTATGAATAGTAGCTTACATAATCATAAAAAGAGTAAACAGGCAAATCATCAACATTAAAGGGTCCAACCCAATTTTCATAAATAGAAGACCATGTATTCATCATAATTTTTTGCGCATACACTAAGTTATCTATATGTGCGCCTGTTTGCGAGTAAACTTCTTCTCCATCAATAAACCATTTAACTTCTCCTGGGATCCATTCAAATGCGTAAACATGAAACTCTTCATGTATATTGTAATCAACTTCTTCATAATGTGTAAAGCTTAGTGGATTATTGGAACCTGGGGTGTGTGTAGTGCATTGCATATAGTTATCATATGCCCCAAGTATTTCAATATCAATTTCATTCCAATTTCCATAAACATCATTGTTTAAATTAGTATTATAAGTAAAAAAAGATGCAAGGGTTCCATCTCCACTTCCAGTCATCATTTTAGCCTCAAATCTGCCATAAGTAAAATCTTCAATAGTTCGATATTCTGCTCCGTAGCACTCAATTGATAAAATTATTTGCATTAAAAATAGAGTTAATAGTAATGTGTTTCTCATATTTAGATAATTTATTATTTTTTTAAAATTCAAGTTATATTTTTTATGAAACTCTATGTAACTTACTAGTCTAATATTTTTATATAATTTGGTAAAAAAATAGTGTTTTTGATACTATTTTTAAATTTATACGCAAAAAGGATAAAATGAATAAGTATATACTTCTAATTTTTATAATTCCAATAGTGGCCCAAGATTTAATGATTAATTCTTTTGATGAACAATCTGATTTTGACAATAATTACTGGCAGCTTGATTTGACTGGAGATTCTAATATTGGCTATGCAAATTATGCGCCTGCAAGTACAAGTCATGATGGTACGGGTGCTATTGAAATAGAATATAGTGCGCACAATTCAGAAAATTGGGGTGGCTTTACTAAATTGTCCCACTTTCATCCAGATCCAGATTCAGTTTATGATTTAACAGGATTTAATACGATTTCATTTTGGTTCTATAATGATTTTCCTGCATCTCAATCAGATAGAATGGATCTCAGATTTGTTTTATTTGACATTAGTACTTCTCTTGATAATAACGTATACAGTGAATCTCAAGTAGAATACTTCTATTCATTTCATTTTGATATGTTGGATGTCGAACCTGGATGGAATAAAGTTGAGATTCCTCTGACAGGAACAAATGTGCCTGATCAGGCACTGCCACATACTTTTGGTTTCAACAATACACTTTGGAATGGTATTGCTGGAGATGGCAACCTTGATTTAGATGCAATTAAAGGTTTTGCATTAGAATTTTTTGTTGATAACCCTCCTGGTGCTTCTGGAGACTTTGTGAATGGTGTTATCCTATTGGATGAATTGAAGGCAGAAAATACCGTAATTGAAGGCCCTGAAGAAGTTAACGTCACTTTTCAAGTTGATATGAGCAATGAAAGTATTAATCCAGCATGCGCTCCTAGCATTGGTGGAGGGTGGAATGGTTGGCAGTGGACATATACACTTGAAGAAGGTCAGAATAATATATGGAGCACAACTATAACTATTAATGCTGGGGTAGAGTACGAATATAAATTTGGCAATTGTGGGTGGAGTCTTGAAGATTTGGAGCCAAGTTCTGATTGTACAAACACGGTTGGGATTTATACTAACAGAGTGCTTGAACCGATTAGTGTAGATACGCAATTAGACCCTGTATGTTTTGGTACGTGTGATCAAGAATGTGCTACTCCAGAACTAGTTAATGTAACCTTTCAGGTCGATACAAATAATAACGATGCAGACTTTGATATTATGTGTGATGTCTTCTTGATTGGTTCTTTTCAATCTCCATTTCCATGGGATATAGATTTGTTTCCTATTAATCTTGAAGATTCTGACAATGATGGTGTTTGGAATACTACTATCAGTATTTTATCAGGAACCTACATTGAGTATAAGTTTGCAAGCTGTGAAGGCTCAGATGCGTTTATAGAAAATGAGATTTCAAACTGTTCTTCAAATGGAAATAGATATATGACGGTTCCATATGAAGATATAGTTTTAGATGCGACTTATTTTAATAGTTGCAATTCTGATGGAAATGTTACTGTTACTTTTCAAGTAGATATGTCAAACGAAGAAATTGGAGGGGGCGACGGAGATTGTGGAGTTAATTTAGGTGGAACCTTTAATTTCTTTGATTGGTGGGTTGATGAGTTGGCAGATGCAGACTCTGATGGCATATGGTCTGTAGATGTAGTTTTGGAGTCTGGTACTCAAGTAGAATATAAATTTGCTAATTGTGGAAGTTTTGGAATTGAATCAGTTCCATCAGATTGTGGGTATGGAGATGATTTGAACAGGTCCTTTACTGTTCCAAACCAAGATTTGATTATTTCTCCGGTATGTTTTGGCCAATGTTCGCAAGAATGTGAAGCTCTAAACTATTCAGATGTTACAATAACTGTTGATATGAGTGAAGTTGAAACTTCACCTACGGGGGTTTTTGCTTCAGGTCCAGGCGTAATGCAGGGGCCATCAGGCATTCAGTTGTATGATAATGGAGAGGATGTTTGGTCAACGACTTTATCTCTTCCATATGGTGAGTATACATATAAATTTAGAAATGGCTATTATACAGATTGGGATTCTGATGGATGGGAAGAAGAAGTCTTATTAGAGGAATGTGGATATGGAGCATATAATGATCGATTGCTAGTTGTTGACCAGCCAATTGTATTAACTGAAACTCTATGTTTTGAAAGTTGTGATGTATGCTCAGCGCTTATTTCGGGAGACGTTAACCAAGATGGGTCTTTAGATGTTCTAGATATAGTATCATTAGTTAATTACATTATTGGTCAGTCATTTTTAGATGATAATGAGCTCAATTTTGCTGATTTTAATAATGATTCTTCTGTAGATGTCTTAGATATAGTTGCAATGGTGAATAATATTTTATCTGAATGAAGCATCTTTTATATCTAGTTTTTCTAGGCCTAATTTTTTCACAAACTACTGGAAAAATATCTGGCTTTGTAATTGATGCAGAATCAAACCAGCCTATTGTAGGTGCTAATATTTTAATCAAAGATACCTCATTAGGAACGGCTTCTGACAATGATGGAATTTTTTATATAATTAACCTCTCTCCTGGAAAGTATCTAGTTGAATGCTCAGTTATAGGTTATGAAAAAAAAATAATTGAAGATGTTCGAGTTTCTGTAAATAGAACCACGCCCCTTAGAATTGAGTTGAATCAAACAGCAATTGAGGGTGCAACTGTTTATGTTACAGCTGATCAGGTTTCAATAAAAAAAGATCAAACTAGTACGGTTAAAAACATATCATCAGATCAAATAGAGATTTTGCCAGTAGAAAATGTTGCAGGAATTATTAATATGCAATCAGGGGTTGTTGATGGCCATTTTAGGGGGGGGAGAAATACTGAAGTCACTTACTTGATTGATGGAATGCGTGTAGATGAAAGTTTTGGTGGAACTAACTCCTCTGTTGAGATTGAACCTGAAACGCTTAATGATCTTGAAATTATAACAGGTACTTTTAATGCTGAATATGGTAAGGCGATGAGTGGCGTAGTTAATCAAGTGACTAAAGATGGAAAAAATATTTTTGAAGGTAGAGTTTCTATTAATCAGTCAAATTTTATAACTAAAAATGATAATATTTTTCCTGGAATAAGTGACCTTGATTTAAATTTAAATCAAGATTATAGATTGCAGCTTAGTGGGCCTATTATTAAAGATGTTCTTACATTTTTTGCTAATTATCGCTTACAAGACAACCTTAATCATTTGAATGGATATCACTATTTTAATGTGTCAGATTCAAGCAGTTTTTATCAAGATGACCCATTGGAATGGTACTCAGAGCATTCTGGTGAGCATGTTCAAGAGGCTTATTGTAGTGATCAATCTGGCGTTCCCATTCTAGACGATTCTGGCAATGTTATTAACAATGTCAATGAATGTAATAGCTATGGTGAATGCACTCTAGAGATCTCCTCTTGTGTAGATTTGAATTCAGGGGAAACATTGCTCTATACTTTGGATGAAAATTATTGTTCTCAAGCTTTTCAAGGTATTTTAATACCTATTCAAGAAACTATTGATAGAATTCATATTGATGAATGTGAGCAAGGTATTCCTAGCGCATATAATCAGAATTATGGATATTTAAATCCATTAATTTCTACTTCATTTAATTCTTCAATCTACAGTATTCGATCCAGCAACAATGATATTGTTCCAATGAATTATAGTCTAAACAAATCACTTTTTTTAAAATTCACTTTCAAACCTCTATCTAATGTAAGGATGTCTTTTTTATTGTCTGAAAATAATGATGAGTGGCATTCATATAATCATGCCTACAAATATAATCCGTATGGCACAGCTTTTGAATCGAGAAAGTCAAACTTTTATGCTATTCAATCAAACATTATGTTTAATAATGCAGCATTCCTGGAATCCAAGCTATCTATGATTAATAATTCATATGGAAATTATGTCTATGAAAATCCATTAGATAATAGGTATGTAGGTGATCAGCTACATACTGCTGTGCCTGGTTTTTTTACGGGTGGACAAACTAAAGAACACACTTCAAGAGATATGGTTGACTTAAATTTTAAAACAGATTTTAATTGGCAAATTAATTCTAATCACACTCTTAAGTTAGGTGTGGAATATATAGATCATAGAATTGAAAATACTAGTTTACAAATTCGACCTCACCCTGATTCAACAAACTATTCTCCGTATATAATTACAGATGAATTATCAACATATTCGGATATATATACAGTAGAGCCTTTTGAAGGTTCTTTTTACCTTCAGGATAAGATGGAATTTGATGAAATGGTTATTAATTTGGGATTGAGGTATGATTATTTTGACCCGAATACTTACTACCCTTCAGATTATAGGAACCCACTGAATCTCATTAGTAATGTAGATACCTCAGAAGTGCTTAAGGCTAATGTTCAAACTAGTGTTAGTCCGCGCTTTGGCCTAGCTTATCAAATAGCAGATGAGGCAGTCCTTCATTTTAGTTATGGACATTTTTTTCAAATTCCTCCTATGTATGCGATGTTTACTAATTCAAATTGGTTGATTCCAACAACTAATTTTCAGACCATACTTGGCAATCCAAATCTTGAAGCTGAGAAAACAATTACATATGAGTTAGGGCTTTGGCAAAAGCTAAATGAGTATATGGGATTTGAGATTAATTTATATTATAGAGATATATATAATTTGCTTGGAACAACTACATGGACAACTTACAATCAAGTTAAATATGGTTTGTACGATAATAAGGATTATGGAAATGTTAGAGGTATTGAATTTAAGCTTGATAGTAATTATGGGAATTTAAATACATATATTAACTATACCCTTCAATATACTAGAGGAATCGCAGACTCACCAACCCAGGCCTTTAGTAGAGAAGGGCAAAGCCTAGATCCTGTCAACAAATTGATACCAATGAGCTGGGATCAAAGGCATACATTTAATGTGACGTTTGCATATGATAAAAATAATTTTGGCATATCCTCTACTACTTATTTTAATTCAGGTACTCCATATACTTTTGAACCACTAAGCGAGTCTCAATTAGCTCAAATCAATTTACTTCCAAATAATGATTATAAACCGTTTAATTATAATATTGATCTAACTGGATATTATAAGTTCAATATTGCAGGCTATCAATCTAGGATAACTTTTTCCATTTATAATCTTACAGACCGTTTAAACGAAATGTGGGTTAACAGTAAAACAGGGCAAGCATACACAGATGTTTTGTCTTCTAGTCAAATTGATGGCTATAGAAGTAATTTCTCAACTATAGAGGAAACTTATCAGAACCCTTCAATGTATGCAGCTCCAAGAAGTGTAAAAATAGGATTTGAAATAATACTGTGATAAAAAACTTCATACATATATTACTGATTTATTTTTGCATAGTATTATCGCAAAATGACTACCAGGGCCCAGATGATAATGCTGCTGATCCTTCTGCAATAAAAGAATCATGGATGGATGGAAACAAAGTTTTGCTTTATTTTAAAAACACATCAGAGTTGTCAGATTGGGCAGAAGGTGGTCTTGATAATGTATCTATATGGCCTAATGATGGAACTGGCACTAGAATGGTAGATGGAATAGGTCTTCTTATTAGTGCAAAAGTTTACATATTAGATGATGATAATCCTGAAACAACAGACACTGTTATTGTAGATAGTTGGCCTGATATATTAAATCAAGATATAAAAAAGCATGAGGTTTATTTTTTGCAGACACAATACAGAGAAGAAATGGACCAAAACACACTGGGCACTCTTGACTGGGGATTTTATCCGGTATTCGGATATTTTAATCCATATCAGGATTACCCTGCTATGAGTGATGACCCTAATACTTGGCCCACATTAGGCTGGCCTTCACAAGGCAATGATTTGCACTGGGAAGGGTATTGGGATGGAAGGTTTGGTAAGGGAGTCACATATGCAGATTTAGAAACCTATTTTGTAATAAATGATGCTCAAGATCAAGAAAACTTACAGGGTCCTGACTTTAGGTATTATCCCAGACCAGGTAAATATATTCAGCAAGAAGCAAGTGTGCAGTCTGGATTACCCTGGGGAGGATTAGGTCTTAGGGTTGAAGCAAGGGGTTTTCAGTGGAATAATCCGCTAGTTCGTGATGCACTTTTTTGGGAATATAATATTACAAATATATCTGATTACGATATAAATGAAGTGGCTTTTGGATATTGGGTAGATAATGCAATTGGCGGCGAAAGTGGTCTCGATGATGAGGTTGGATATTTTGATACTAGTTTAGACTTGTCATATTCTTGGGATCACAATGGAATTGGTGAGGGTGGCGTTGAGCCGGGCATAATGGGATTTGCATATCTTGAAAGTCCTGGAATCTCAGATGATTTTATTGATAATGACAATGATGGCTTAATAGATGAGAAAAGAGATAATGATAAAGGTAGCATAATTTGTGGGACCTGTGGAATTAACGACTTAGATGCTTTTAAGAATTTTTATGGATATAGTGATGAGGATTTGAAAGACCATTGGTCTGGAGATGAGGATCAAGACTGGATTTCAAGTGTATTAAGTGATGATGGAACTTGCGTTGTCAATGATGACGTAGGTCTTGATGGTATTGGTCCCTCTGATATTAATTACACAGGTCCAGATTCAGATGGTACAGAATGTAATCAACAGCCAGATTGTGAAGTTGGGATAGGGTGTGAACCTAATTTTGGAGAAACCGATGTTTCAGAGTCTGATATGATTGGGTTAACTACTTTTCAGCTATTCCCAGTGGATTCTCATTCAGAGCAAGTAGATAATTCTTCTAAATGGTTTTACAACGATGATATAATGTTTAATATGATGACCAGTGATACTTTAATGCAATATGCTGATACTCCAGATAATTTAATTGAGCTTTTTGCCTCTGGCACTTTTAGGCTTTCGAAAGGACAAACGGAAAGAATCTCAATGGCTGAATTACATTCATTTGATTACTTAACAGGTAGTCCGGGAGGTTTGCAGCCAAATGCTCCAGCATTATTTGAGCTTAAAAAAACTGTTCAATTAATATACGAGACAGACTATAGATTTGCCCAACCACCCATCGCTCCTATTTTAAACGCAGATGCAAAAGATGGAAAAATTATTTTAACATGGGACTCGAATTCAGAAAACTCAAGAGACCCCTTTCTTCCTGATGATCTTCAATATGATTTTGAGGGGTATAAACTTTATAAATCCACTGATAAGTATTTGAAGGACCCGCAGATTATAACAGATGGATATGGAAATCCAATGTTTAGTTCTCCCATTTTTCAATGTGATAAGATTGATGGAATATCTGGTTTTGCAGACTGGGCCCCAATCTTTGGAACCTCTTATTATATTGGCGATGATTCAGGTATTCAACATCAATTTATTGATACCGACGTAGTCAATGGAAGAACATATTATTATGCACTTGTGGCGTATGATTATGGATTAGAGGCAAATGAAGATTTGATTTCAGGAATACCTCCATCAGAAAATAATGTAATTATAGAATTAGATGAAAATGAATATGTTATTTCAACAGGACAGAATGTTGTCCAGGTTTCGCCCTCAGCTGCATCTGCTGGCTACGTGGATCCATCAATAGAATTATATGATAATACTAATTTCGGTACAGGCTCAATTGATGTTGAAATATACGCTCCAGGACAAATTGAAGATAACTCTTATTATTACGTTACTTTTATCAACGATACTTTAACTAATTTTCAATATAATGACGGTCGTCCTGAGATAGTGACAGCTACTGGGATAGAGGTGTTTAAGGAAATTGAAGGAGAGTTGAGTCTTATTTATTCTGAATCTGCAGGCCTTGATGAATATAACAATCCGAATTATGATAATGAAAATATAGTTGATTCTGGAGCAGATTTTAATGGTGATGGGTACGATGACATTTCCTTCTCATCTTTAAATACGTCAGAACCTGTTGTAACAGGTATTTTTGATGGCCTTCAAATTACAGTTAATCAAGATGTAGAATATCCAAGGCTGATTAATCAGGGGTGGAAATCAGTTTCAGATTTTAATTCTCAAATTTTTATTATGCCATATCCAGATGCCATTCATAGGCAGACTCTTATTAGTCCTCTAGATGCAGATATTTATTTTGAAAATTCAAATATATATACAAATAATATGAGTTTTGGTGTAAATGTGTACGATGAAAATTATCAAATTATTCCTTCTAGTCAACTTCTTCTAAATGAAACATTTGACTTTTTTGTATATAGTGACACTATTCAAGATACCTTATCTATGATTGTTCACGATACTAATAATAATAATATTCGAGATAATACTGATAGAGTACTTGTTGGCACAAAGGGTGATTTTGAAATTAATGGACAAGTTTTTGAAGATATTTGGATTAATACTAATTTCATAATTGAGTTTAGTGGTTTGGATGATTCTCAGATGCCTAATGCTGGCGATGTATATGAGATTAACTTCGAAAGACCATTCTGGGCTACTGATACATTGAAAATTGTTACGCATGCTCCGCAGGAAGTTAATTATGCTAATCATAACCTTAACATGGAAAAGATTAAGGTAGTTCCAAATCCGTATATAGGAACAAATCTTCTTGAAGAGTCAATCTATAGTTCAAATTTCAATCAAAGAAGGAAAATTATGTTTACACATTTACCTGCACAATGTGTTATTAAAATTCTTACAAGCAGTGGTATTTTAGTCGATCAAATTGAAGTTAATAATAGTATAGATAACGGTGTTGCTTATTGGGATTTATTAACTAATGAGGGTATGGAAGTTGCATCTGGTATGTATTTTTACCACGTAGAGTCAAATATTACTGGCAAACAGAAAATAGGCAAATTTGCAATCGTTAAATGATGTATTCTATAAAAATATTATTATTGGTTACAATTGTACTTTCTAATAACGGAAACGGAACAACAACTGCTAATTTTTTAGAAATAGATGTTGGTAGTAGGGCTACGGGAATGGGTGGCGCTTATGTAAGTTTATGTAGCGGTCCATCATCAATTTTTTGGAACCCATCTGGTCTAACAGGAATAGATAAAACTGAGGCATTATTTATGTATCAACCCTATTGGGATGATAGTAATATTATTTTTACAGGCATTACAACCCCGTTTGGAAACAGTAGTTATGTTGGAGCTGCTCTTTTTATGCTTAATTGGGGAGAGATAGAAGAGACAACATTGGAATTTCAAGATGGGACAGGGGTGCTTTTTTCACCAAATGAATATTCATTGTCATTGTCATACGCTAGAAAGTTTGTAGACTGGTTTTCTTTTGGTTCATCGGTTAAATACATATCATCTAACCTAGATGTTGGACAAATATCTGGTAGCGCAATTGCACTTGATTTAGGCGTGATGATTGAGACTAATTTTTTTAGTAAATCAAATGATAAGGATGGATTGAGAATAGGAATGTCTATTTCTAATTATGGCACAAAACTTAAATATGACGAAGGTATCGGTTTATTAGTTTCAAATGATATTTCAGAAGAAAATGGTAACTGGGCAAACTTATTAACTGAGATTCACACTGAGGGTGATGAACTTCCATTAAATTTTAGAATTGGCTGCTCCTTAAGTCCTATTAATACGTTGCATCAGAAGCTTACATTTGCAATAGATGGGTTGCATCCAAATAATAACAGCGAATCTGTTAATATGGGAGTAGAGTATATGTATACTCTTCCAAGCAAAGCTAGTTTTTATGTTAATTCTGGTTTCAAAGGGTTGTTTATGTCAAATCCAAATAATCAATATAATAGAGAATATGGACCAACAATGGGTTTGGGGATAAAATTATGGAAAGATAGCAAGCCCTATATATCAATAGATTATTGTTATAGATCTTTTTGGACAATGTCTAATACTAACATGTTTACCATAGGGTTTTATTTGTGAAACTTTTAGTGACATATATTCTTGTGCAATTTATTTTTTCACACATGGATACACTGGTTTTAATTAATGATAAAGTTATTACAAAAAATGATTTTTTAAGAAGATCTGAGTATACAATTAGGCCTGTTTATTGTAATTCTGATAATAATATTGATAAAAAAATAATTTTAAATTCATTGATTGCAGAAAAGTTATTTGCAATTGAAAACTTTGATTTTGAAATCAAGGATAAAAAGATGCTTAATTCAATTAATGGAATTAAAGAGCAGACAATGAGAAAAGTTATGATTGAGGAACATGTTAATGACAATCTGTTTGTTCAAAAAGAAAAATTGAACGATTTATATCAAAGATCTTTATTTAAATATGATATAAGTTTTATAGTTATAAAGAATTTTAAATATGATAAATTTACTCTTCAAGGCTCACTTTTAGATATAGCAGAAAATCTTAATTTATCACCTAGTTTCAAAGAAATTTCATTCTTCAATTGTGATAATAATGAAATTTTTAATTATTTTTATTTTAATAAAAATGATGTTAATAAGGGAGACTTAATTGGTCCAATTATTCTTCCTAATAATGAAGCTATATTAGTTCAAGTTGCTAAAAAGATAAGCAATGTATCCTTAAATCAGCTATCTCAAATAGATAGGTATAAAAGAATTGAAGATTATTATGTTGAGTACCAATCATCAATCTTAAGGGAAGAGTTTGTTCATAAAGTAATGAAAGGAAAACAAATAGTATTTGAAGATGATGTGTTTATAAATCTTGCAAATTATTTTTACAGTAGTGATTCGAGTATCAAAATAGATTCTGACAAAATTCTATTTATTTTAGATGAAAAACATTGGAAGATAAGCGATATAATTGATATTAATAATAACCGTCCGCTTGTGTTCAGAGATTCTTATACTAATAAGATTGATTTCTACGAGCAATTTAAATTTGCCTTGGTTGATTTGGTGCGAGATTTTTATTTAACGAATAAAGCGTATAGTTATGGTTACGATAATCATTCTATAGTTGTTAAAGAGGTTGAAGTTTGGACTGATTATATGTTAGCATACGATATGAAGAATCAAGTAATTGCTAATGGTCTTGAAATAAAAAAATATAATAATGAATACGATTTAATAAGGAATGTTTTGACTCCGAAAAGTGAGGATTTATTTAAAAAATATTCTGATAATATTATAGTTGACGTAGATATGTTTAATGATATTAAGTTAAGCGGTATTGATATGGTTGTAATTAATGCTAATCAACCTTATCAATTACTTGTTCCCTTATTTCCTAAGCTGACTATGAAAAATAATTTAAATTATGGGATAAAAAAACCAACATAGGGATAAAAATGAATAAAATACAATTATTAGCCATTCTATTTTGTGTATGCGTGTCAAATATTGATTATAAAGTAGATTCTTTATTGTCAATTATGACTTTAGATGAAAAAGTTGGCCAGATGACGCAAGTTGAAATGAGATTTATAGAACCTGTAGATATTAAAGATTTGCATATTGGTTCACTGTTGAGTGGGGGAGGTGGAGTTCCCAATTTATCAACAATTTCTAAAAATATGAAAAATGAATTAGATAATAGTCCTGAATCTTGGCTTAGTATGTATAATGCTTATCAAGATTATGCACTAGATAGTCGTCTTGGTATTCCGCTAATTTATGGCATAGATGCAGTGCATGGCCATAATAACGTTTATGGCGCAACAATTTTTCCTCATAATATTGGCTTAGGCTGTTCAATGGATTCAGATCTTGTAGAAAGAGTTTCGTATGCAACCTCACTTGAAGTTGCTGCAACGGGCATAAATTGGACTTTTAGTCCTTGTATTGCTATACCTCTAGATGAAAGATGGGGAAGACATTATGAAGGATACTCTGAGTCCTCAGAGTTAGTTGCAGAGTTAGGTTTTAGCTCAATTAAAGGCTATCAAAAATTTATAGACAACAATAAACCAACTGTCGCAGCATGTGCGAAACATTTTCTTGGCGATGGAGGAACTATTTGGGGGACTGGTCGAGATGAGAAAATTGATAGAGGGAACACTCTGGTGAATGAAGATATTCTTAATAATTTTCTTCTGCCTCCATATGAAAGAGCTATCGACGCAGATGTAAAAACTATTATGGCTTCCTATAATAGTATTAACGGAGATAAGTGCCATGGAAGCAGTTATTTGTTTAATGATCTTTTAAAAGATAGATTAAATTTTCAAGGCTTTGTTATTTCAGATTGGAGAGGAATTGATGAATTAGATGGGGATTATAAGCAAGATATAATTACATCGATTAATTCTGGGATTGATATGGTAATGGTTCCGGGAGATGTTATCTGGGGTGGACAGTCTTATACTGATTTCATAAAACTATTGAAAGAGTCTGTTGAAGATGGATCTATATCAATGACTAGAATTAACGATGCTGTAAGTAGAATATTGAAAGTAAAATTTGAGTTGCAATTATTTGATTACCCTAAAGCTGATGAGACTTTGCTAACTGTGGTTGGCTCTGAAGAACATCGCAAGCTTGGTCGTGAGGCAGTCCGAAAATCCCTGGTACTATTAAAAAATGAAAACAATATTTTGCCTTTGTCGAATTCGTACAATCGAATACATGTTGCTGGAAAAGGAGCTGATGATATTGGCATCCAATGTGGCGGCTGGTCAATAGAGTGGCAAGGTAAAGAAGGTCGTATAACTGAAGGAACCACAATCTTTCAAGGAATAAATCAACATATTTTTAAGTATAATAAAAATGCACAATTGGCCTATAGTAGTGATGGAACTGGTGCAGAAAAAGCAGATGTTGCTATACTGGTTCTTTCTGAAAAACCTTATGCTGAATGGCATGGTGACGATAATCAATTAAAGCTATCAGAAGAAAATAAAATGGTTTTAGAGAATTTGAAAAAGGCTAATATTCCTATCGTTACAATACTTATATCGGGGAGACCGCTTATTGTTAATCAAGAGCTGGAAGATAGCGACGCATTTATAGCGGCCTGGCTTCCTGGTACAGAAGGTGGAGGTGTTGCAGATGTTCTTTTTGGAGAACATTCTCCAACCGGTAAGCTTTCATATTCTTGGCCAAAGAACATAGAGCAAGTTCCTATAAATGCCAATGACGGTCAAGATCCATTATTTCCATTTGGGTATGGGCTGACATATTAATATGAAATATTTCATACTGATATTTTCTCTATTTTTTCTTACTTGTGAAAATCCCAATGAACCAGAGATTTTTGGATGCACTGATGTTAGCGCTTGTAATTATAATTCTGAAGCTACCATTTTAGATATTAACTCTTGCAAATTTTCTGATTCATTAGGAGGTTGTTGTTTTTTAGAAGAAAAAGACGAGTGTGATATTTGTAATGGTGAGGGCATAGCTGAGGATAATTGTGATTGCATAGGAAATACTTTAGATGAGTGTGGCATTTGTAATGGTGAGGGCATAGCAGAGGGGAGCTGTAATTGCGCTGGTGATATATTAGACTGTAATGATGATTGCGGAGGATTGGCCGCTCAGGATTGTAATGGGATTTGTGGTGGAGATGCATCACTAGATATTTGTGGTGTATGTCAAGGGGATGGAACTTCTTGCTTAGGATGTGATGGTGTTGCTAATAGTGGTTTAATATTTGATGAATGCGGCATTTGTAATGGCTCGGGTTTGAATTCTGATGGATGTTGTGCAGAAGAAGTTATTGATTGTAATAATACTTGTGGAGGAAATGCTGAATACAATCAATGTGCTGAATGTGATACGGATTGTAGCTGCTTCTTAGATTGGAATATGATTTGGAGCGATGAGTTTGACGGGGAAGGTATAAATTTAGATTATTGGAATTTTGAAGTATGGGGTCCTGGTCAAGTTAATAATGAAGAGCAAGCTTATACAGCAAGCCCTAATAATGCTAGTATAGAAAGCGGTAATCTTGTTATTACTGCTTTAAGGGAAAATCTTGATTTAAATAATGACGGTACCCCAGATTCAGAATATTCATCAGCTCGATTGACAACTGCAAACAAATTTTCTACTGTATATGATAATGTTTGCGGAGATTGCGATGGAGGAAAAGTTAAAGTTGAGGTCAGAGCTAAATTACCAAAAGGGACTGGTACATGGCCCGCAATTTGGATGATGCCAAATAACTCTGAATATGGAGGATGGCCTAGCTCTGGTGAGATCGATATAATGGAACATGTTGGCTATGATTCTAATGTTATACATTCATCAGTTCATAACGCTACAAATTCAGGTTCGCTCGGAGGAACAAATCAAACTTCAAATCAGAATGTTTCTGATGTAGAGGAAAATTATCATACTTATGGACTTATATGGTCAGATAAAGAGATTTTGACATATGTAGATAGCGAAGAAAATATTTTGCTAGACTATGATAATCCTGAATTATCGAACTATGAAGTATGGCCATATGATAAAGAATTTTTTATCATTTTAAATTTAGCAATCGGTGGGACTTGGGGTGGAGTTAATGGCATTGATAGCTCTATATTTCCAGAACATATGTATATTGACTATGTTAGAGTATATAAACTTAATTGCCAATAAACTATACAATATTTAAAATCAGACTTAGTCATTATCAGATAGTGAAATCCTATAATTGTAGTTAAATTTAGATATGTCCAAAAATGATTTTTTCAAAAAGTATAATTTTTCAATGATTTTATCTCTTACGCTTTTGCCTCTGACTAGCGCTGTAGGTCTTCCTATATATATAGTATACAATGGCGTAGTATGGCAAGAGCCTGTAATGTTTCTTATTTTATGGTTTTTGGCTGGCACTGGGATTACAATTGGATATCATCGTTTGTTTGCTCATAGATCTTTCAAAACCTATCCCCTAGTTGAGTGGTTTGCTATGTTATGTGGTTCAATGGCACTGCAAAACTCAATTACAAAATGGTGCTCAGACCATAGAAGGCATCATCGTAAATTAGATACAGAGCATGACCCTTATAGCATAACAGAAGGTTTTTTTCATGCTCATATAGGATGGATTTTGAAAAACACAAACTCTGTTATTGAAAATGTTTCTGATTTGAAAAAAAAGTCGGCAGTTAGGTTTCAAGATAGCCACTATTGGAAGATAAGTTTGTTTTTATCATTTGCTCTACCCGCCTTAATTGGTGCTATATATGGCAGGCCAGTTGGAGGCTTGTTGTGGGGCGGTATACTACGAGTTACAATGGTTCATCATTTTACTTTTTTCATAAATTCTCTTTGTCATTATATGGGTAAAAGAGATTACGACCTTCATACTTCTGCAAAAGATTCTTGGTTTATGGCTTTGTTGACTTTTGGGGAAGGCTATCATAACTATCATCATAAATTTGAATGGGATTACAGAAATGGTATTAAATGGTATAATTTTGATCCAAGCAAGTGGATAATAAAATTTTTATCTATTTTTAAAATTACATATTCTCTAAAAAGAGCATCAGATTACAATATATTTAAGGCTAAAATTGATACTATGCTTGAAAAGATAACTTTATTATCTGAAAAGATGGAAACTGATAGGTATAAAAATAGAATATCTGATATAATGGAATCAGCTTTAACTAATTTGTCTTTATTAAAAGAGCTGGAAATAAAATACAAGGCTCTCGATAAAAAAGACTTTAGTAAGCATGAGTACAAAAAGAAGATAAAATTTTGTAAGCATAAAATTCAACAGTCTCTAAGTTCTCTGATGGTCATTCTAATTAACATTAAAAGTATAGCTTAGCTTTGCAAATATATTTTGCAGGATCAATAAGAGGCGGAAGAAAAGATAGAAAGATCTACCTTGAAATCATTCAATATCTTAAAAATTATGGCACAGTTTTAACTGAGCATATAGGTGAGCTAGCGCTTGATTCTGATGGTGAAAAACTTATTAATGACAAACATATTCATGATAGAGACATGGATTGGTTGTTGCAGTCTGACATAATGATTGCAGAAGTGACAAATCCAAGTTTGGGAGTTGGGTATGAAATTGGAAGAGCTATTGAAAATAATAAAAAGACAATATGCTTATTTCGTAAAAATCAAAATCAAAAATTATCTGCTATGATTAGAGGGTCAAATTCTCTAATATGTATCGATTATTCAAATCTCGAAGATTTGAAAAGTCAAATCACCTCACATTTCCAATAGTTTGATTTAAATCACATTTTCTTGATCACCCATTTTATTTTGCTTTAATTCAAAAAATATATAAAGAAATCGATATAGAATCATTAAATTGTTTTTGTTACATTCAATTAAAAATTCTTGAGGAGGGAGGCAAATTGAAGTATTTAAAACTATTTATTCCAACAGTAATTCTATTATTAAACTTTTCATTTTCACAAGATTTTGATTTAAATCAATCTCAACAACAAGCAATATATTTTATTGAATCAGCTACTTTTGATGGCGCTGAAGTATCATCTGATGACTATATATTGGCGAGAACAGCAGATGGCGTTTTAGTTGGTGCAGCCAATTATAATGGCTATGGTACTGACCTTGTTGTTATGGGTAGAGACCAAGATGTAGTTGCTGATGGAGAAACCTATGTGCTTTGCGAAACAACGGGGACTTGTGATTACCCCGTATTTAACGAAAATGTATTTTTGACTATTTTTGATACTTCCTCAGGTATAGAATTTACCCCTTTTTCCATACTAGATGATGGTTCGGTTAATGCTACAGTTAATCCTCAAGCTGTATTGTTTTCAACATTAATCAATGAGCAGTTTATTTCAATAAATATATCTTTTGACTGTAGTGGGCAATTAGGTGGAGATACAGTTACTGATGAGTGCGGAACATGTGGTGGCTCAGGTATTCCTGATGGCGAATGTGATTGCTTTGGAAGCATAGTTGATGAGTGTGGAACATGTGGTGGCTCAGGTATTCCTGATGGCGAATGTGATTGCTTTGGAAGTACTGAAGATTGTGCGGGAATATGTGGTGGAGATACAGTAGAAGATTGTTTTGGGATATGCGGAGGATCATCTGAGTTAGATGATTGTGGCGTATGTGATGGTGGCAATCAAGATAAAGACTGTGCTGGTGTTTGTAATGGAGATTCTTACACTGATGAGTGTGGAACGTGTGATGCGGATGCATCAAATGACTGTGTTCAAGATTGTGCTGGTGAATGGGGTGGAACAGCAGAAATAGATTGTTCAGGTTTGTGTGATGGAGACGCATATGTAGCTATGTTTTATTTTGATGCTGATGGAGATGGTTTAGGGTTTGGAGTCGGAGAAGAGATTTGCAGTATTGAAGCGTCTAATGGTTATGTCAGTAATAATGACGACTTAGAGCCTAACTGTTCAACTAATGACACTGATAGTTGCGATGTATGTGGTGGAGATGGTTCGTCATGCCAAGATTGTGCCGGCGTTCCTTATGGTGACTCTGTACTAGATAATTGTAATATATGTGATGCGGATGCATCAAACGATTGTGTTCAAGATTGTGCTGGTGAATGGGGTGGAACAGCTGAATTTGATGAATGTAGCGTTTGTGGTGGTGACAACTCATCATGTGCTGATTGTGCGGGTGTTCCAAATGGTGATTCTGTACTAGATAATTGTAATATATGTGATGTGGATGCATCAAATGATTGTGTTCAAGATTGTGCTGGTGAGTGGGGTGGAACAGCTGAATTTGATGAATGTAGTGT